>Ga0255779_1002374_pt1 | contig 20096 bp, 12 predicted proteins | sample 011ome_21_FD_179977 | JGI IMG/M metagenome (GOLD analysis project Ga0255779, IMG submission 179977) | Coastal salt marsh microbial communities from the Groves Creek Marsh, Skidaway Island, Georgia - 011508AT metaG (version 2) | ecosystem: Environmental > Aquatic > Marine > Intertidal zone > Salt...
TTCGGTGGTTTTGCGTTACATGAAGGATTTAGATCTCGATCTTGAGATCACCAACGTTAACGGCGGCGCCATTGCTATGGGCCACCCTTTGGGCGCCACCGGAGGTTGTCTGGTCAGCACCGTGCTCGATGAGCTCGAGCGCCGCAATGCCAAGCGCGCCATGCTCTCGCTTTGCGTGGGCGGCGGCATGGGCATCTCTACAATCATCGAGCGTGTTTAGCGCCACTTTACGGAGAATTACATCACATGAGCGGATTTAATTACGAAAAAGACGGCGATGGTATTGTGACGATCACCATGGATATGGCGGGTCCCGTCAATTCCATGAGTGAAGAGTTCTTGCCCCTGCTCGCCGAGACTGCGACCAAGCTCGAGTCAGAGACCGGCCTCACTGGCGTTGTGTTGACCTCGGCGAAAAGCACTTTTTTTGCCGGCGGTGATTTGAACATGCTGTGCCAGGTCACCGACGAGACCGTCGAGACGTTTTTTCATGGTGTTGAAGCCACTAAAGCGGAAATGCGCCGCCTAGAGAAGCTCCCGGTGCCTATTGTCGCGGCGATCAACGGCGCTGCGTTGGGTGGGGGTCTCGAGCTGGCGCTGGCGTGCAACTATCGTATTGCGGTGAATCATAAATCCGTGCAGCTTGGATTTCCCGAGGTGACTTTGGGTTTGTTGCCGGGGGGCGGCGGTGTAGTGAAAGGTATTTACCTCATGGGCCTGATGGCGGCCAACGAGTATTTGCTCGAGGGCAAGCGAGTTGCACCCGAGCAGGCTCAGGCAGCCGGTTTGATTGATGAGACTGTTGCTACGCATGAGGAACTGCTGCCGCGCGCCAGAGCCTGGCTGTTGGAAAACAAAGACAATGAGGCGGCGAGAACACAGCCCTGGGATACCAAGGGTTACAAAATCCCGGGCGGCAATGCGAGCCATCCGGCGGTAGCGCAAATGTTGCCGGTGGCCTCCGCCATGTTGCGTCAAAAAACCCGGGGTTTGTTGCCTGCCCCCGAGAAGATCCTGGACGTGGCCGTGACTGCGCTGCGAGTGGATTTCGAAACCGCGATGCGGGTTGAGAGTCGTGGGCTGGCGTATCTAGCCAACACGCCCCAAGCCAAAAACATGATCAATACATTCTTCTTTCAGATGAACCAGGTCAATGGTGGCGCGTCGCGACCCGAAGGGGTTGAAAAGCAGTTGACGAAAAAAGTGGGCGTCTTGGGTGCTGGCATGATGGGGCAGGGTATTGCCTATGTATCTGCCATGGCTGGGATTGAAGTTGTGCTCAAGGATTTGACGCAGGAGGCCGCTGAGAAGGGCAAGCAATACTCGGAGGCGCTGTTGAAAAAGCGCATCGAAAAAGGCCGCATGACCGAGGAAAAAGCGCAGTCGGTATTGGCATTGATTACACCGACAGTGAGCAACGACGATTTGGCGGGTTGCGATCTGATTATTGAGGCGGTCTTTGAAAACATCGGTCTCAAACATAAGATGACCCAGGAGCTTGAGGGGTATTTAGCCGAGGGCGGCGTTTGGGGTTCGAATACCTCCACGCTGCCAATCACGCGTTTGGCTGAAGCCAGTGCCAAGCCAGAAAACTTTATCGGCATTCATTTCTTTTCCCCCGTCGACAAGATGCCGCTGGTGGAAATTATCATGGGTGAACATACTAGCGATCTAGCCCTCGCTAAGGCCTTCGATTACACCCAGCAAATCCGCAAAACACCGATTGTCGTTAATGACTCCCTCGGTTTCTTTACTTCGCGGACTTTTGGTACCTATTTGGACGAGGGCGTGCGTTTGTTGAGCGAGGGCGTGCACCCGGTCAAGATCGACAATCTCGGTAAGGCAGTGGGGATGCCTGTCGGTCCGCTGTCGGTTTACGACGAGGTGAGTTTGGAGCTGTCCCGCAAAGCCGCAGAGACCTGGAAAGAGATGGGCATCGAAGACCCCTGGGGCGATGGCAGTATCGTGCGCGATGTTGTGGCCACCATGGTGAACGAACATCAGCGAGGAGGTCGTCATCACGGCGGCGGTTTCTATGAATACGCGGAGGATGGCAGCAAAAAGATTTGGCCCCAACTGTTGGATCTTTATTACAAGCCGGAGACCGTGGTGGCCGAGCAAGATGTCAAAGATCGGCTGTTGTTCCGGCAGGTCATTGAAGCACTGAAGTGTTACGAGACTAACGTCCTTCGTTCGGTGGCAGATGGCAACATCGGCTCGATCATGGGCATTGGCGCTCCGGTCTGGACGGGTGGCTTGATCCAGTTCGTGAACACCTATGGGCTTGCCCGCTTTGTTGCCCGCTGTGAGGAACTCACGAGCACCTATGGAGAGCGATTTGCGGCCCCGGCGATCGTTGCTGAAAAATTAGCGGCGGGCGAATTGCTGGTTTAAGCTGAGCGCGTGTTCGTGTAAGTAAGCAGGCGGGTATTCGCCCCGCCTTGGGGAAAGACGATGTGTGGTCGCTATACCCTGCAAATCAGTCATCACCCGAAGTTAATGGCGCTCGGGCTTCCTCTCGCTGATCGATTTAACATCGCCCCGCAATCTGAGGTGTTGGTGATCGAGTCTGAGGGAGAGTATGCGTTAAAGCCCTGGGACTACTCGCCGAGCTGGGCGCGAGAACCCATGCGCCTCACCAATGCGCGCAGCGAAACCCTGCGTGAAAAGCCTGCGTTTCGCAAAGCAGACCGCTGTGTGTTTGTCGCCGATGGCTGGTACGAGTGGCAGCGTCGTGACGGACAGAAGCAACCTTGGTACCACCATCTCGATGGCGAGCTGCTGTTTTTTGCGGGTATTCAGGCGACACAAGGGGGCTGCGCTATTGTGACCCGCGCAGCCATTGACCATCTCGCCGAGATTCATCATCGACAGCCCGTCTTATTAGAGGAGCGGGCGATCGAGCCGTGGCTGGCAGGCCATGATTTATTTGCCAGCAGCACAACACATCGTGTCCGCTGTCATCCCGTGAGCCGGCGTGTGAACAAGCCCAACCAAGACGACGCGGCGCTGATTGAAGCGATTAAACTCGACGCACAACCACCCGCCAATGATCGGAAAACTCCGGACCTTTTTTCTTGATATGCCCGTCTCTCGAGTGCGCTGCCTATTCAGAATCCCGACGGTTTACTAGCTATCGAATTCTTCAAGAAGCTGGTTGCCAGCCTGCGAGCGCGGTTTGGCAAATCCGGCAAGCCCCAAATAGACCAGTGGCGTGAGGTAAAGGGTGAATACGGTGGCTAACCCCATGCCGCCAAACACAACCCAGCCCACGGCGGAGCGTGCTTCGGCACCGGGGCCCGATGCCAATATAAGCGGCAGGGCGCCGAAAACAGTGGATACCAGGGTCATGGCAATAGGCCGTAGTCGAGTTCTTGCCGCCTCGGTGACGGCCTCCCTGACGTTCTGCCCGGCGTCCCGCAACTGATCGGCAAACTCGACCAGCAAAATGCCGTTCTTAGCGATGAGACCAATGAGCATGACCAGGCCCACTTGAGAGTAAATGTTCAGAGAGGTACCGGTTAGAAATAAGGCGAAAATGGCGGCAGCGAGTCCAAAGGGGACGATAGTCATAATGACAACGGCTGACATCACCCCCTCGAATTGGGCGACCAACACTAGGAAAACAACCAGCAGGGCAAACCCGTAAGTCGCCAACGTATCGCGATTTGCTTCATCGAGCGCCGCGGCCTCGCCGCGGGTAACAAGCGTCACGTCGCTGGGAAGCACCTCGCGTCCCAAAGCCAAAAGCTCGTCCACGGCGGTTTGCAGGGCTACCCCTGGGTTTAGTTCAACGTCGAGCTCGATGGCGCGTCGCTGCAGGCGTCGGTCTAACTGTCCCGCCACACCGTGTTCCTCCAGACTGACCACGCTGGACAAGGGAACCAAGGCGCCCGCGCGTGTTCGCACATAGAGATTAACTAGATCATCAGGGTCATCGATTTTATCCGAGCCTGCTTCCAAAATTATTGGTACAGCTTGATCGTTGGCATTGAGGTCGATCACGCGAAAGCCATCGACCATGACGCGCAGGGTTTGTGCGATATCCTCGAGCGAGATGTCCAGGTCAGACGCACGCTCCCGGTCGATACGGACAGAGAGCTGGGGCTGCGATGGATCATAGCTGATGCGCGGTCTGCTGACCGTATCGAGTTGTTCACGAATGGCGTCCGAATAGCGCCGTGCGGCAGCGAAGATGTCTTCGTAGTCGGTTCCCAGCAGCGCCAGGCTCACGCCGCCATTGGAGGCGCCCCGAATGTTCAGTGAGTTCGCGCTGAAAATGCGCGTGGTCATGCCGGGAAGATTGGCAAACAGTGGTTTGAGTTCGGCGGCGATCTCTTGCTGACTGCGCTCGCGCTCATTCCAGGGTGCGAGTCTGGCAACCATAAAGACAATATTGGGATCCCAGCGCCCAATCACTGAATACAGCAACTCAATTTCACCATTTTCTATCAGGGGAACCAAAATATTTTCCATGCGATCGGCCTGACGCTCGGTGTAAGAAAGGCCGACACCATCGGGACCTCGGGCAAATAAAACTACCGATCCTCTATCCTCGGGCGGCAGAAGTTCTTGCTCGAGCTCGAAATAGAGTGAGGCCGATATCATCGTCGCAAGCAAGCAGAAGGTGAGTGATAGCTTGGGGTGACCAAGAACCCAGCCCAGGGTGCTGTGATAAAACTCAGCGAGCGCATTACCCAGCCCAGTCAGTCGCCGGTCTCTGTCTTGGTGGCTATCCAGCGTTGCCATGGCTGCGGGGACCAGACTGAGGGCGACAAAAGAAGAAATGGCCACCGCCACCGCAAGTACAAGCCCGAACTCCCGGAACAAGCGGCCCGCCGTGCCGGGTAAGAACGCGATGGGGATAAAAACAGCGACCAACACCACGGTAGTTGCGATCACAGCGAAAAAAACCTGGCGGGTACCGACCACCGCCGCAGCCCTTGACCCTAATCCCTCGGCGCGCCGTCGCTGCACGCTCTCAAGGACAACGATTGCATCATCCACGATAAGGCCCGCTGCGAGCACCAGAGCCAACAGGGTGAGAATGTTAATGGAGAACCCTAGCAGCCAGCTGACTGCCAGTGTTCCCAAGAGCGAAATAGGAATGGCGATCGCGGGAATCAGTGTGAGTCGCATGGACCCCGAAAAGACGCGTATCGTGGTAATCACCACGATGATCGAAATAAGAAGCGTGGCGAAAACCTCTTTCACGGCGCCACGAATAAATACCGCATCATCTGAAATGACCGATAGCGTGATGTCTTTAAGTCGTTGATTGAGATCCTCAACGACAGTCGCTACGCCATTCGATATTTCTATCGTGTTGGACCCCGCCTGACGGATGATGCCAATGCCAACGACTCGCTCACCGTTGAGTCGGACAAAGCCTTCCGCGTCCTCGGGAGAAAATGCGACTTTCGCCACGTCACCTATACGAATGTCATCGCGCACAATGAGCGATGCTATGTCATCCTCTTTAGTAACCGCCGCATCGGCCCGAACCAGCAGCTGCTGATCGCCTGCGCGGAAGCTCCCTGCGGGTACATCAAGGGGCGCGGCTCGCAACACCGCTGTTACATCGGCAACAGTTAGGCCGTAGCTAGTCAACCGCAGCGGATCGAGAATAATCCTTAAGACGCGCTGGCGGGCCCCAAATAACGGCACGTCTGCCACCCCGGGTAGGGAAACAAACTGGGGCACCACATCCTGTTCGATTATGCGCTCGAGTTCTGCCTCGGAGTACAGCGCGCTTTGAACGGCGATGCGGATTGTCTCCTCGGACTCTTGATCCGCCTTGAAAATTGAGACCTGTTCCACTGAATCGGGCAGCTCTCGCTCGATGCGACTCACTGCCTCTCGAACGTCGGCCGCGGCCTGATCAACCTCGGTCCCGGGTCGAAATTCGATCCAGATGCGTGTGTTGTTTTCTTCGCTCGCGGAGTTTATTTCAACCACCCCCGATACGCGAGCGACGGCACCTTCAAGCAGTCGGGTCACTTCCGCGTCCATGGTCTCTGGTGAAGCGCCGGGCATAAGCGCTCTCACCGATACAATCGGGCGATCGACATCGGGAAGCTCGCGGACCTCGATGGCCAGCAGGGCGGCGACACCTGCGATTGCGATAAGTAAATTCATCACTAGCGTGAGCCAGGGACGTCTCACACCGAGTTCAGGTAAGCCTCCGCCCAGCTGATAGCGCGACACCTCAGCGTTGTCCTTCGCCACTGCCGAGCTCGGCACGAATATTGCCATCGAGACTGTTGGCATTGAGTGCTCTTAATTGCGCGCCTTGGCGTACGGCTTGAATACCTTCGGTGACCACGAAATTACCCTCAGCGAAGTCACCCTCGACCAACAACATACCCGGGAGCCTTTTGATTAGGCGCGCCTCGCGCCGATCCGCTTTGCCCTCGTCATCGATCCAGATGTAGGCGCCATCAGCGCCCCACTGCACGGCCACATCGGGGACCGAGAGGAAGCTCCCGCGGGAGACATTGAGGGCTATTTCAAACGCCATACCCGGCCTAAAGCGGTCGTCGCTGTTATCGATCGCGGCTCGCGCGATGAATGCCCTTGATCCTTCATTTATGCGCGAATCGACAGCAACGATTTCCCCGCCAATTTCTTGCGGGGCTCCATCCCACAACTGGACGTCGACCGGACTGCCGGGAACCACCTGCTGAACGTAGACTTCCGGTACGGCAAAATTAATTAATAGTTGGCTGCGGTCGTCGAGAGTGGTGATGACAGAATTGGTGTCGATGCGGTCACCGACATCAATCTCAGTAATACCGACATGTCCGGAAAAGGGCGCGGTAATGGATCGTCGGGTAAGGTTAATCTCGGCTTGGGCCAGGGCGATGCGCGCCGTATCGAGGGTGGCTTGGGCTTCATCAATCTGGCTTTCAGCAATATTGGTGTTTAAGGTGTTGACGGATTTGTAGCGTTTCACCACACGTTCCGCGTCTTCTAGCTGAACCTGCGCAAGCTCGACGGCAAGTTCCTCATCCCGTGCATCGAGTCGTAATAACACCTCCCCGGTTGCGACAGTTCGATCGGCTTCAATCGCCAGTTCGGTGACAATGCCGGAGGTCTCCGGGTAAACGAGCACACTCCGCAGCGCGCGAGCTGTACCCACGGACTGAACGCGTTCGTTCAGTGGCAGTGAGGTCACCGGTTCTAACACTACCGGGATGGCTTGCTGGTTAGCGGTCCATGGGCTACTCGAGGGAGCGTCGTCCTGCGAGCAGGCGGCCAGCCAACAAATCAGCACACCGGCGACGGTTGCTTTGCCTGCAGAGGCGATGGGCAGAGCCATAAAAAATCCTATTTTGGTTCAGGAACGCAACTCGCGGTCTCGTTTCCACGAAAGGCGTGGTTATGACCACCCTGGTGAAGACTGCCGCCCGAGCGTCTATTGTATGCGACTTTCAGCTTTACCGTATCCACGTCGACAGGGTGAGTCACCTGACGTCGGCGATAAATCAGGCGGACTCATAGCCCGGGAGGATCACCTCGATCAGATACGGCCCGGGTGTCGCTATGGCTTTACCCATGGCGTCATCAAATTGCTCCACCGACACAACCTGTTCTGCCGCAACGCCCATGCCCTCGGCCAGTTTTACCCAATCGAGATCGGGATTACTCAGATCGAGCAGGGAGCGGGCTTTTGTCGAGGACTCGGCAACCCCCACCCGTTCCATCTCGATATTGAGAATCGCATAGGACCGGTTGTTTAACAGTACGACCGTGATATCGAGCGCTTCACGCGCCATCGTCCACAGCGCCTGCAGGGTGTACATCGCCGAGCCATCCGCCTGCAAGGCGATGACTTTGCGATCGGGACAGGCGGTAGCGGCGCCGACGGCTAAGGGCAGTCCCTGGCCAATGGAGCCACCGGTTAGCATCAGCCAGTCATGGGGTTCGGCGGTGTTGGTGTACATGAAAGCGCCGAACCCATTGGTTGCCCCCTCATCAGAGACAATAGCGTCGGCGGGGAGCCGATTGGCAACCACCTTGCCGAGTTCGACCATATTGATGTCCCCTGGCTCAAGCTTATGGAGTACACGAGTTTGCAGGCGAGCGGGTTCCGCCGGCGCATCCAGTGCGTCGGCCAGTCGAGTCAGGGCATCCAGTGCATCTGTGCGCGGGTCGGCTAGAAGGATTGTCGTGGCGGTCTTGGGTACCAGCACGCTGGGTTTGTCGGGATAAGCAAAAAACGAAACCGGCGGCTTGGAGCCTACGATGATAAATTGATCCGTGCCTTCGAGCGCCGCTATTGCCTGCTCGGCAAAGTAGGGAAGACGCTCTGTACTGACCCGACCAGCCCCCCGTTGGTGGCGTGCACAAAATGTTTCCGTAATGAGCCGGACACCCGTGCGGGCTTGAATGCGACCCGCTTGGAACAAAGCCTCTTCCCTAAGCGCCATGCCCCCGAGGAACAACACCGCGGTGTTGCCCGTCTTCAGGGCGTTAGCGGCTTCCGCCACGGTGTCATCATGGACGACTGCGGGCGCGGGTGTCGATGCGGTCGTGCTCGGCACGGCTGCGGCATCAATCTCGGTCCAGGCGTGGTCGGCTGGGGCAATAAAGCTGGCGACTTTCCCCGGATAGCTGAGCGCGACTTCAAGGGCATCCAGGCCTGTTTGTGCAAGTGATTCGGGACTCGCCGAGAGGCCAACCCAATGGGATACGGGTTTGGCGAAGCCTTCAATATCAGCGGTGAGCGGGGCGTCGTACTGCCGGTGGTAGGTCGCGTGTTCGCCGATCATGTTAATGATCGGGCTTCGGGCTCGCCGGGCGTTGTGGAGATTGGCTGAGCCGTTCCCAAAACCGGGACCGAGGTGGAGGAGGGTGAGGGCGGGTTTGTCCAACATCCGGCCGTAGCCGTCGGCGGCGCCGGTCACCACGCCTTCGAACAACCCAAGAATCGCCCGCATTCTGGGTTCCTTGTCGATAGCGGCAACCAACTGCATCTCCGAAGTGCCGGGATTGGCGAAGCACACGTCGACACCCGCATCGGCGAGCGCCTTAATTAAGGCATCAGCACCATTCATGAAATAGAGTTCTCCGCATAGCCGATCTGCGTTTGTCTTAAGTTTTCGATGGGGCCAAAGGGTATCACTGCTTGCCAAGTTACCCCAATTGTTCTCGAGCAGATTTAGGAACAGCCTAGGACTCACCCTTTTTGTCCCGTTCTTGTTCACCGTCCCGTTGACCTTTCATTGCATTGTGACCAAACTGCGTGCGCGAAATATAAGGGGGATACCCAATGATTCCGAGAACACTTTACGAGTCTGAGCATGAACAGTTCCGCGATTCTTTCCGTCGATTTTTGGACGCGGAGGCTGTGCCGTATTACGAACAGTGGGAGCATGATGGTCAGATTGATCGGGCGCTGTGGAATAAGGCAGGGGCCCAAGGATTTTTGTGTCCAACGGTCTCTGAAACCTATGGCGGGGCCGGGGCAGACTATCGCTACAATCTTATTGTCGGTGAGGAGCTCAGCGACAAGGGTTTCTCGGGCATCGGTTTTATTTTGCATTCTGATATTGTGGTTCCCTATCTAGAAAATGTCGGCACAGAGGAGCAAAAACAAAAATACCTGCCGGGCTGCATCAGCGGCGAGATCGTCACGGCCATTGCCATGACGGAGCCCGGCACGGGCTCCGATCTCCAGGGCATCCGAACCACGGCCAGAGATCAGGGTGATCATTACCTGCTCAATGGCTCAAAGACCTTCATCAGTTCCGGTCAACAGGCGGACATCGTTATCGTTGTGTGTCGGACTAATCCGGACCCTGAGGCGGGGGCTAAAGCGTTCAGTTTGTTGATTGTCGAGGCGGGCATGCCGGGCTTTGAGCGCGGGCGCAATCTCGACAAGATAGGGCAAAAAGCAGCGGATACCTCTGAGTTGTTTTTTCATGATGTCCGGGTGCCAAAGGAAAACCTGCTGGGCCAGGAGGGCATGGGGTTTATGTATCTCATGCAGGAGTTGCCGCAGGAGCGGTTGACGATTGCCGCTTCGGCCATATCGGCGACTGAGGCCGCTCTTCGCATGACGGTTGATTATGTGAAAGAACGGCAGGCCTTCGGGAAGCGCGTCGCTGATTTCCAGCACACCCAGTTTTCTCTCGCTCAGCTCGACGCCGAGGTTTCCGCCATGCGGGTGTTTATCGACCGCTGTTCGGAGCTTCATCTCACCGGCGATTTGACCACGGTTGAGGCCTCCAAGGCCAAACTGCTGGCGACCGAGTTGCAGGGCAAGGTCGTCGACCAGTGCCTGCAAATGCACGGGGGCTACGGGTATATGTCGGAGTACCCCATTGCCAGAGCGTATGCCGACGCTCGGGTGCAGCGAATTTATGGTGGCACCAGCGAAATTATGAAACTGATCATCGGACGTGAATTGCTGGCAGCTTAGCGGCAATCTGTCAGGCCAAGGTGACAGTGACGTCTGCTGATCATTTGGCATGACCAATGAGGTAACACACATGGCGGGTCCCCTGTCAGGAATAAAAGTGGTTGAGATGGGTGGCATTGGGCCGGGCCCAGTGGCGGCGATGATGCTGGCGGACATGGGGGCTGAAGTCGTCGTCATCGAGCGCCGCATTGCCAATGCAAACGCGGCGGTGTCCATGTCGGAGGCGAGTGCCAAGCACACCTATTACAACCGGGGAAAGCGCTCGATAGCGCTCGACTTAAAGAAGCCCGAGGCCGCCGATGTGGTGCTATCGCTGCTGGCTTCCGCCGATTTGTTTGTCGAAGGGTTTAGACCGGGGGTGATGGAACGCTTAGGGTTAGGCCCCGAGGTTTGCTTGGCGCGAAATCCGCGCTTGATTTACGGCCGCATGACCGGCTGGGGTCAAACCGGACCGCTTGCCCATGCCGCCGGTCACGACCCCAACTACATTGCCCTGAGCGGCGCACTGTGGCCAGGGGGGAGCAAGGACCGGGTGCCGACGGCACCGCTCACCTTGGTGGGTGATATCGGCGGCGGCTCTATGATGCTGTTATTCGGCCTGCTCAGTGCGCTGGTGCATGCCCAGCGAACAGGTGAAGGACAGGTTATCGACGCGGCGATGACTGACGGCTCAGCTTATCTCTGTTCCCTGTTGCGGATGATGCACAACACCGGACAACTTTCTGATGAGCCCGGCACAGGGTGGGCTGATTTTGGTTCGCCCTGGCATGACACCTATACCTGTGCCGATGGCAAGCACATTACTATCTGCCCGCTGGAACCTAACTTTTATCGAGAGTGCATCACGCTACTCGGATTGAGTGATGATCCCGTGTTTGCCAATCAGTGGGATACGAGTCAGTGGCCCGCCGGCAAAGACAAGCTGCGCGCGCTATTTCTGGAACGCTCCCGTGAGGAGTGGTGTGCGCTGTTGGAGGGCACCGATGCGTGTTTTGCGCCGGTGCTAAATATGACCGAAGCCACCCAACATCCCCATAATGTGGCGCGGGGAACGTTTTTAAATATTGATGGTATTGTTCAGCCAGCACCGGCGCCAAAGATGAGTGCCACCCCGCAGGAGGTGGGGCCGTGTCCGCTGCCCGGGCAGCATACGCATGAAGTCCTCGCCGCCATGGGTCTCGATGTCGATGCGCTTGCGGCGAGCGAAGTGATTTAAGCTGCGAGACAATACCAATCCCCTGCCACCGCCTAACTCGCTGAGGAACTCATGAACGCACCTGCCAGGCTACCCGGTCACGATCAGTACCCCCGGCTTTTTTCTCCGTTGGATTTAGGGTTCACGCGACTGCGTAATCGCTCAATCATGGGTTCGATGCACACCGGTCTTGAAGAGATGGCGGATGGCTTCGAGCGCATGGCGGCTTTTTATGCCGAGCGCGCGGCCGGTGGTGTTGGCATGATCATCACGGGCGGTATTTCCCCGAATGAGGAGGGCGGCATCGTCGTCAACAATGAACAGGGCGAAGCCGCCTTTGCCGCCTCGAAGCTCAGCACCGACACCGAAGCCGCGGGCCATCGCTTGGTGACGACGGCGGTTCATGAGGCAGCACCGGATGCAAAAATTTGTATGCAGATTTTGCATATGGGCCCGTTGGCATACAACGAAGGCTTGGTAGCCCCTTCAGCAATTCGTTCGAGGATTGGTGCGTTTACGCCGCGGGAGCTGGATGAGGCGGGCATTGAAAAGCAGATTGCTGATCACGCCAACTGCGCAAAGTTGGCCCAATCAGCGGGCTACGATGGGGTAGAGATCATCGGTTCTGCCGGCTATCTCCTATCCACATTTTTGGTCGAGAAAACGAATCAACGCCAAGATCAATGGGGAGGTAGCTACCAGAATCGCATGCGCTTCCCGCTCGCCGTCATCCGTCGAGTGCGTGAGGCGGTTGGCCCAGATTTCATCGTGATCTTTCGGATTGCAGCAATGGATATGTTGCAAGGTGGGATGAGTTGGGAGGAAGTGGCCCTGCTTGCGAAAGAAGTCGAGGCGGCCGGTGCAACCATTATCTCCACCCATTTCACCTGGCACGAGTCTCAGGTGCCGACCATCGCGACCATGGTCCCGCGCGCCGCGTTTACCCGGGTTACCCAGCGGGTCCGTCGAGAAGTGTCGATCCCTGTGATCACTTCAAACCGCATTAACATGCCCGATGTTGCGGAGGATGTCCTCGAGCGGGGCGATGCCGATCTGGTATCCATGGCGCGTCCCATGCTGGCGGACAGCCAGTTCATGCGAAAAGCCGCTGAGGGTCGACCCGAGGCGATCAATACCTGTATCGCGTGTAATCAGGCCTGCCTAGATCATACGTTTAACATGAAGGTAACCTCATGCTTGGTGAATCCCCGGGCTTGTCATGAGACCCTGCTTAACTATGCGCCAACCGACGCCCCCAAAAAAATCGCCGTGGTGGGTGCTGGTCCCGCCGGGTTAGCCTACGCCACCGTTGCGGCAGAGCGTGGTCACCGGGTCACATTATTTGACGAGGCCGCCGAAATTGGCGGTCAGTTCAACTTGGCAAAACGTGTTCCGGGTAAGGAAGAGTTTCACGAGACCCTGCGTTATTACAAACATCAATTAGCCGAAGTCGGCGTTGAAGTCATTTTAGGTCAGCGGGTTGATGGGGCGATGATCAAAGCAGGCGATTTTGATCACACGGTAGTGGCCACGGGTATAAGCCCAAGACGACCCGATATTCCAGGTATTGATCACCCGATGGTTATGGGCTACATCGAGGCGATCACAGGACAGCGCGAGGTCGGCAAGAAGGTCGCCGTGATTGGTGCCGGTGGCATTGGCTTTGATGTCACCGATCTCATCACCCATGCGGGGCCCTCGGCGGCGTTGGATATCAATGTCTTTGCCAAAGAGTGGGGCATTGATTTTGAGCACCATCCGCGGGGTGGGGTCACCGGCATTGAGCCGGAAGTGGCGCGCGCGGATCGCGAAGTCTGGCTCATGCAGCGTAAAGAGACCCCCGTCGGGAGAGGGTTGGGCAAGACAACGGGCTGGACCCATAGGCTGACCTTGAACCGGCGCGGGGTTCATATGCTCAATGGCGTTCAGTATCGTCAGATTGACGACCGAGGTCTCCACATCCTTGTGGGTAACGAGCCCCGGTTACTGGAGGTCGATACCGTCATTATTTGTGCCGGCCAAGAGTCTAACGACGGGTTACAGCATTCCCTCCAAAAAGCGGGGCTCTCTAGCGAGGTCGTCGGCGGCGCGAAAGAGGCCCTCGAGCTGGACGCCAAGGAAGCAATCAATCAGGCGAGTTGGTTGGCCGCGCTGATCTAATTCGCGTTGATCTCATTTACGGCGGGTTGGCTGACCGTATAGCGCCTTTCGATCAGGGGTTCGCGCTCGCTCTGGCTAAATAACGTCGGGTGCATGACTTCGTTGGCGAAATCTTCCGCCTGGTCGTGATAGTGCGGATTCACAGGGTCGTCAAAGTGATTGCCGTATTGATGGACGCCCTGGACGGTTTGCTTGCCCTCTCGATCCCAGCGGACCAGGTAATACAGACCATCTCCCCCCGTAACGCGATTGAACTTCTCCGAGTCGTCGGGAGAGCTATAGGCAGCTCGCAAGGTGTCTGGCCCACCCGCGATCGCGAAGTGGCGATCGTCCCGGCCATGCCGATTGATCTCACCCCACCTCGGCGTCAGTTTTCCGGCGGCGGCGTTTACTCGCTCAACGCAGTCCTCAAGGGTCGATAGCGGATCGGGCATGGGCGTGCCCGCACTCTCAGACAGCCACTCGGCGCTCAGGACACAGACTCCGAGTGCTGCCCCTGGATTTTCTTTGTTGGTGGCTTTGTCCCAGTGAGCGAGTATCTGTTGGGCCTCTTTAACTAGCGGCTCAGAAGTTTCGACTTCAATAACGTCGTTGAGAAAGGCGATCCCGCGGTAGTTTTCTGAATAGGTGTGATCGTGTTTTATTGCGAGCAGGTCGGCGGCTGAAATGCGTTCGTGCTGCGCGAAAAGTTCAAGACCACGGACGCTTCGGTTGGTCATTCGGGTTTGCCACCCCGCTTCATTGGCCGGGATATGTTGCTCGGGATTGTTGTCCGTCGCCGAAATAGCAAAGGGCGATTGATTGGCGCTCAGGATGAAGCCTGACGGCGGGTTCATGACTTGCGGAAGTTGGCTGACGTCATGGTACTCCTGCCAGATCAAGTCTTTTCTATCCCCCGGCAGGTAGTTTTGCCATGCCCAACCCGCGGCCCGTTTGGGCATTTCCGCGTTGTGGATAAAATAAATGTCGCCCGACGCTCCGGCAAAAACAAAATTGAAACTTTGAATATGATTGAGGCGTATCGCATCCAGCCATTGGTCAAGGTTGCTCGCCTTGTTCATGGCGAGCCACTGCTCGACTTGACGCAGTTCGCCCATGCCCGCGTAGCGTACCGCGTAGGTTCCGTGGTCGGTTTTCATGACCGGTCCGTGCACCGAGCGATACACGGTTTCCTTAACGGACCATGGGATGAATCCCCATATAAGAACGTCGATTTTGATTTCCTCAGACTCCAGCATTAGCCATTCGCCATCGAGACGGTAGAGATCGGGATTATCGGGATGGATGTCGAGTACATAGACATCAACCAGATCGGGCTTGTTCACTGTGGCACCCCAGGCGGTGGTTGGTGTGAACCCGACACCGATCGTCGGTGCGCCGGGAAACAGCCCGCCCATCACGTTTAATCCTTCATCGGATTCGATGTGTGCTTCGTACCAGGCTACGGGGCCGGTGAGCGGCTGATGAGAATTAATGATCAGCATGGTGGATCCATCATCGGAGCGCGCGGGGCCGACAGCGATGGCGTTCGAGCCCGTGGGCAGGCCATCGCGCATCACGGTACCCGCCGGACTCACAGGGCGTGCACGCTCCTTACCCAGCAGTTCGGTGAGGGTGGCATCAAAACCGTAAAACAAAGGGTGTCGAAGCATGTGTGCGGCAACCAGATCTTTGCCGGTGACGGGCAGAATATCGAGGCTCACCTGCTCGGGGTTGGACTCGGCATAAAAGGTCACGCCGGCAGCGAAGGCCTCGAGGTAAGCGCGGGTGCTGGGCGCGAGTTCACTGTGGTAGCCATTATCAATATCCGACCACATGCCCAACCAGTGAACTAAATAATCCTGTTTGGCTGCGTCCGGTCCAAAAAATTTACCCGCGATGCCGCGATAGTAGGGCACTGAGTTTTCGATAATTTTCCAGGTGTCCTCGGCCATGGCAAATCCCAAGCCAAACGCGGCGTCGGCGTCGGTGGCTCCGTGAACGTGAGGCACGCCCCAAATATCGCGCTCAATGGCGGCATGTAGAGGCGGTGGTGGTTGTGCCCATGACAGACTTGGAAACCCTGACATCAGTGCCGAACACGCGAGCAGGAAGATGACGGCGCGCTGGCGCCTGATGTGGTGGCGTGCTGCTAATTGAGTGAACAAAATGGTCTGCCTCGCGGTTAAGAGAGCTGGCGCGGCATGGTACTGTGTAATGCCTACACCGCCTAGCCGGGGGCACTGCGCCGGGGGAATCAGCCACGGGTGCCATGAAAAACGTCTGTTATTCCAAAAAGCTATTAGAAAATTACTATTTGGCATGAGAGAGTAAACGCGGTAAGTTTAGCCCTGTGAGTCGGGGCGGTGGCGATACAATGGCATTTCGCTATTGGTGCCGCAAACTCAAACACAATAATGACCAAGGGACTCGGGGGAGGACCACCATGAAAACCACATTTATCCGCAGCGCATCTGCGCTCTTACTGATTGCCGCCGCGCAACAGGGTTGGGCCACCAATGGCTATTTTACCCACGGCGTCGGCACCAACTCCAAAGCGATGGCTGGGGCCGGGGATGCCATGCCCGAGATGGCCATTGATGTGGCCAACAATCCTGCGTCGGGCATTTTGGTTGAGCCCAGTGTCGATTTGGGCATTGCCGTTTTTTCTCCTCGACGGTCTTACTCTGCGAGCCAAAGCCAACTCAACGGTAACTTTGGCGCTTTTTCGCTGGATGCAGGCACGATTGACAGCGATAGCGAATATTTCCCTATCCCTTACGTCGCAAGCAATTGGCACTTCAGCGAGACGGTCGCGTTCACCTTGGCGTTTTACGGCCGCGGCGGCATGAACACCGACTTCAGATCAGGTAGCGCTACCTTCGACCCCGATGGGCCCGGTCCGGCCCCGATCATGAGTTTGCCCGGCGTTTTTGGTGGCGGCACTACCGGGGTCAATTTAAACCAGGCCTTTCTGGAGCTGACCTTTAGCGCCAAGCTCACCGATAATCTTGCGGTGGGTATCGCGCCGGTGATTGCCTACCAGATGTTTGAAGCCGAGGGCGTAATGGCATTCTCGCCCTACACCAAAACCTACGTGCAGGGCTTCTTTAACGGCGCGCCGGTGATGCCCGAAAATTTGACCAACAACGGCACTGATAACAGCCTGGGATTTGGTCTGAAGGCGGGGCTTATTTGGAACGTATCGGATCGGCTTGCGCTGCAAGCGGCCTATCAAACCGAAACTGATATGGATGAGTTTGATGACTACAGCGATCTTTTTGCCGAGGCTGGTGGCTTTGATATCCCGGCTACTGCGCGCATCGGCGCCAGTTTTCAAACCACCCCCAACCTAAGCCTGCATGTTGATGTTGAGCGTACCTATTACAGCAAGGTTGCGTCGGTCGCTAACCCGTTGAGCAATATCGCGGGTTGCCCCACCGCGGGTCAAGGCGGGATGAATCCGGACGCCTGTCTTGGCGGCAGTGAAGGTTTTGGCTTTGGTTGGGATGATGTGACGGTGTATCAGTTTGGTATGAAGTGGACGCCTGACAGTCTCGATGGCATTACCCTCCGTGCCGGGTTCAACTACGGTGAGCAACCGATCAGCGGTGAGAACGCCGTCATCAATATTTTGGCACCTGCGGTAGTTGAACAGCATTTCACGGTGGGAGCCGATTTTGATCTTTCCAATGGTCACCGTATATCGACGGCGTTTATGTATGCGCCCGAGAAGGAAGTGACCGGCACAAACTTCTTTGATCCTACCCAGGAGGTCACCCTGCGAATGGATCAATGGGAGTTTGAATTCGCCTATACTTTCTGAGCAGACGGCGGAGCGCTCTAAAAGAGCGTGAGCAAGGGAAAAGCCGGCTGAGTAACGCCGGCTTTTTTTTGGATGGAATACACGCCATGGATCTAATACGAGTAGCGGTCCCGTTCTTTTTACTTGCCATTGCCGCAGAGTTGCTGTGGGGCTGGTGGGTGGGTCGCAATACTTACCGACTCAATGACAGTTTTTCCAGTTTGATGCTGGGTATTCTCAGTCAGGCACAAAAGTTTCTTCGGCTCGGTGTCGGGGGCGTGGTCTATGCCTGGATAGGGTCCAGCGTGGGACTTGATTACTGGCGGGTCGATGCGTGGACGACGTGGTTTGTCGCGTTTGTCTTGTACGATCTTTGCTACTACTGGCTCCATCGAATCAGTCATGAACGTCAGCTGTTGTGGGCGGCGCACGTCGCACATCATCAGAGTGAAGAGTACAACCTGTCGACTGCCTTGCGACAAACCAGCACTGGGTTTTTGTTCGGGTGGATTTTTTATATTCCTCTCTTCGTGTTAGGTCTTCCTCCAGAGGTGGTCGTGAGTGTGGGTGCGGTGAATCTCATTTATCAATTTTGGGTCCACACGCGGCATGTGCCTGAGTTAGGTTGGCTGGAATACGTGTTTATTACCCCCTCCAATCATCGCGTTCACCACGCCCAGAATGACTGCTACGTGGACAAAAACTACGGGGGCGTTTTTATTGTGTGGGATCGCCTGTTTGGAACCTACCAACCCGAGCTCGCCGACACGCCGTGTATTTACGGCATTCGCGGTCCACTGCTGAGCTGGAGTCCTCTAAGGGCTCTCACCCATATCTATGTCGATATGCTCAATGATATTCGGCAGGCGGCATCCTGGGGCGAGCGGTGCCAGGTGCTTATCGCCAAAACCGGCTGGCAACCGGGAAGCATTCCCGAGGCGGCCCGACGGCAGAAAAACGACTTAAGTCAGTTTCATGTCTACGATCCCGCCGTCGCTTCGGCACGGCGTGTTTACGGTGGCCTTCAAATCCTGGGTGCCACCCTGTTGCTCCTCTGGGCCCAGCTTCAGGTACTGAACGGGACTCAGGCGTGGTTAATTTTTGTAATGCTATTGTGGACCGGAGTCGCTACTGCCTGGTGGCTTGAGGGACGAGCCGGTGCGCCTATTCTCCTCTTTGACCTTGCGCGGCTGGCGTCGCTGGCGGTGTTCACGTGGGTGCACGCCGCCGATGCACTCTGGGGCGCCTTGCTCGGGTTGTGGTGGATTAGCAGCGTTGCCTTTCTGATGACGAGCGTGGCAGCTCGAAAGTGGCAATGGAATGGTGGAGAGACTTCTCGTGTTGGATCATGAGGCCACACCGGCGTGTGAAATCAGCCGGCCACAACCCACACACTGACCTGACAAAAGAACTGCCGCCTTCATAGACAAGAAAGCCACCCGAGGGTGGCTTTCTTTTATTCCATTAGGGTCCGGCTACATTGACGAAATATAGGCGGCTAAATTGTCGATGTCGCTATCGCTCATCGGTTTCGCGACTGGCCACATCAGCGCAGACTGGCTGCCGCGCTGCTCACCGCTGCGGTAGGCCATCAATTTTGATGCGATATCAGCGGCTGCCTGTCCTTGAACTTGAGGGCCGATGCCGCCCTGGCCGTTAGCGCCGTGGCAGGCAATGCACTGGCCGTAATAACTCTCGCCTAAAGCTTCGGGAGATGCGGCGGCCAACGCCGCTTGTTTGGCCTGCTCGGTCGCTGCAACCCCACCACCATTGGCCTCTTTCCAGTCCTCATAGCACTCGCCAACGCATTGGTTTTTGTTACCGGTCCAGCTAGGGTCGTTGCTCTGGGTGCCTGCCCAAATAAGTCCTGTAGTAATGATCAGAAATAGGGCGAGGGCGGCGTTAGTGTTCATGCGCAATGACTCCTAATGATGCGTTGTCGTTGTGTTGGCGAGGATCGTAATGTGGTGGCGCCGCTTACGGCGCCGCGCATGATAAGGGTTTCTCGATAAAAGTTGAAGGGTCAAACGGGTACATCATTGCCGAAGCGTTAGCGTGTTACCCCGTTGAGTGATTTCCAGATTTTTGAGGAAAGTCATACCGAGAAGAACCTCATCCATGGCCAGTCCGGGAGAGACGACCGCCCCGACGGCGCGCTGCTCGATTGCCCCAAGTCGAACGGTCTCAAGTTCAGTCAAAAACCCCTGCGCGGGTCCGTTTGCGGTCTGGGTGGTGACGGTGGGCCCTCGCGGCACGCCTGCTGCCCGAGCGACCGCCAGCGGCAGGGCCACCCCGGTAGCGCCCGTATCCAACAAAAAGGTGACGCTGACGTCATTAATAAAGCCATTGGCCACATAGTGACCCTGTTGATTGCGCTTCAATACCACCTCTGGCCGACCATCGACGCCGATACTGGAGGCCACCCGCTGATTGGGGTTGTTTTTGTAGGCAAGAAATCGCTGAAAAGCACTGGTGAGAGCAATGAGCACCAGAAGCCAAAAAATAATAGCCATGAAGCGCCCAATAGTGCG
>Ga0255779_1002387_pt1 | contig 20025 bp, 13 predicted proteins | sample 011ome_21_FD_179977 | JGI IMG/M metagenome (GOLD analysis project Ga0255779, IMG submission 179977) | Coastal salt marsh microbial communities from the Groves Creek Marsh, Skidaway Island, Georgia - 011508AT metaG (version 2) | ecosystem: Environmental > Aquatic > Marine > Intertidal zone > Salt...
TTGCGGGATATTTAGCAGAGAAGGGAATTGATCGTAAGCTATTGAATTAATTGGTGGGCCCACCAGGACTCGAACCTGGGACAAACGGATTATGAGTCCCTCGCCGACAATCAACCACAACTCCTCACAATAGCCTGCGTCACTCGAAATAAGGTATCACCACAGCTTTTCTATTGCCACTTGTTGTAGCTAGTTGTGGTGGGTTGCGCCGCAGTGGTCCAAATTTGGTCCAAAAATAGCATTAGTGATATGTCCCTGCCGACTGTGTTCATTTAGTGACTGCTATCCGATCAAGTTCGAGTATGACTATTACTCATAATAGTGCCTAGCACGCTAGATTGAGAATAATTCCTTCTATGCTTTCGGTTATCCCGCGATTGCCTCAACGACGACCTGGTGTTTATTCGCTGTTTACCACTCGGGTTTTACCCCGATTTTACGGATACTTCAAAGATGCCTCATCATAGGCGAAAGGAGTGTTTAGGTCGAAGAGAAGAAAGTACAGTCCCAAGTTCAAGCAAGGTGCTGTTGAGATCTGAGTGAATATTGTCTCAGCATTATAGTGGTCTCCTTCATTTTATTCTGCCGGAGGAAATCAGATTTTTGTCTTGGAGCAAATTTCGTAGACTTCAGCGGTCGGCGAGACGGCCCGAACCACCGAGTTCGTAATACACGATAGGTACAAAATCTTCTGGGCCCCAACCTGGGTCGTCTGTCCAATCATCGTCATAAGCAGCAGTTGGTTGCGACGCCATTATTTCGTCTAGTTTCTTACCTTCTCGGATCATGTCCCAAACTTGACCCTGAATATCGAGAATCATATCCCGGAACTGGATCAGTTCATTTCGACCTACCACTTCCAGACCGTGGCCCGGAATCACCTTTGTGTTTGGACCTGCAAGATCAATGGCTTTATCCATAGCGGCTATGGTGCCACGTAGTGATCCACCGTTGTAGATATCGATAATGGGATAACTGGTGGTGCGGTATACATCGCCAAGATGAAGCACATCGGACTGAGGAAAATAAACAAAGACATCTCCGTCGGTATGTGCCGGTGGCACATGGAATGCCAGAACCTCTTCACCATTCAAGTGAAAACTCATGGTGTCATTGAATGTAATTGGCGGTCTGGCAGAGGCAGGCTGCTGCGGAGCAAAGCTCCCACCTGCCCTTGGGTAGCGACTTCGCTCTTCGAAAAAACGTTGGCGAGTGTTGTCATGAGCAAAGATCAGTACACCTTGCTGCGCCAGATTTGCATTGCCTCCTACATGATCGACATGAATATGGGTATTGATCAGAAAGCGAATTTCTTCCTCCGTAACCCGTCTTACCGCAGCGACCAGCCTCTCTGCGAGCGGTGCAAACAGGGAATCCACTAGAAGCACACCATCGGGGCCTACTTGCACGCCGATGTTGCCGCCTCCACCCGGACGTTGCACCATGTAAACATTGCCGGCGACGGGCGTTATGGAAAGTTCCACCCCGGCAAAATCCCCTTGGCCATAGGAGAAGCTGGGTGTAGCTGATAGCGAGAGAACTATTACAGCGCATGATAAGATTTCGCGGAACTTGTTCGTTTTCATATTTGTCCTTACCTACATTTAACTACTTGATCTGATCTACTTATTTGTTTATGTCGCATGTTACTGAGTTAGTTCAGATAGGTTCATACTGTTCGCCTGCTCAATAATCTTGGCATAGGCTCTCGTTTTCGCGGCAAGATTAGCCGCAGGAATAGCCTCAGTTGTTTCAATAAAGAATTTAGCAAACTCTAACAAGTCCATATCAACGCCTAGTCGAAATATTAATTGAATCCACCTCTAAAGATAGCGCCTGCACGATTGTATCCCTCAGGCATTGGCAACACATTGTTAGTTTGCGCCCACAACTTATAGTCCGCCAGCATCTCTTCAAACAACAGTGGCAGTTCGGCTTTTAAATCGTTTACCTCGCCTGGATCGACTTTAATATTGTATAAATGCCACTCAGTCTCGTTCTGCTCGAATCGATTGATCACGATTTTATAATCGCCTTTAAATAGCGCACTACTGCCCCCTAACTCATAGCCTATGGGTTCAGAGGGAGAATGGATCTGCTGCGTAGTACCCATCAGATAATCCGCGAAATTCGAACCGACTATGGGCTCGACTGACTCACCATTGAAGTTGCCATCGTGATCATTGATTCCAACCAGGCTGAGAATAGTGGGCGCGATATCTGTTACAAAGGTGAACTCATCGGTTAATTCACCCTGCCGCGAAATGCCCGGCCCGGACATCACCAAGGGCACGCGCATCCCCCCTTCGTTGGTATGAAACTTGTAGTGGATCAACGGTGAATTAGAAATCGAGGCATTGCCACTGCCCGGTGCTACCCATGATCCTTTCTCTCCCAGGGTCTCATACTCCGTGCTGTAACCCACGCGCTCAAGCCATCTGTTGAGCGGAGCATCCCCGTTCAATCCATCCAGCCCCCCACTCGCCGCGCCATTGTCTGAGGTGAAGATGAAAATCGTATTGTCATACTCATCGATACTTTCCAGGTAGGACATCAGTCGTCCAATATGCATGTCCATAGCATCCACCATACCGGCATAGACTTCCATGCGACGAGCGTCATAGCGTTTCTGCTCATCAGAGCTTTCGTTCCAGTCCGGAGTCCCCAGAGTTACTTTAACTTGAGAGTCAGCCGGTATTACGCCTTTGGTAATTGCGCGTTGCCGCCGCTTCTCGCGCATCACTGACCAGCCCTTATCATAGACACCGGTATATCTATCCGAATACTCTTTCGGTGCTTGCACCGGTGTATGAACGGCCTGAAACGGAATGTATGCAAAGAAAGGTTGATCACTGCTTTTATTTGAATCGATGAATTCGATGGCCTTGTCGATGAAGTATTCCGATGAGTAGAAATCGTCGGGCAATGTATGTGGCTCTCCATCTGCGTACCAGTTAGGTTGATCGTAGATTGGAAGGAAAATGCGCTGCTCCCAGTTATCCGCGCCTGCGTCGGCCATGGCTATTGTGCGATCAAATCCGCGAGCAGAAGGCAGTAGAGTTGGTGTATGCCCCAAATGCCATTTACCAGTCATATAGGTATGGTAGCCATTGTCTTGCAATAGGCTGGCAATAGTGACGACCTTGTCGCTAAGTACACCTTGATAATGATCGTAAGCCATTTGTTCAGGAGGAATCGATTCGGGGATATTCGGTACGCCATTGCGGTGGCTATCAACTCCAGTCAGTAGCATCGCTCGAGCTGGCGCGCAATTAGCAGCAGTATGATAGTTAGTAAACGACAGTCCCTCATCAGCGAGTCGCGAGATATTCGGCGTATTTATTTCGCTACCGAAAGGAGATATATCCGTATAGCCAAGATCATCTGCAAGAATCAGGACGACATTGGGGCGATCGCTGGATTGGGCTTGAACGGAAAAAGGTAGAACAAAGCAGCCAAAGAGTATGGCCAGCAAATTGCGATTAGACCGTGATCGCCAATTTCTCTCATCCATTGTCGTCAGTAGAGAACTACTTCTTGGTGGCATTGAGATATCTCCTGATTGGTGGGTATTCAAAATATGCGTTGAGACGCTCTACTTAGTGGGTTTAGTGTAAGTCAGTTCCGCCTGGAGACTGAGGGACAAGTCCGGGACAAGTCTGAACCAACTCGATGTCTTTAACGCTATAATTCTGAGCATAAGTAAAGCCAATAGGGTCTGGATATGAATCGAGTGTCAAAACTGACGACTTTAGCTTGCGGTCTGCTAGCTGCAATACTCTGTGTATCTAGCTTTGGGCAAACCGCTGATCGAACGACAAGATATCTTCTCGAGACGGCCGCGCCACTTCGTGTGCTTCAGAACGAAGATCCACCCAACGTTTTGTTCATCATCGTAGATGACTTGAACACAGCCTTAGGTTCTTATATTGAGTCAGGTTCTAGGCCTCACTACGCTACAGCCAACACACCAAACTTGGACCGGCTGGCAGCAGAGGGAATTCGTTTCGAGAACGCCTTCGTGCAGAATCCTCTGTGCAATCCTTCCCGCGCCTCTCTTTTGAGCGGGCTTAGACCCAACACGGTCGATGTGCACGCCACGGGAACTTGGCCACGGCATAAGGTAGGCGACGAACTGCGAATGCTGCCCGAGCACTTCCATGACCATGGCTATTTCACAGGCAGGGTCGGTAAAGTCGGTCACAACTCCTTTGAGCATGCCGTGAGTTGGGATGAATCGAAGTTTGCCCTGTCGCGAGATCCGTCACAACTCTTCCATACTCCAGGCTACCTGCCGGGGGACGATCTCTCCCAGGTGCGGGACAACACCTGGAAAGAAGGGTCGGAAAATGGCATGTCGCGTCAGGATATTTTCGCTGGAACTAGCCGAAATCTGAGTCTGCCACTGACGTGGCGTGCCACCCGCGAATCGCCTCTAATGACCCCTGATGGAACCACGGCGACACGAATTATACAGCTTATGGCAGAGAATCGCGACAAACCCTTCTTCCTGGCTGCGGGCCTGCATAAGCCGCATCAGCCCTGGGTCGGACCGGTGGAGTTCTTCGATCAGCACCCTGTGGAAAACATTGTGCTGCCCCCAATCTCTGCAAGTGGCAGAAGTGATTCTCCCGCACCTTCGACGCTGGTGTTAGAAGATGATGCCGCTCACTCAGAGCTTCAGAAAAAGCAAGCAATTGCAGCCTACCATGCCATGGTGACAATGGCAGATCACCATGTTGGCCGAATGCTCAAAGGCTTAGAGGACCTCGGTCTCGCGGATTCCACGATCGTGGTGTTTACCAGCGATCACGGCTTTCAATTGAATGAACATGGCGGGCTCTGGCGCAAGCAATTTCAGTTCGATGAATCAATACGCGTGCCCTTGATCGTGCGTCTGCCCGACGGCAGGGGTGCAGGGTCAGTTTCTGAAGGCATCGTGGAGCTGGTCGATCTCTATCCGACCCTGATCGATCTCGCATCATTGCCTGATCCAGCACACGATCTGGAAGGCACAAGTTTTGTGCCTTTGCTTGATGCCCCAGATAGCCCTTGGAAATCTGCGGCATTCTCCCAATCCAGACGCATGCTGGGTTCTGGTTCAACGAATTCTCCTTTGATAAATAAAGAAGGCTATGACGGCCAGACTATTAGAACGGCCAGGTATCGATACACCGAATGGACGCCACTGGATGGCCAGCGTGACATTTTGGTGGAGCTGTATGATCTCGAGCAGGACCCGATGGAATATAATAATCTCAAGGACGATCCGGCTCACGTTAGTCTGGTCGCTGAACTCTCTGCGAGACTCGCCGCTGGCTGGCAGGGAGAGCTACCACCCAGCTCCGACAACTGATCTTTGGTCATCAGGCCTGGTTTCGTACATTGATTTCAGCACTCGTAATGGGCAGGCCGAAAATAGGCACTTACATATGCAAAAAAAACATTATGGCTACTTGTCCTGTGGGCTATTTTTACTGTGCCAATCTGCGTTTGCGCAGTCCACGACGGAAACGCATTACGCCAACGCTTGTTTAGCACAGCAGGGTGATCAGGCATGGGTAGAGGGTGCTGAATTCATTATGGGTGACGACTCAACTTACAAGGAAGAAGGGCCGGCTCATGCAGTTTCCGTCTCTGGATTCTGGATGGATGCCCATGAAGTGACTAATGCACAATTTGCCAAATTTGTTGAAGAAACGGGCTATATCACTGTTGCCGAACAAAGCCCCGACCCGGCTGAGTGGCCAGCCGATGTACCAGCTGAATTTTTATTGCCTGGTTCCGTGTTGTTTGTTCCACCCCTTCCAGGTCACCGTGCGGAAAACTGGTGGTCTTGGGTGCCGGGAACCAACTGGCGCCATCCAGATGGTCCAGGTAGCGACATAGTAGACAAAGACAACTACCCGGTTATTCATATCGCCTTCGAAGACGCTGAAGCCTATGCGAAGTGGGCAGGGCGATCCTTGCCAACAGAGGCGCAGTTCGAGCTCGCGGCGCGCAACAAAAGAGACAGCCGATACGCTTGGGATGGTAACGAGCTCGCTCCTAATGGCCGTCATCATGCTAATACCTGGCAGGGCTCATTTCCTGTAGAACATGAATCAGAAGACGGTCATGCAGGCCTCGCGCCGGTTGGTTGTTTTGGACCAAATGATTACGGTATTTACGATCTTATCGGAAATGTGTGGGAGTGGACTTCAAACTGGTACTACCCCGAACACGACCCAGCTGACTCCTTGAATCCAACCGGTCCTTCGCAGCAGGAAAGCGTGAGCCGCAATCATGGGAATTCCGTAGCTCGAGTAATTAAGGGAGGGTCCTATTTATGCGCCGAAAACTATTGTCTTCGTTTCAGGCCTGCGGCTAGAGAAGCCCAAGATAGCGGACTTGGCACCAGTCATATTGGATTTAGAACAGTACTAATTCCTGAATAGAAAATATTGGAACCGAACGAAAAGGCCAGAAAAGGGCCGAAGTAAAAAATTTAACCAAGTTGTAGTTATTAAAAAATCAAATATCTAGTTGTCTGTAATATCGGCAGCAACCGCAAGCCTAAAATTATTTCGGTATGGGCCTGAATCTTGCATCCTTTGGCTAAGATTTGCTAGGGCTTGGTTCATCTCGGGGCTCACATCCCACTGAGCATCGGTCAAAACAGAGTAAATACAATCCTGCATTTTCTCGATGCTCTCATTGGTTGAAAACAACATCGAACGTGAATAGCCATAGCACTGCAAATAGTTGCTCAAAGCCATAGGCGAGTCGACGTCGGAATTTTTCTTTGCATCCCCTTCCCAAGCAGTAACTATTCTTGCGGTATCCCTCAGCATAACCATTTCTAAAAGCGTCACTCCGCCAGCATCCTCTATGTTCCCCTCGAGGTCCTGAAACGCGTAGATTAACGCTTGGTCACCATAATAATCGTCAAAAGTACCACTCTCACATATGTTCCTTTTTGAGCAAATAAACGTGGCAGTGGATTCCCCTGAATTGCTGTAAGCCAAATCACTTGCCACCACAGATGCCAAATCAGTAACAGTTTGCGAAAGAGTCTCCACATTAAGATACATCTTAGTAAGAAACCCAAAAAGCGTTACTACAAAGGCCGTAGTTACAGCAGTCCGCCAGTAACTTTCAGCGTTATGTGGCAAATTTGTATACACATCGGCGCTTCTTTGAGAAGAAGTAATCTCGTTGGGTGCAGTACTATCGCTATGCCGCTGCGCGCTTTGTTCGGTAGGGAGTGCCGCAGGTAGAAAGTCTGCAAACGGCCTATCGAAAATCGAGGCAAGAGCCTTTGCCGTTTCTGTAGACGGTGCTCCTTGACCACGTTCTATTCTTTGAATGGTCTTGACACTTAAGCCAGATAACGCGGCCAGCTCGCTTTGCGACCAGCCTTTCTGATTTCTGAGTCTTTTGACAAGATTTTGACCCATCAGCGTTTCGCTTTAACAGTATGAATCTAAATTAAGAGTAAATGAGATTTCGCTTAAGAACAATACTCCTGTTGTTTAGACTGATCTACACAATCTCTTGGTCAACGCATCCCCGTAGGCGGTTAAAGAAGGCAGCCTTTCCAGCAAGCATTACGAATCTGAATAAGCACTATATCGAACACAGCGTTACGCGTTTAGCATAGCGGTTTGAGAAGCGCTTTTTAGCTAGTAACTATTAGACAAGCCTAAACCGGCGGCGAATTTCGCCGCCGGTTTAGGCTTCATACTGCGGGCTGGCGACGAATCTTATTGCTAAAAACGATAGGCAAACTCGCCGTACACCCAACGCGGTGGGATGCGTATATATTGGGTGAAATTGTTCCATGTTTCGTAGCTATGATCGGTGAGATTGTCGCCGCGCACAAACAATGACCATTTGTCAGTTTCTAACCCAAGGTTTGCGTTTAGGCGGCGCACGGTATCCATCTCGCGGGATGCGGCTGAGCAACAAGGGACGTTGGTCAAATTAGCGGCACCACCTTCTTCAAAGGCATATGACGCGGAAGCAACTAAGGTAGCACCTGCGAAGACACCGCTGTCTCTCAAACTCGCAAGCGGCTGTCGGTAGACGAATGATCCTTTGATCTGATTCGGGCGCAGAAATGGCAGGTCTGCATCCTCACTGGTTGCACGCGCGGCTGCGGACACATCCGCCGTTAGGCTGGTAACCTTTCCTAGGCCTTTGGCATAGCCGAGGTTAAGCAGCAGCGTACCACCGTTGTCGAATAGCGTACGGTAAGTAGCTTCGATCTCGTAGCCCCACGCTTCAGCTTCGCCAACGTTGTCGATGAAACTTGCACTCGGTATAACGTCATTGGGCGCAATTGGTAATCCGGCGGCATCTTCACCTACCCGCGACCCATCAGGATTAAAGCCGAGCCCATTACCAGCAGCATCCAGCAGCTGACACTGGTCCGGACAGCCGTTCGAGTTCGTGTTTAGAAAATCTTCGTATTCAGTGAAAAAGATTGCGGCGTTGAGCGTGAGAGCATTATCAAACCAAGTGCTCTTCAATCCCAACTCATAAGTCAGGGAGGTTTCTTCGTCATAGGTGAGCTCAGCTGGAAAGAGTTCCAAGCCTGGCGAACCCTCATTCAGGTTCATGCCACCATGTCGATAGGAAGAGGCCACCTTGGCATAGGCCAATATGTCGCTGTCTTCGAAATCATAAGCTGCAGTGACGGCCCACGGCAAGTTGGTGAAGGTATCCCCAGTGGTGAAGTCCGTCTGGGGATTAACGGGGTTAGCTCGGTCCAACACGCCTCCCTGGTTTCTAACGCGATATGTGTGGACGTCGCCGTCGAAATTATCCTCTGCATAACGAATTTCGCCGGTCAGCGTGACAGGTAAATTTTCGAACGCGTATTCTGTGCTGCCAAATACGGCCCAGGAGTCTGAGTCGATGTTGGTATTACGAAATTGCGAGTTGGGCGTTGTTTGTCCAGACCACTGATCAATTACTTCGCTGTTTTCGTGCGCGAAGTAGTCAGCTCCGACCAGCCAGGTAAAATTGCCTGTGGTTTCGGCGGCGTAACGAATTTCCTGAAAGAAAATGTCATTGTCTACGCTTTGAAATGTCTGCAGATTGCGGGAATTGAGCCTGGCGTTCGGGCCGAAGTAATCACCATCCGCGAGTGTCGTGACTGCGCGTTCGCGATAATTTGTTACAGCTGTCAGGGTGCCACCTTCAAGTGTCCAATCGAGCACTAGGTTGTGGTTGTCGACGTCGTTCGTATTTTTTACTGGTGAGTTGATGGTGGTTCTGAATGCATCTTCGATGTCTGGTACTAGGCTGCGGACCACACGGAAGGCATCGGTGAAAACTTCGTCCTGAGTATCGAACACATAGTTAATATCCACTGTATCACTGGGTCGAAAGCGCATAGACAAACGGGTATGCTGGTATCCTTCAGTATCGATATCGCGACCGTTGACGTCGCTATAGAAACCTTCATCACGCTCTTCATCCACGTGGCTGAAGCGCATGGCAAATTGGTCGTTAACCGGGATATTAACCTTGGCTTCCAGCCGTTGAAAATCCAATTGACCTAGTGAAGCGCCCACATCGAAAGTGAATTCATCTTCCGGTTTTTTGGAAATCAGGTTCATAGCTCCACCGAGTGCGTTCCGCCCATAGAGCGCACCCTGAGGGCCGCGCAATACCTCAGCTCGTTCCAGATCGTAGGTGTCTAGCCTAGCGAAGTTTTTGCCTCCTAAGCTGTTGGTCGCGAAGTAGGCACCATTGCGGTACAGACCGGTGGCTGAAACAGAAACGCGATTACGTGATTGTCCCGCACCGCGGATGGTGGGTTCCGACAAAGAGGCTGCCTGGGTCTCGTTTATGCTGACGCCAACAATCATGTCGGTGATATCGCGCAAGTTAATTACGCCGCCTATGTCCTCAATAAATCCTTCTGAAAGGGCAGCGGCCGAACTGGGTAGATCCTGCAAGCGTTCTTGACGTTTACGAGCGGTGACCATCACTTCTTCTATCAAGGAGTTGGTTTCTTGCGCGATAGAGATAGCTGGTATGGTCTGACCGAATAATGTGCAGAATCCCGCGGCTAACAGATAGTTAGTGTTGGTGGTCTTTTTTTCAGAGGAAGAGCTTTCAGCTATCGATTTCCAGTTCTTCATAGTATGTCTCCTCGATAATTTGGCTGAACCCATAACCCGTATAGGGGATTCAAGCTTATCTTTTTCTTTTATTGATACTGGCTCCTACTCAGCTCGAAACATCCTTCGGCAGCTTGCGGGTGATACATGAATTGCTACAAATGTCTCGCTCCCGAGCCGAATTTTACACGATAGAGTAAATTCACTTGCTAGATTAGAGAGTGAAAATACGTCACACAACGTCAAGTCCCGGACTTGTCTCTATTTTGCTGCTAAAACCATAGTAAGATTTTTTCTGAAAGCGCTGTCTTCGTTTCAGATAAGTTTATGCTTGGTTTGTAAGAGTTCTGCGAAGTCCATCAAATTGTTCAGGGGCGTCTGCGACTACTACCCTAAAATGTCTTTAAGACAAATTTTCTTAGTTAGCAGGCTTGGACAATTATCTAGCGCGTGATGATGCTAAGAACACCGGAATTCCCCTAACAAAAGGCAATAAATAGAATCCTATGCGCAAACTCAAAGCCGAACTTTTTTTTCTCGCAAGCGTTTCATTACTCGGCGCTTGCTCCGACGATCCAACAATAGTGCCCAAAAACTCCGATGTGGTAGATCTGTCCATACAAACCATACCTGCTGTCGATCCGGCACTATCGCCCGCAGTGGACTTCAATACGGACAGAAATGCCTATTTTGGCGATTTGCACGTACACACCATGTACTCATTCGACGCCTTCATGTTCGGCACCACTTCCTCCCCTGATGAAGCCTACGAATTCGCAAAGGGTGGCACCATTGTTCACCCAGCTGGATTCGAGATGAAGCTGCAGGTGCCTCTGGACTTTTACGGGGTAACTGACCACGCCTACTATTTGGGTGTCTTACGGCAATTGGCAAATCCGGATAGCGATATTTCGAAACTCCCGATTGCTGCGGGCATGTCCACGCTTGGCGATGTTACTCAGCGGCGTCAGAAGAATAGAGAGGTGAATCAATTTATGCGTTCCGAGAAAGGACACGAGATTAACGACCTTGCGATACAAAAATCTGCATGGGATGACATTGTCGCCGCCGCCAATCGCCATAACGACCCAGGGAGCTTCACAACCTTTATAGCCTATGAATACACCGCAAGCGCGCCCGACGCAGCGCGTCTACATAGAAATGTCATTTTCAAAGGAGATGAAGCTCCAGAACTCCCTTTCTCACAACTCGATTCGAGTAATCCAGAAGATCTCTGGCAGTGGATGGATGACAATCGGGCGGCTGGTTTCGAGAGTTTGGCCATTCCTCATAACTCTAACGGGTCCAACGGCAGGATGTTCATGCTTACGGATTATTCTGGTAGACCGCTGGACGATGCCTATGCCAATCAGCGTATTCGTAACGAGCCCTTAGTGGAGATTACTCAGATCAAAGGGTCTTCCGATACTCATCCTGCATTGTCCCCTTTTGATGAATGGGCAGAATTCGAAATCTTTCCGTACCGAATAGCAACCTATCTAGATAGCGACCCGAATGGCAGCTACGTTCGGCAGGCTCTGCTCAACGGCATACAGATGCAAGCGGGCCAGGGATTTAATCCGTACAAGTTTGGTGTCATCGGGTCGAGTGACACGCACAACGGAACCCATGCCGGTGAAGAGTATGATCACTGGGGCGGGTCCAGCCTTTTTGACGCCGATGGCGCACTGCGTGGATCTGTTCCACTACCCGAACCCACAGCCGATGACGATTTGTATGCACAGACATACTACGATAAATGGGGTGCCGCAGGGCTAGCAGGTGTATGGGCAGAAGAGAATACCCGGGGGAGCATTTATGATGCCTTTCGCAGGAAAGAGACGTTCGGCACCTCTGGCACACGCATGAAGGTGCGCTTCTTTGCAGGCTATGATCTGCCTAACCCTGATGATCCGGATGTTATAGAGAAATCCTATGCAGGCGGAGTGCCGATGGGAGGCGACCTCATTGGTGAAGCTGACAAGTCACCAAGCTTCTTTACCTGGGTAGCCAAAGATCCTAACAGTGCTCCTCTGGATCGTGTGCAGATCATCAAGGGTTGGATAGAGAATGGGGAAACTGTTGAAAAGGTGTATGACGTGGCCTGCTCTAGTGGAGATGTTGACCCAACAAGCCATCGCTGCTCAGACAATGGTGCTCGTGTCGATATCACCGACTGCAGCTTCAGCGTCGATGTTGGCGCGGCTGAGCTGAGGGCTGTCTGGCAAGACCCCAACTTTGCCCCTGACCAACATGCGTTCTACTATGTGCGTGGCCTGGAGAATCCAACATGTCGTTGGTCTACCTGGGATGCGATTCGTGCCGGTGTCCAACCCAATCCTGATCTGAACCCTATTCTTCAAGAGCGAGTCTGGTCTTCACCGATTTGGGTGACACCGGCGCAATAAGCTAGGGCGAGGTTTTCCGTGTTCAAAGCTTTTCTCACACAGCCCCTGCCGCCTTATCTATGAGGCTCCAATCTATTTTGTCGGTTGTATTTCAAGCTTTTGGTTCTTCCAACGAAGTTGGCAGATTTTATCTCTTCACCCCCTGTCTGAAAGCATATGCCAAGCGTCCCGTGACCAGTCCCGATCCTGCGATACAGGTGTACTTTTACATGGTTTGATGGCAACGATAGTACCAAAAAAATTTGAGGAGGAGGCGTCAAGTCCCGGACTTGTCATGCAGATTTCCCCCATATATGGTTTATAGTTGAACACTGATGTCCAAGCTTCGCCGTCAACAGTAAAAGAGAAAGCTGCGAAAAGTTGATGGATGGCATTGTGGGAAATCCCGGTGCTCGAATAACCCTTACTTAAATCCGTTCAAGGAAACCTGGTATGAAATTCCTTTCCAAGAAGTGGGTCATAGGTTTGCTGTCGCTTTTTCTTTGTTCCGGAGCCTGGGCCCAGCAAATACTAAAGCCCACTGACCACTGTCGGGACCATTCTGCCTCCGATATAGTGACCTTTGCCGACCGGGTGCTGGAAAGCGAAGTGCGTGAAGCGTTATCGCTAGGTTCAACGGAAGCCCTGACCTGTGGTCGATCTGCTCAGCTGACACAGCTGGATGCTTCCGGATTTGGCGCAAGAAGGTCTGTTTCAGGGTCGCCGGAATGGCAGGATCCTGATCACCTGTTTCATGACCTGTCCGGTATACAGAACCTTACCGGCTTGACCGATCTCGACATCCGGAACCGGGGCCTGTCCGACATCGGCCCGCTGGCCGGACTTACCGGTCTGATAAATCTCAATCTCCATACCAACTGGATTTCTGACATTAGCCCGTTGCGAGGTCTGACTAATTTAGTCCGGTTACGAATCGCCGAAAACCCCCTGACCGATATCAGAGCCCTGAGTGGGCTCACGGAATTAAGAGTGCTTCGGATGCATCGTCACGGTGATTTTATCGGGGGGCAAAGCCCCAGGACGCACATGGGAGCAACAGGAATTCTATTCACCAATGCCGTGACCGACATCAGTCCGCTGGCAAATCTTACCAAGCTGGTGGATCTTAATATTCACACCCAGGATATCAGTGATCTGACGCCATTAAGCGGTTTGACTTCCCTGGTTGAATTGCGCCTAGCCGCAAACTCGTTTACTGACCTTAGCCCATTGCGTGGGCTTAGTAACCTTCAGTATCTCGAACTTACCGGCAACGACATTACGGATATCACACCACTGAGCAGCTTGACGAACCTGATTCAGCTTGACCTTCGTTTCAACCCTGATTTGACTGACATAGAAGCCCTGTTTGAAAACCCGGGAATAGGCGCAGGAGACATTGTCGAGCTGCGACACACCAATGTGTCCTGTGCGGATCAGGCGAGGCTGGCTGAGAAAGGTGTGGAAGTTCGCACCGAGCTGTTCTCTTCCTGCGCCACCGCCACGAGGCAGAGATAACACCTGAGACAGAAATAACAGGCGCCTGAAACGGGCTCCAGGAACTACCATGAAAGCTAATAAATTTCAGCGTCGGCCAAATCATGTCAATTCGCATCTAATTGTATTCTTGCTGCTACTATCGAGTGGCCTTTCAGTCAATTTATCAGCACAGACCGAATTGCCGGCTCTAGCCGACAGAGATCAAGCAATGACCGTGGCAGGTGACTTTGTCCTCGCAAGCGTTGGTGACTTAATGATTCGCCGTCCCGCATCCCGGCTGGCCGACCCTGAAGTACAGGCGGTTTTTGACCTGATAAGACATGCCGATCTTGCAGTGGCAAATATGGAAGGCGAGCTGGCGAATTTGCGGGAATTCGATGGCCCCCTCAATGGTTTTGTTGGCACCCATGAGGTCGCAGCAGACATCAAGTTGATGGGATTCGACATGGTCAATCGCGCCCAGAACCATCTTCTTGATTCCGAGTTCGAGGGTATGTTTTCAACGAATGCCTTGTTGGATGAGGCAGGCATTGTTCACGCTGGAAGCGGCAGAAACCTGCAAGAAGCGGCCGCACCGGCTTTTCTCGAACTGGCAAAGGGGCGCGCCGCGTTAGTCGGCGCGCATGCCCCGATCTTTCCAGAGCACTATCGACTTGCAGCGACAGCTCGTAACGGCAATCTGGGAGGAAGACCCGGTCTCAACATGCTGAACTATAGAGAAACTATTCTGGTGTCCCAGCAGCAATACGACGCGCTGCAGCAGGTTCGCCAGGGTTTCCTGGAATATCGGGAAAACTATGATAATCCGCGACCCGTAGCTAGTGCTTCGCCAGATGCGGGGATCAGCATTCCTGCCTCGAGTTCAGGTCGTAATGACCCCAGTTATCGAGTAACCCAGGGTAATGAAATGCCAGGCACAGTTGTTTATACCTTGAATGACAATGACGTGGACCGCTTCCTCAGAAGTATTCGCAATGCCCGCCAGCTAGCAGATTTTGTTATTGCCGCCGCTCACATTCATCAGAGTCAGTCGGTCGTGGAGTTTCAGCATTTGAGTACACGGCCACCGGAGTTCTATGTGGATCTGGCTCACCAGGCTATCGATGCGGGGGCGGATGTGTTTGTTGGCACGGGGGTACAAACATTACGCGGCATTGAAATCTACAACGGTATACCGATCTTCTATGGGCTGGGAGAGTTTTTTCGGGAAGCGCAGTGGGAATTGCCATTAGCTGTCGGTGTTTCTGACTCAGACCCACAAAGAAGAATGCAGCAGTTCGCCAGAAATTTTGGTGGCTCTACCCAATCCTTGGAAAGCCTGGTTGCTACCAGCCATTACCAAGACGGTGTTTTGAGGGAAGTACGACTTCACCCTGTTGAATTGGGAATAGACGGCCCTGACTCCAGGTTAGGCATTCCCCGCTTGGCAACCGGGCAACACGCGCAACGCATTCTGGAACGTGTAGAGCGCCTGTCGGATCAATGGGGAACTACAATCGAAGTCGACGGAAATAAGGGTGTAATTCGGGTGAAGTAAAGCGGAGCAATACGTTTATGCCAAAACTGAACTCTACCCAGCTTCAGAAGACATTGACGGCGATATTTTTGCAGTTATTCTCTGCCACAGCATTCTCCCAGGGCGGGGATGCCCGCTTCACCTCCAATGATGAATACACCATAGACGAAACATTCTTCAAACTCCCGCCAGGCAGAACAATCGGCGCTACCTCGGGCCTGGCAATCCACCCGGACGGCTCCTCGTTCTGGGTCTTCGATCGTTGCGGGGCAGAGGATTGTCGGCGATCCGATCTTGCCTCGATTATGAAGTTCGATCGGAACGGCAATCATCTCCTCAGTTTTGGCGCAAACCTGTTTCAGCGACCCCATGGGTTGTTTGTGGATAGGGATGGCAATGTCTGGGTGACGGACGATGTCGGTTCTCGTGATATCGATACTGTCAGCGAGGGCAAAGGGCATCAGGTCTTCAAGTTCAGTCCCGAAGGCGAGTTACTGATGACCCTGGGACAACCCGGCATTGCTGGCGACGGGCCGGACACATTCAATATGCCTTCGGCAGTGCTGGTTGCGCCCAATGGCGATATCTTTGTCGGCGACGGGCACGGCCCTGGTTCCAATGCCCGGATCGTGAAGTTCAATTCCCGTGGTGACTATCTCATGACGTGGGGATCGTTCGGAGATGGTCCTCATCAGTTTCATACACCGCATGCGCTGGCCATGGATTCCGCTGGCAGATTATTTGTCGGCGATCGTGGCAACAACCGGGTGCTTGTTTTTGATCAGTCGGGAAATTTCCTGGCCGAGTGGAAACAGTTTGGGCGGCCCAGTGGCATGTTCATCGATGACAATGACCTGTTGTATGTCGCCGATTCCTCCTCGTCAAACACAGCGCGAATCAATCCCGGCTTTGAAGAGGGTATTCGAGTCGGACATGCCGAATACGGTCGCATCCTGTTGTTCATCAAGGATCCCGATGGAAACGGCAGCCAGGAGGGTGTGGTCGCTGATAGTAACGGGAACATCTATGGCTCACTCACTGCCGGCATGGCCTTGAGGAAATATTCACAATCGAAAACATCAAAGTAAATCGGCGGTTACTGCGAAGGAGCTCACCAATGAAGTCAACTAAAATACTGGCGGTACTCTTGTACTCACTGTCCCTCCTGTTTTCTGCTGTACGGGCAGCAGAGCCAGCCGAGATCATAGTCACTCGCCTTGGCGATGGTCCACTCATCACACCCGATATGGACGAACGCATGGGTGGCAATATCCAGGGACCCTCGCTGATCAAGGTGCCTGCCTGGGTGGAGAATCCGCTTGGCAACTACTATCTTTACTTCGCCGATCACCGCGGCCTCTACATTCGCATGGCGTATGCGGATGAAATCACCGGCCCCTGGACCGTACATACTCCCGGCTCCCTGCAGCTCGAAGACTCCTTTTTTCCAGCCACCTGCCCTCCCTGTTCACAGGCACCTGGAAGCAATGCGCCACTGTATGCACATATTGCATCGCCCGACGTGCACGTGCGCGAAGACCTGCAGCAGATAGTGATGTATTACCATGGCCGGGGAGCAGGCAGACAATTCACACGTGCCGCCATCTCTCGCGACGGCATTCATTTCGAAGGCAGGGAAGAAGATCTGGGGCGACCCTATTTTCGCGTGATTGAGCACGAGGGTTTCTTTTACGCCATGACGATGCCAGGTTTTCTTTATCGCTCTCGGAATGGTTTGACGGATTTCGAAGCAGGTCCCCGGTTTTTCACTGCCGACATGCGGCACTCGGCCCTTTTGATCCGTGATGATCGCCTCCATGTTTTCTTCACCAATCGAGGTGACGAACCGGAACGCATCTTTGTTTCCACTATCGAGTTAACCGAAGATTGGAATGCATGGACTGTAACGGAACCTGTAGAGGTAATGCGTCCCGAAATGGACTACGAAGGTGCCGATCTGCCCTTGGAAGCTTCCAGGGGAGGCTATATCGATGAGCGGGTTCACCAACTCAGAGATCCAGCCATCTATCAGGAAGGTGGCAGAACCTATTTACTGTATTCCGTTGCGGGCGAGAGCGGCATTGCTGTTGCTGATATCAGTTTCAATTAGACCAGGTGTTTTATACTGATAACTCCTGCAGAAGAACAAATACTACACTCAAAAAGGTGGAACCGATGAATCGTCGTATTTACTTACCAAAGCTGGTTACGCTGCTATTACTGCCTTTGTCCGTCGCCGGTTTATCCAATGCTCAGGGGCAAGCTATCCTATCTCCCACAGAGCACTGCCGGGATTTTTCGGAAGACGCAATTGTTACCTTTGCCGATCCGGACCTGGCCGAAGTGGTTAATGAGGCGCTGGGGCTAGATGCAGGAGTAGCACTGAGCTGTGGAAAAGCAGCGAGTTTGGAGCAGTTGATTGTCGGCACTACGATTGAACGAGTAGTCTATGGTGGAACTTTAAGACCCTCGCCGGAAAAGCCCTTCGAGAACCTGGACGGCATTCAAAACCTCACCGGCCTTACCAGGCTTAATCTACTGAATCGACTTATTACTGACATAGGCCCGCTTAGCAGCCTGACAAATTTGGTTAATTTAAATTTACATACCAACTGGTTCAGCGATCTCAGTCCGATAAGTGGGCTGACTAATTTAGAGCAACTCATTGTTAGTGAGAATCCAATCTCTGATATTTCTCCATTGGCTGGGCTCACCAAACTTCGCCGACTACATGTGCACGGATTGTACCCCTATCAACTCCAGCACTATCTCAATATGGATGATGGGCGCGACCCGAACGTGGTATTTAATGGCATCACCGACATAAGCCCATTGGCAGGTCTAACCGAAATGCGCCTACTACGTATTCATCTCAATGCCATATCAGATATAAGTCCGCTTGCCAATCTCACCAAGCTTACCCATCTGCGCATCTACGATAATCAAATAAAAGACATTAGTGCTCTGGCTATTCTTGATGACCTAGTTTTGCTGTGGGCTCATAACAATCAGATAGAGGATATAAGCCCACTTAGCGGCATGACCGGTATGCAGCAACTTAGTCTCAATGACAATGCCATTTCAGATATTCGCGCCCTCAGCGATATGATCGGAATGGAGCACTTGTTTCTTAGCTATAATAAGATCGAAGATATTGCCCCGCTAAGGAGATTGCATGCGTTGAAAGTTTTAAGGCTTGAAAACAATAATATTACAGACGTGAGCGCTCTCTCCGGAATGACCCAGCTTGGGGAACTGAGCCTGGCGCGCAATTGGTCTCTTTATAATGTGAAACCACTGCTGCTTAACTCAGGTCTAGGAGATGGCGATGAAATCGATCTGCGTTTCACCCATACACCCTGTTCCGACATGGACGCGTTCGTCAATCTGGGCGTTGATCTACTCAGGGTTACTGCAATAAACGGATCAGCCTGCGTGGGCCGACGTTTGGAAGATCCGTAACCAAATCAAGCTTGAGTAAATCTAGTGATGCTACGAGCAGATTTTTGAAAGAATTCTTGGCACATGTTGTGGTATTCGGTGGCTCTTTGTTGGACCTCAATAAATGTGTATTTGGTGGAGGCGGGGGCATTTAATAGGCAGGTTAATGTAAATCGTCAGAACCTGTTAGACTCGCGTATTCTTAATTTAAGAGACACTTCAGTTCATCTTGTGCAATCTGTAACGCCTTAGGAATTAAATCATTTCGCAGCTTAACTTACTAAATTTTCAACGGAAAACTTCAAGATCTCTCCCGCTGAAAGCATAGATGATTGTTCGTAGTGTTTCAGTGTTGTGGACAGGTCGGAATGACCGAGTAGGCGCCCGGAAGCGAGAATATTTTCCGGGGCATCACTTGATATTGCGCTGGCGGCACAATCGCGTACAAGATGAGGGTTAATAGGGGTGCCAAGCAGTTCTTCCGAAATTCTAGTTACAGCGTAGTATAGCGCGTGCCCAGACATTTTGACGCCTCGAGTGGAAATCCAGAGTGCTCCCCGCGTCTGAATGATCTCTTCTAAATCTAGCTGTCTCTCTTTGAGCAAAATCTGGCGCTCGGTCTGTAGATAGCGATGAAAACACTTCACGAAATTTTCATCCGTGGGAAGAACGAAGTTCATTGAGGAACCATCCTTCGTATCTTGGCCGGAAATGGAACATTCCCATACCCAATCCTTAATTTTTAAATGCTGACCGAGACTCAGGCTAGACATATTTTTCCGTCTAAGCGGACGAAGCGCGAGGAACCCAAGAGCTAGAGCATCTCGGTATCGTGAGGCTCGGAGAATACTCGGCGATGAACTCTCTGATGCTAGCTGCTGCATGAAAGATCGACAGGCCTGCCATATTTCTCCCGGAGGCCGAATTCTTGCGTGCTTCTTACGAGATGGAGTAGCGCGCAATTGCATGCGGGCTGCAAATTTTTTGAGCATATCGAGGTCAGATCTTGGCTCCATAACTCGAATCGCTTCAACTAGGTCTGTAACCCTCGACGCGATCGTTTGGG
>Ga0255779_1002391_pt1 | contig 19983 bp, 15 predicted proteins | sample 011ome_21_FD_179977 | JGI IMG/M metagenome (GOLD analysis project Ga0255779, IMG submission 179977) | Coastal salt marsh microbial communities from the Groves Creek Marsh, Skidaway Island, Georgia - 011508AT metaG (version 2) | ecosystem: Environmental > Aquatic > Marine > Intertidal zone > Salt...
TTTATGATTGTGGTTTCACCAACTTGGTTTCATTGCATCCAATGGGACACGACCCAACTCCACTAACAAGCATTCATGATCAACCGTTGGAAGATCTCATCAGTGGTGATTCACCCAAGGACCCAGTACTTGAAATTTGCAGAATCAGATCCGTAACAACAACCATCCTCAAGTCACTGAGTGACAGTCAAGGAGTTGTTGTCCATTGCTGGGGAGGACGAGGTCGAACTGGAACCGTTCTCGGCTGTGTTCTACGTGAGTTGGGTTATGAGGGACAACGCGTTGTGAAGTTTCTGGATGAGATTCAACGTGTAAGGGGCCGGGAAGGCTGGCCAGAAGCTATCTGGCAATCAGAAATTGTTAGGAAATGGCCGGATGTATGAGAGGCACTCAAGTTTGAGGTGAGCTGGGGTCTTGAAAAGAATCATTGATAAGGTTTGCGCTGATTCTAGTTGTTCACTTTGAAACCATTGTCGATCAATGCTGTAGAATCTGGCTCAGGAACAGTTTGGTTCGGTCACTCTGCGGGTTGTTGAAGAATTCTTCTGGTTCGTTCTGCTCAATGATCTGTCCCTCATCCATGAAGATCACACGATTGGCGACTGTTCGGGCAAAGCCCATTTCGTGGGTCACCACGAGCATTGTCATGCCTGTGTCGGCTAGCTCAATCATGACGTCCAACACCTCTTTGATCATTTCAGGATCCAGCGCAGAAGTTGGTTCGTCAAAGAGCATGATGCGGGGTTGCATGCAGAGCGAACGTGCGATGGCTACCCGTTGTTGCTGACCACCGGATAGTTGTCCTGGATATTTGTGAGCCTGATCGGGAATCTTAACCCGCTCCAAGTAACTCATTGCGGTCGTCTCTGCCTCTGCCTTGGGCTGCTTGCGAACCCAGATGGGTGCCAGTGTACAGTTCTCCAATACGGTGAGGTGTGGAAATAAATTGAAGTGTTGAAAGACCATTCCAACCTCTCTCCGCACTTGCTCGATATGCTTCAGATCACTGGTTAGCTCAATCCCATCCACTACGATCTGCCCTTCCTGATGCTCTTCCAAACGATTGATACAACGAATTAGCGTGGATTTTCCGGAACCTGAGGGCCCACAGATCACAATTCGTTCACCTGTGACCACCTCCAGATCAATTTCTTTAAGAACATGGAACTGTCCAAACCACTTGTTCATCTTTTGGATTTGAATCACTGGCTGGGCCGAGCTTTCTGGATTTGGCGAAGTATTCATAACTGACAGTTGTTCTAAAGTTTAGATTTCAATTTTCTGGTGTTGCGTGATGCGACCGTACCGCACACAAAATTTTAGCGTTTGTGTCCAGTGTTCAGTTTTTCCTCAACAAATCTACTGTAGCGTGACATGCCATAGCAGAAAATAAAGAAGGTTATCGCTACAAAAGCGTAGCCCGTCGTAGGGACGCTACGAATGCTCCAGTTCGGATCTGCAATGGCAGCATTTACCATTCCCAGTAGATCGAGGAGTCCAATGATGAGTACCAATGTGGTATCTTTGAATAGTCCGATAAAAGTATTGACGATCCCTGGGATGACAGCCTTCAAAGCTTGGGGAAGTATGATCAGACGCATCGACCTCCAGTAACTTAACCCCAATGAATCTGCAGCCTCGTATTGTCCTTTATTCAATGACTGAAGTCCTCCACGAACAACTTCTGCCATGTATGCAGCAGAGAACAGGGCAACACCAATCAAAGCGCGCAATAGCTGATCAAAATTCATTCCGGTTGGAAAAAACAGAGGCAACACATAGGCAGCCATGAACAATACAGTGATCAGCGGGACCCCACGCCAAAATTCAATGAATACTACACAGACGGATCGGATGATCGGCATATTTGAGCGGCGACCAAGCGCTAACAAAATCCCTAATGGTAGCGAGGCGATGATGCCGAGCAAGGCTACGACCAAGGTCAAAATAAACCCGCCCCATTGGCTTGTCTCTACAACAGGAAGCCCAAAAATCCCACCATAGAGTATTCCCCAAGCAATCAAGGGAAATGGAATTAGCATAAAACCCCCAATCCACTTTCGGGCTGGAGATTTTTCCCAACCAGACCAAAACACCCCAACAAAAAGCACGACAAGTACAAGGTCAACGCGCCAGCGCTCTGGTTTTTCATAGAACCCATAAACAAACTGATCGAACCGTGTGCCGATGAACGTCCAGCAAGCGCCGTCAGGATTGGCTTTGCAGGCTTCATTTCCTCCCGTCCACACTGCGTTAAAAATTAGCCAGTCCAGAGCCCCCGAGATCAACCAGACGCCAAACCCACCTATCAGAATCGTGAGTAAAGAATTAAACGGTGTAGAGAATAAATTGCTACGTATCCATCCCAGGACTCCAACTGTGCTAGCTGGAGCTGGGCGACTCAGAGCAAATTCTTTACGAACAAAAAAGACAGAGTTCTGATTTTCCATAGACTACCGCTCCACCAAGGCGACGCGAGAGTTGAACCAGTTCATAAAGGCAGAAGTGAGTAAACTGAGACTCAGATAAACGGTCATTGTGATTGCGAGCGTCTCCAGTGCTTGCCCATTTTGGTTAAGCGCAGTTCCAGCAAACGTTGAGATGAGATCTGGATAAGCAATCGCAGCAGCCAGCGAAGAATTTTTGGTTAGATTTAAGTATTGGCTCGTAAGTGGAGGAATGATGATACGCATAGCCTGCGGAATCACCACCAGCCTTAGGGTGATGCCATGCCGTAACCCCAGGGCACGTGATGCCTCTGTTTGACCATAATTTACTGCCTGGATCCCAGCACGGACAATTTCAGCGATAAAAGAAGCGGTATAAAGGACTAACGAAAGCAAGATGGCCAAAAACTCGGGAATAATGGTAATGCCGCCTGCTAAATTGAATCGGCCCATTTTCGCAGGTATAAATTCAACAGGTGCTCCTGACAATAGGAACACAAGTATTGGTAACCCAATAATCAATCCTAGCCCGGCAAAAAAAACTGGAAACTGCTCTCCTGTTGTAGCCTGCCTTCGCTTCGCCCACCGGTGGATGCCAATTGTAAACAGTATTCCCAGTAAGGCAGTCCAGGTGGTGAAAGAGAAAGCATCAAGTAAGATAAATTCTGGACCTGTGATTCCCCTGTTTGATATTCCAAAATAGATCTCAGTATTTCGTTCAAATACCTGACGAGGTCCAGGTAGTGGTTTTAGGACAGCGGTATACCAAAAAAGAATCTGAAGCAGCAACGGGATATTTCGAAAAATTTCTACGTAAATATTTGCTAAGTGTGAAACAACCCAGTTTTGAGAAAGCCGCATGACCCCAACTAGAAATCCAACAAGGGTCGCAAGTACAACTCCAACACCTGCTACAAGAAGTGTGTTCAGTAACCCAACGACGAATACCCGACCATATGTATCTCCAGGTTCGTAAGGGACCAACGACATTGTGATGCTGAAGCCAGCTGTTTCTTGAAGAAACCCGAAACCAGCTCGGATTCCTCGCTCTTCCATGTTAGCAATCGTGTTTTCTACAATACTCCACCCCAAATAGATCAGGAGCGAAGCCATGATCAATTGGTACAGGATTGCGCGGAATTGAGGATTATTTAGGACAGAAGTTGCTGAAGCCCGTTCAGCCATAGCGAACTTGTCTAAGAGGAAGAGAAAGCGAGGGGAAATCCCAACCCCGAAGGGCTGGGAAAGCTAAGCTGAAGAATCAGCGAAGTGGTGGAGCGTAAATCAAACCGCCATTTGTCCACAAATCATTTACAGTACCACCACGGCCAAGCTGGAGAGGTGTATTGGCTCCGACGTGGCGCTCGTAAACCTCGCCATAGTTACCAACTTGCTTGACGATGTTGTAGGCCCAGTCGTTGTTCACTCCAACTGCTTCATGTAAGTTACCTTCAGTACCCATGAGTCTTTTCACAGCTGGGTTACTATCATTGCGTTTTGAATCAACATTACCTGAATTGATGCCCATTTCTTCTGCATTGATCATCGCATTCAGGGTCCAGCGAGCCAGATCTGCCCATTGAGCGTCATCCTGTCTAACCACCGGTCCAAGAGGCTCTTTGGAAATGATTTCTGGGAGCACTTTGTGATCACCTGGGTTTGATAGTTTGGTTCTTTGTGCAGCTAAGCCAGATCGGTCAGTCGTGTAGACGTCACAGCGTCCTGCATCGTATGCAGCAACGACCTCATCAGCTTTTTCAAACGCTACTAATTCGAACTGCATTCCATTAGCACGGAAGAAATCAGTCAGATTTAATTCGGTTGTAGTACCTGTGTTTGTACATGCCGACGCACCGTCTAGCTCCATAGCACTGTTCACACCCAAGTCCTTGCGCACCATAAAACCCTGACCATCGTAATAATTTACTCCCACAAATTCCAATCCTAGGGTCGCATCACGTGTCATTGTCCAGGTTGTGTTTCGCGCTAGAACGTCAATCTCTCCAGAGCGTAGGGCTTCAAATCTAGCTTTTGCAGAAAGAGGAGTGTACTTCACCTTGTCAGCATCTCCGAAAACTGCGGCCGACATTGCCCGGCAGAAATCAACGTCCAACCCGGACCAGTTACCCTGATCATCAGGATTAGAGAATCCTGGCAAACCCTGGCTTACACCACACTGAATGTGCCCTTTCGATTTAACAGCAGCCAGGGTCCCTTTCTCATGACCACCAGCCATTGCAATTCCACCCATCAGAGCAACGGACAGACAGGACAAGAATAGTTTTTTCATCTTCATCTCCTCAATCGTTTTGATTCGAAGGCTACCAGCAACTTTAACTGCATGGCAAAGATTCTCTCACAAGGGACATTATTCAGACTACATTTGGGCTGGATGTCAAGATTTAATCCTTAGAAATCAAGGATTCCGAGACTTTACAACACATTTTCGCAACAATCCCAGATAAATTGGACTGACAAAATCTAGCAGAATTAAGGATTTTGATCGCTAGTCAGTACACTGATCAAAATTCATTGCTCGATCAAAAATTTGGTCTAACTCCGAGATTCTAGGGCCTGTCATCAGTTTAGACAAATGACTGCGGCTACCCAGTGAACACCTCCCAGAAACGCACAAACTCGCTTATCGTAGTGGGTGGCAATCCTTCGGTACTGCTTCAGTTTGGTAAAGAAGTTCGCAATCAGGTATCGCCAGCGGTACTTGTCTCGGTCGAACTCCCAGGGTTGCTTTTGATTAGACTTCGGTTGAATCACTGCTTCCACTTGCTACTCCTCTAAGTGATCCCTTTTCTTGGGCGTGAGGCTTATCTGGCGCAAAAAACCGAAGGCAAAGGTCCCTATTTATGTTCAATCAAACTTAAAGAACCGGACGCTTACTTACATCATAACGAACCTGTGCTGCGCGATGTTGCAATTATTGGCTTCATCACCAGCGGCGCCTTTTGTTATGGCCAAGGGGCGGCAACAGGACTGTGCCTGATCTCACCGCCCGAGGGCAAAGACGGCCTCAACCGCCTCAGTGACGGTGATTGTACTGTGCTGGTCGAAGGTCGATCTGTCCCTGCAACCATCAGCCGCAAGCCTTTTCTGGGGTGATCGTTACGCAGCGGCACCCCAACCCGCGCGGCGCCCAAAAACAGTGCCAGACGTTAACCCTGAACCGCCGGGATAGCCTCCATAAAAGACGCCGCCAAGCATTTCACCGCAAGCGTATAAGCCTTGAATGGCGCTGTCATTTTCAGTCAGCACAGAGCCTTGATAATCAACCTTTAACCCGCCATAAGTAAAGGTAATGCCGCCTGTTACAGGAAAAGCCCGGTAAGGGGGGGTGTCGAATTTCTGTGCCCAGTTGGTTTTATTGAGCGAAAGCCCTATCGTTCCTTTGCCGTCTAAGGCCGTGGGATCAAAAGCCACGTTATCATCGACGGCCTCGTTATATTCTTGAAGCGTGACCAGCGCTTGTTGTTGATCCACACCGTCTAGTTTTTGAACAAGCGCGGCCAAATCATCGGCCTCAACAAAACTAGCATCGTCAAAACGATATTCTTCATAGAGCAGGTCAAAGACTTTTGAATCAAAAATTTGCCACGCAAAATGTTGGGGTTGTTCCAGCACCGCGCGGCCAAATTGCGCATAGGTGTAATTGCGGAAATTGATCCCTTCATCGACAAAACGTCTGCCATGAGCGTTGAGCATCACCCCTAAGAAGTAGCAAATCTTGCGGTAATTTTTGCGAAGTTTTGGCGCAATATTTAAATTGCCAAAATCCTTCATATGAAGGTCCATCGGTGTTGCGTGACAGCCGTCATATTTGCCGTAACGCTTGGCGCCAAGGGCGAGCGCCATTTTTAAGCCATCGCCAGTATTATGAGGTGTGCCGCGCACTTTCGCATGGCGCCATTTGGCACCAAATTCGGTCTCGCGAAACTGATCGCTGGCTTCGAATCCGCCGCAGGCTAGAATAACGGCATCAGCGTTGATTTTTTCATCGCCAACCATAACCCCCGTCAACGCCTCGTCTGAAGTCACCAAAGACGACACCCCAGCGTTAAACCGGATTGAGCCGCCAAGTTTTTTGAAAGCCGCCGCTTCCATGTCATAAAGGCCAACGCCTTCATTATTGGCGGCAAGCGTCAACCCACCCCAGAAGATGATTTTGCCTTCTTTTTCAAAAGTCTGCCGAGAATAAATCGGCTCATATGTCACGCCATGGCCCGCCAACCACTTCACCGCATCATAAGATTGTGCGACCAGAACCTCCTGCTCATCCGATAACGGTTTGCCTTCATTAAAACTCAGCAAATCATCGGCGAATTTTTGTTTTGTGTAAGAGCCAAAATCCGTGCGGGCGATCCGATCATCATCGGGATGCGATAGAAGCGGCATCAAATCTTCGGAACTGTCATAGGCAAACCGCATCGCGCCGGCGGTGTATTTTGTGTTGCCACCAGCTAAGTCTTCTGAGGCTTTTTCCAACATTAAGACATTGGCGCCTTTTTCTAACGCCGCGATGCCCGCTGACATCGCCGCATTGCCTGAACCCACCACAATCACTTGTTTCGCCATCATGAACCTTTCTTATTGCCATCTTTGGCCAGAAAAAATTTACCGACTGATTTCATTATCGTGACCGCTAAGCAAAAGTTCAGCGTGATAAGAAGCCATCACTAGCACAAAACTTCGGGAGAAATCTTTTATCTGTATAAATTGTATACGAATAAGGTAACCCTATTTTGATGTGAAACAGTCATCACGTTAGATATTTTGAACTGGGAAAATTATGGACTGGTCAAAATTTGATGCCGAAATCACCGATCAATATGGTGATAAATTGCCTGTGGCTCAGCGCTTCCGTCATATGGTCTTAGCGGCGATTGCGGCGCGAGCCTTATTGCCTGGGACCCGTATCATCGAAACCGAATTAGGCTATCAATTGCAGGTCAGCCGCACACCCTTGAACGGGGCCATAGCCGGATTAAAAACCGATGGTATTTTGCGCCACGATGACGATGGAATTCGCATCCGCCAATTGGATTGGAGCGCGGTGACCAATCTCTATGGAATGCGCGCCACCCTAGAAGGCATGACGGCGCGGCATGCCGCTCAGCACGCGAGTCATGCTGAAAAAAATGTCATCAATGAAATCCATCAAGACGAAACCCAAATGATCAGCCAAGGCGCAGACCCAGATGAATTGGCTAAAATCAATATGCGTTTCCATGCCAGTATTTTGGCGGCCGCCGGCAACCCGTTTTTAACCGAAAGTTTTGATCGGCTGTCGCGGTTGCTGATCCTTCACGGCTTGACAGCCTACACGCTGCCAAGCCAGGTTCGCGATATCACGAAAGAACATCAATCAATTAATGCCGCCATTCAATCGAGCAATCTGGAGAAGACTGAAGAGGCGATGAAAATTTATCTCATGCATGGCCTTGAAGCGCGATTGCAATTGATGGCTGAACTCAACATAAGTGATCTTGATTATTAATCCGGCAAATAAAACTCTCAATTATGATATAAAATCGTTATATTGCGAGCATGGAAAAAATCGATATCAGGCAACTCTCTGACCGGGAGCGCGCATTATTGCGCAAACAGGTCATTCGGCTCCGAAAGCAAGGCAAAGGCAATAAAGAGGTCGCAGAGCTTTTAGGGTTATCTGTTCAAACAACGAGCCGCTGGTGGCAATGGCATCTGAGAGATGGAAACGCGATGCTTGCCGTGCCGAAACGGGGCCGGAAGCATGGTGAAAAACGGCACCTCTCGGCTGAGCAGGAAAAGCAGATCCAGAAGACGATCGTCGATCATTACCCGGATCAGCTGAAGTTGCCCTTTGCACTCTGGGACCGCCAGGCGGTCCGGCAGTTGATCAAGCTGCAGTTCGGCTTCGAGATGCCCATTCGCACCGTCGGCGAGTATCTCTCCCGGTGGGGCTATACTCCCCAGAAGCCGATCCGGAAAGCCTATGAGCAGCGCCCGGTCGAAGTCGCCCGTTGGATGGATGAGTCGTATCCGGCTATCCATGCGAAGGCAAAGGACGAAAATGCCGAGATTTACTGGGGCGACGAGACCGGCATCTCAACCCAGGGCAATCTGGTGCGAGGCTATGCCCCGGCCGGAAAAACCCCTGAGCTGAGACTGAATGCCCGGAAAGAACATGTCAGCATGATTTCGGCAGTCAACAATCGAGGAAAGCTGCGGTTCATGCTCTATGACGATGCCATGAACAGCCAGCGCCTCATCGAGTTCATGAAACGACTGCTCAAGGATGCCGGTCGCAAGGTGATCCTAATCCTTGACAACCTGCGGGTCCATCACAGCAAGCCGGTCAAGGCGTGGCTCGACGAAAACAATGAAAAGATCGAGGTGTTCTATCTGCCTGCGTACTCACCAGAATTGAATCCGGACGAGTATCTGAACAACGATCTGAAGAGTGCTGTGCATGGAAACAAGGGCGGCGTAGCACGCAACAAGGAAACCATTCGGAAGAAGACAATCTCGCATCTGAGACATCTGCAGAAATCGCCTGGAAAAGTTGCAAAGCTATTCAACCACCCCAAAGTTCGCTATGCGAAAGCTTCGTAGCTTTAATTGCCGGAGTAATAAATGCCTTTTTTGACCCGCCTTTCTTTACCAGCCTTGCGCCATGACATTCAAAAACTTGCCATCACCTTTTCGATTGCAGCGCTAACGGGATGGATCTTTTTGGCGCTTAATTTTCCAGCGCCGTTTTTGATGGGCAGTGTCTTTGGGGTGTGGTTCATCGGTGGAAGCGTCAAGCCTTTGCACCCTTATCTTGGGGTAGCGCGGTGGTTTCATATTCCCGTAGTCTTAGGCTTAGGGGTGTTTATCGGCAGTTTTTTTCAAGGTGATCTGATCGGCCATGTCATTGCCTATACCCCCACAGTTTTGGCGATGATCGCGGTGACGATTGTGGTCACGATCATTGGATTTTTATTCCTGACCCGTGTTCGTAAATACGAGCCTGAAATGGCGATTTTGTGCGCCATCCCCGGAGGCCAAGCCGAAGCAATTGTCATGGCGAGGGAACTGGTGGAAAAAGATTATGTGGTGGCTTTGTTTCATTTGATGCGCGTGTGCTTTATTTTTATCACAACGCCTTTATTATTGGCCGCCATTCAAGGCCAAAACGCCGTTGAACATTCCAATGAATTGCTCAAAACCATGCCGGGGCTGTTTAACCTCAGCCTTTTCCAATTTTCATCATTTATCGCGCTTGCCGTCGGCGGGTTGTTATTGGCGCGATTGATCCGCTTGCCGATGCCGCATTTGCTCGGCCCTGCGTTATTCAGCTCAGTGTGCCACGCGGCGAATGTGGTGGATATCCCTCGCATTTTTGAATTTGTGATGCTGGCGCAATTGGCGATTGGCGGTGGCGTCGGGGCTAGGCTCGCGCAAGTCAATTCCAAAGAATTGATGGTGTATTTGAAAGACGCGGCGATCAATACGATGATGATTTTACTGCTGTATTTCAGTGCGGCGGTGACCAGCGCTTATTTCTTAGGCGCCACCCTTTTAGAAGTCTGGCTCGCCTTTGTCCCTGGCGGGTTGTATGAAGTCACCCTGCTGGCGATGATCTTTGGCTTTGATATCGGCTTTATCGCCTTTCACCACACCATTAGGGTGATCTTAATTTTTCTGGCCATGCCTTCGATGGTAATGCGGTTTCAACGCAAATTTTAACCTAAGGCTTCGGGGTTGATCATATGGATCGGCGCCTCGTTATGGAAGGCCGCGACCTGTTCGAAAATATCGTTGAATTGCACTTCGAGCTCATCTTCGGTGACAAATCCAATATGGGGAGTGGCGATTATATTAGGGTGGCAGGCCAAAGGATCATCGGGCCATGTGATTGGCTCTTGATCAAAAACATCAATCCCAGCTTTGCCCGGATGCCCTTTTTCCAGCCCAGCCAGCAACGCTCCTTCTTCGATTAAGCCTGCCCGCGATGTATTCACAAAAAGCCCGTCTTTACGCATGACCGCGAAATCCTTGGCGGTAATGATCCCCTTAGTTTCAGGTTTCATCCGGACATGGATGCTGACGACATCGGATCGCGCAAAAAAAGCGTGGCGGCTGTCGGCGATGGTCTCACCATCGGCGGCGGCGCGAGCGCGGCCCTCGTCAGACCCCCACCACACAACCTTCATACCAAAGGCTTTGGCGTATTGCGACACTTGCTTGGCGATGCGCCCATAACCGTAAAGCCCTAAAACCCGGCCATGAAGCGTTTTACCAACCCCGATTTGCCAGCCACCTTGTTGAAGACTGGCCATTTGCGCGGGTAGATCACGCATCCCTGCCATGATCAGTGCCCAGGTATGTTCTGCCGCCGCAAAGGCCGGGGTATCGGCGTGCAAGTTGGAACAAACCAGAATACCATTCCTGGTACAGGCATCAATATCAATGTGAGGATAAACACTGCGTTGTGAGATCAGTTTCAACTGAGGCAACTGCTCAACCAATTCAGCCGTGATCGCGGTGCGCTCACGAAACAAGGTGATGGCATCATACGGCAATAGGCGTTCCACCAACGCTGGTGTTTCCGTGACATGATCGGTGAAGATACCGACGTCAAACCCATCCAGATGCTGAAAGCATGGCAAATGCCTTAGCGTATCAAACCAGTCGTCAAGAACCGCGACTTTCATATCAACCCCCAAACCGATGAAGGAATAAAAACCTGACCTTGCGCTAATTTCCGGCAAGTGCGGATCAGTCCCGCCGAATGATGCTGAAAGACTCCGTCTGAAATATCATAATCCACCACCACATCCATTTCCCCCATGGGATGATGCAAGGTGACGGTGACAGGCTTGCCGTTGGGTATGGCCATCATACCATCGGCGATGGTCCCAGGCGTCAAAGCGCAAGACGCCAGACATTGGCTGCCAGTTACGGCCATGGTGGGGTGAGTGTTCCATGGCATGAAATAGCGGGTGGTGATATGACCTTGATCGGGATGAGGCGCCATGATGCCAAATTTAGGGGTGACGGATTTGCTGCAATCGCCCATCCCCATGGCTTCACCTGCCGCCAATCTGATTTGTTCCATCCGCGCAAAAAAAACGCGGTTTTCATCCAATTCCGCCGCGCTTTCAGCTCCTGTTAAACCAAAATCAGCGGCGCGGGCGATCACCAAAGGCATGGCGACATCCATACAGGTCACCTCCATGCCTTCGACAATATCGATCAAATTTCCTGTCGGCAGAAAAGCCCCTGTTGACGATCCCGCGACATCCATAAAGTTCAATTCAACCGGAGCGGCGGTGCCCGGCACGCCATCAATGGCGACATCACCGTCATAAGCAATTTGGCCGGAGGGGGTTTGCACCCGCGCCAACACCCGGGCGCCGGTATTGACCGCTCTAATTTTAATTTCCGTCACGTCGCTTTCCGGGGTGATTAAACTCATCTCAACGGCGGCCGAACCAACCCCAGACAAGATGTTCCCGCACGTGGGTTTGTAATCTACCAATTTATCTTCAACGCTCACTTGGGCAAAAAAATAATCAACATCGGCCCAGTCATCGTCTGATTTTGAGAGCATCGCGACTTTTGTGGTGACCGCATTGCCGCCGCCAATACCATCGATATTCAACGGATGCCCTGACCCAACGGCCGCGATCAAGACGTCGGCCAATTGATCACGATCTTCTGGCAAATCAGCACGATTGAAATATGGCCCGCGCGAAGACCCGCCACGCATGAAAAAAAACGGGATGCCTTTTTGCGTCATTATATGACCTTCAAGGATTGGCTTTCAGTCTTTGTATCAGTTGCTCGGTGAAACCGGAACAGCTCAATTGCCCCCCCAAATCCGCTGTCCGACTGGTGGGCGAAGAAAGCATATTTGATAGTTCACGATCCAAGTTCTTGGCGGCGGTTGTTTCACCTGAGTCATCCAGCAACATGGAAACCGATAACAGGATTGACACGGGATTGGCCAAATCACGCCCCGCAATATCGGGCGCCGAACCATGCTGTGCCTGCGCCATTGATGTCGTTGCGCCCTTATTCAATGACCCTGCAAGCCCTAAACTGCCGGCCAATTCAGACGCCAGATCAGAAAGGATATCGCCAAACATGTTGGTCGTTACGATCACGTCAAAATCCTGAGGCGCGCGAACCAACATCGCGGCGGCCGAATCCACCAATATCTCATCATAGTCAATATCGGGGAATGCCTTGGCGATCTCGCGAACCGCATCCAAAAACAACCCGTCAGAAACGCGCATGACATTGGCTTTATGAACCGCTGTGACTTTTTTCATGGGCCGTTTACGGGCCTGTTCAAAGGCGGCGCGCGCGATATTGCTTGACGCTTCTGAGGTGATTTTTCTTATCGCAAGAGCAACGCCTTCTGTTGGCATAAATTCACCATTGCCAATAGCCATATTGCGATCCGCATAAAACCCTTCGAGGTTTTCGCGCATGATCACCATATCAAAAGGCGAACGCGTATAATGATGCAGCCCATCATAACAGCGCGCAGGGCGGATATTGGCATAGAGCGACAGCGCTTTACGAAGAATGCCCGAAGGGTTCAGCCCCCCTTGTTCGGGTGGCGGATAATCGGCATGCGACACCGGCCCAAGGATAACCCCATCCGATTCCATGGCAGCGGCAATGACCGTCTCGGTGATGGTTGTGCCGTGTTGTTCAAGGCTGGCAAAGCCAACCTGATGATGACTCAGATCTATATGCTTGCTGAAATGAGGGCTCAGGGCATCCAGAACAGCAACACAAGATGCGATGAGTTCTGAGCTGATCCCATCACCATCAAGGCAACAAATACTGTGCTTTTCAGTTCCCATAACCATCTTCATCTCATTAAGTTAAGGGCCATGGCAAGGCGACATAATACTGAAGCAAGCCAGGTGGAAAATCGCGATTGAGAAGCCACGCCATCCAGCACATGAAGATGACACCGGAGACGGATAACAGCATGGTTTTAAAGGGAGTAACTTGCGCCCTGAAATGAAAAAACAGCACCAAGAATCCAGCCAAAGCCAGAATGAATCCCAACAAGGATGTCGCGAGTAACAATCCGGCAAACCATCCTAAAGTGGGCCAAAGCTTAAACCGCATATCATATTCTTCGGCTTCCGCCGCGCGATCCGCAAAAACCGCATCGCTTTCTGGTTTCAGCATCATTTGCACCAGCAAGGTTAATCCCGCAACGAACGACACTGACGCCACAAACAGCGGGAAGACCGCATCGACAAAAGCATAATTCGGAATAGAAGCCAGATTGACCAATGCAAAAATGATAAAGCCTAAAACCGCGATTAAGAACATCACCGGCGCGCGTTTTTGACCGGAGACAACCGCACCTTCCGCCATGATATTTTTGGATTTCCTTAACCCCACAATCACCGAAACAATAGTGATCACCAAAAGCGTCAAAACAATAGGGCTGAAGATATAGGCAAGGCCTGCTTCCATGCCATTTCGGAAACGAATACCCGCAATTTGATTGGCGTTATTGGCATAATTTTCCACCGGATTGGCAAGAACAAAACCAATCAAAAACGCTGGCCGCGACCAATCAAACCGGCGCATCAAAATTCCCAAAAGGCCGATGGCGAAGAGCGCTACCAAATCCATCAAGTTCTGACCTGACTGAAATGCGGCAAAAGCGATAATCATAAAAATAAACGGAGCGATCAGGGCAAAGCGAATGCTGGTGATTTTGGCAATCTGTCCAGATAACGCAATACAGAGGATCGTACCGAAAATATTGGCCAGCGCCAGCATCCAGACAATCGAATAGGTGTAATTCAGATTGTTTTTCAGCATCGACCGGCCAACTTCCAGTTCACCGGACCCAAGGAGGGACAGCGCACCGATAAAAATTGCCATCGACCCTGATCCGGGAATGCCAAACAGTAGCGTTGGTACAAGGCCGCCACCTTCCTTGGCATTATTTGAACTTTCAGGGCCAACAACGCCTCTGATTTCACCTTGGCCAAATTTCGATTTATCTTTGGTGGTTTGCACGGTATGCCCGTAGGCGATCCAATCCACCACAGACCCCCCAAGCCCGGGGATCACGCCCACCACAACGCCGATCAACGCGCAGCGCATCGACAGCCATTTGTTCCGCCACCAATCCTTGACGCCATGCAGCCAACCCGCCCCCAAAGGCGCACGGTCAGCGATCGCTTGGTCTTTTCGCAAAAGAGCAACAATTTCAGGAACAGCAAAAATGCCAAGCCCGACTATCACCAGTTTCAGGCCATCAACCAGATATGGATAATCATAACTCGACATCCGCAATTCGCCGTTAAAGGGTCCTTCGCCTATGGATGCCACCAACATGCCCAAACCCGCGGCGACAAAGCCTTTTAAGGCGATACGTCCCGCCAGAATCCCCACCATGGACAGGCCAAAGATCGACACCATTAACAATTCAGGGGATTTGAATTCCAAGACGATGGGGCGGGCGATTAAGATAAAGAAGGTTAAAAAGAACGCGCCAACCAATCCGCCAAATAAAGACGCGCTGAAGGCGGCGGCAAGCGCTCGTGCCGCCTCGCCTTTCTTAGCCAGCGGAAAACCATCCAGCACCGTGGCCTGAGACGCCGATGATCCTGGGATACCCATCAAGACCGAGGCGAAAGTATCAGAGGTTGGCACCACAGCCACCATCCCGATCATGAGCGCCAGCCCATAAATCGGATCAAGGCCAAACATAAAAGGTAGGATCAAGGATAGACCCGCAATGCCGCCTAGCCCGGGGAATACGCCAATACACAACCCCATGACAACGCCACCAAGCAAATACAACAAAACGGTTGGATCAAGGATCAACCGCCAAGCGTCAATCAGGAAAGGGAAGGCGTCAATAAAAACTTGCATGATAAAAAATCCCCCCACTCCAGGTTGGAGGGACCTTCTTTTGTTTAGTTCAGTGAAACACCGAATTTGTCCTTGAGCCAGCCGATCACATAAGCTTTGGCATCAGGCGAAATTTGCAGAGCGCCGTCAAGCGCGGCTTTCGCGTCAGCACCGACATACATGGGGTATTTGCCCAAGCGTTTTGCTGAAATCTTAGCGAAATCCGAACGGGCCTGAACACTAGCAAAAGCAGCAGTGTAAACATCGACAACATCTTGCGGGGTGTCACCAGGCAAGAATGCGATTTTTTGCGCTGGGAAACCGGCGATAAAGAACGCTTTCCACGCATCCCATGCTTCACCAGAGGTTTCACAACCCGCTGTGGCTGCACATACTTCTTTGAAGGTTGGAATGTCTGGGAAGGTTGGGTCGCGAACGATGTCACCATTGGCGGCTAGTGATCCCCATGTCATCATTGGGACAGCCTTACCTTCTTCGACCATCGGCACAACGCCTTTAAGATAAGAAGAAGAAGTCTGATAATCGATGGTGGCTTCACCGCTTTCGAACATTTTGCGGCCATCACCACGGCCTTTGATTCCCATCACATGCTCAACATTCATGCCCAACATATCCCAGGCCAGAGCTGGGATTAGGTCAAGGCGTGTCGCGCCTTGGTTGCCATAAATGAACGTCTTACCTTTCAATTTATTGGCTGAACCATCAAACATTTTGGCGTCTTCAGGGTTCAGGTAAGCAACGCCACCTGTACCGGAAGCCATGACCGGAATCCAGTCTTTGTATTCGTAACGGACACGCGGATCACCAAGCAAATAAGGGAATTGCGTTGACCCTGATGAGCCAAACATCGTGGTGCCATCATCATGCTTTTGTTCTTGGAACCAATTGGCGCCTTTGGTCGACCCGGCGCCGGGCATAAATTTGACCACAGTATTTGGGTTGCCCACCATATGTTCTGAAAGAAGAGGGGCAAAGAAGTTTGCCCATTTTGCTGAGCCGCCGGTTTCTGAGAAAGGAATGGTCCATTCGATCGTTTTACCGCTCAAATCAGCGGCCGTTGCAGGCATGGACACCGCAACGGTCATGCAAAGAGCCGCGCCCGCTGAAAGCAGTTTGTTTTTGAAATTCATCATTATCCTTTTTTTTAAGATGGTTTGAATTCAACTCTTAAGTGCAACTTCACATCTACACTATGTAAACGCTTGGCGAATCAACTAACTGAATATTAATTTTGATGCAAGCCCTTTCATAGACTAGGGCCTGCCATCAATTTAGCCAAATGACCGCGGCTACCCAGTGGATAGCTCCCAGAAAAGCACAGAGTGGAATCACTGCTTCCACTTGGTGCTCCTCCAAGCGATCCAGCAGCCTTGCTCTCGCTGCGTAGGCAATGTCTAACAGCAGGGTCCTGATCTGATCCAAAAGAGCTTCTAGCAACACGTCTGCACCCTGCAGGTCATGGGCTTGACCAGGACTCAGATGAAAACCCGTTGGATTGCCGAGGGCATCACAGGTTGCATGGATCTTGGTCGTCAGACCTCCGCGGGAGCGACCGATACATTCTTGGGTGCGACTACTTTTTTTGCGCCAGCACTGTGTTGGTGGGCCCGCACAATCGTGCTGTCGATCTGGGCATACTCGTTATCTGCCTCGGCAGCCAGCACTTCAAAGACCCGTTGCCAGACACCCCGCTTGCTCCAGCGCATGTGGCGAGTATGAATCACCCGAAAGTCGCCAAAGCGTTCGGGCAGATCGCGCCAGGGAATGCCGGCGCGATAACGATAGAGCACTGCCTCGACAAAGAGGCGATTATCCTTGGCAGTCACTCCGACGGTTCCTACTCTGCCGGGGAGCAAGTGCTCAATCCGTTGCCACTGATCATCACGGAGAGCGTAGCGTCTGGTGGTCATGGGACTTCTCTTCCATTGGGGAAAGGAAAAAGGGTTTTTCCTCCAAGAAGAATGATATCCCTCAAACGATCAAGTGTTTATTTGATGACAGGCCCTAATCTATCGAAGCCGCACTGAAAAACTTGTATTCTACAGTCACTCTTTTACATTGATCGGCATTCAAAACTAGGAATAATGAGAACAAGGAAAATCAACCTCTCCTCACGCTCATTGCCGCATGTGCGGTTCTTATCTCTGCAAACCCTATCCATAGAGAAAGTATGTCTGACAACAAATTCGGATGCCGCCGAGATTTTGATACGGGCAGTGGCAAAGCATCTTACTACAGTCTAGAAGCCTTGGAACAAAAGATTGGTGGAAACATCAGTCGCTTGCCTTTCTCCATTCGGATTTTGTTGGAACAGGCACTGCGCAACTATGATGATTTTCAGGTTCTTGAAGAGCATGTTCATACCCTGGCAAATTGGGATGGCTCTGTCTCAGATAAGGAAATCCCTCACAAGCCGACCCGAGTCATCCTGCAGGACTTCACCGGCGTACCAGCTGTGGTGGATTTGGCATCACTGCGTTCAGCGATGGCAGAGATGGGCGGCGACCCAGAGGTGATCAATCCCCGGGTTCCAGTTGATCTGGTGATCGATCACTCAGTTCAGGTCGACCACTTCGGTGGTGCGGATTCGCTTGATCGGAATATGCAGATTGAATTCGAGCGCAATCAAGAGCGCTATGAGTTCCTCAAGTGGGGCCAGAACGCATTCCGGCAGTTCCGTGCATTTCCACCAGGGGTCGGCATTGTCCACCAGGTTAACCTGGAATATGTAGCAAACGTTGTTCAGTTGGTGGATGGTGTCGCTTTCCCAGACACACTTGTCGGTACAGATTCCCACACAACAATGATCAACGGCCTGGGAGTGATGGGCTGGGGAGTTGGTGGAATTGAAGCAGAATCGGTGATGCTAGGGCAACCAATCTACATGCTGATGCCTCAAGTGGTGGGCTTCAAGCTGACTGGACAACTGCCTGCTGGAGCAACCGCGACAGACCTTGTCTTGCGAGTCGTTGAAATGCTTCGCAAGAAAGGAGTCGTCGAAAAATTTGTCGAGTTCTACGGCCCAGGCTTGGGCAATCTGAAACTTGCGGATCGTGCTACCATCGCCAACATGGGCCCTGAATATGGCGCAACCATGGGTTTCTTCCCAGTGGATGACGAAGCGTTGAACTACTTGCGTCAGACTGGACGCCCTACTGAGGTAGTTCAGCGAGTGGAGGCTTACTGCAAAGCACAAGGACTCTTCCGTACCAACAGCACTCCAGACCCGCTATTCAGTGATACGCTGGAGTTGGATCTGTCAACTGTGGAACCAGCCTTGGCAGGTCCCAAGCGCCCACAGGACCGTGTAAATCTCTCGACGATGCAATCAACTTGGCAGGAAACTCTGCGAAAACCGATCAAGCAGAGAGGCTTTGAACTCGGAGAGACTGCGCTGTCGAAGCAATCAGCCATTCAAGGGCTGGACGGTCAAACCTTGACCCATGGCGATGTAGCAATTGCAGCGATCACTTCCTGTACGAATACCAGTAACCCATCTGTAATGATTGCAGCAGGCTTGCTCGCCAAAAAAGCCAATGCACTTGGGTTGAAGAGCAAACCTTGGGTGAAGACCTCGCTTGGTCCAGGTTCACGAGTCGTCACAGCCTACCTGGAAAAAGCAGACTTGCAGCAGCATCTTGACGCACTGGGTTTCAACACAGTTGGCTATGGTTGCACAACCTGTATTGGTAACAGTGGTCCTTTGCCCGACAACATCGTTAAGGCAATCAATGACGGGGATTTGGTGGTGACTTCAGTACTGTCAGGGAACCGAAACTTTGAGGGAAGAATCAGCCCGAACGTCAAAGCTAATTATCTTGCTAGTCCTCCACTGGTGGTTGCGTATGCGCTGGCTGGGACGGTCAACATTGATCTTCAGAATGACTCGTTGGGTAAAGACAAGGATGGCAACGATGTCTTCCTAAAGGATATCTGGCCAAGCAATGAAGAAGTTGCTGCCATGGAGAATACCATCAGCAGTGACATGTACTCCAATGAGTACGGCAAGATGGATACTGTGACGCCGATGTGGAATGAAATCCAGGCCAAGACCGGACAAGTTTATGCCTGGAGCGAAGCGTCAACCTACATTCAAAATCCACCCTTCTTCCAAGGTATGGGAACTGGCGTCAACCCGATCAATGACATTCAGGATGCTCGCGTATTGCTCAAACTGGGAGACTCCGTGACAACGGATCACATTTCACCTGCAGGGTCTTTCAAACCTGATACGCCAGCGGGTAAATTTTTGGTAGATCGAGGGGTTGCCGTTAAAGACTTTAACTCCTATGGTTCACGCAGAGGCAATGACCGGGTCATGACACGGGGAACCTTTGCTAATGTGCGCATTCGCAATCAGATCGCACCAGGAACTGAGGGTGGATTTACGAAGTATTTCCCGACTGGCGAAGTGACTACGGTCTATGACGCAGCAATGGAGTACAAGGCCACTAATACACCGCTGGTGGTGCTGGCTGGGGCGGAATACGGAACTGGTTCTTCCCGAGACTGGGCTGCGAAAGGAACCTTCCTACTAGGGGTCAAAGCAGTGGTTGCGGCCAGTTTTGAACGGATTCATCGCTCCAATCTGGTAGGGATGGGTGTGCTGCCATTGCAGTTCAAAAATGGGGAG
>Ga0255779_1002393_pt1 | contig 19977 bp, 18 predicted proteins | sample 011ome_21_FD_179977 | JGI IMG/M metagenome (GOLD analysis project Ga0255779, IMG submission 179977) | Coastal salt marsh microbial communities from the Groves Creek Marsh, Skidaway Island, Georgia - 011508AT metaG (version 2) | ecosystem: Environmental > Aquatic > Marine > Intertidal zone > Salt...
GGGGTCAGCCGCCCAGATCACCTGGTCGAACACCACCTGCCCTGACGGAACCGTCACGAGCAGCGGCTGTCCTCTCAACGCTGACTACGCCTACACCAAGGTTGCATCTGCCAACTCGTGAATCCATGACGTAATCAGGCGCGGCCACGGACTCCGGCACGGCACCTGATTGGTGCGCCGTCGGCCTGAATGAGGTCAGGGCATGAGCCACTCGCCCGAGTTCCGAAAAGTCGCGATTCCGACCGCTACGGTCGGACATGTCCGAAGCACCGCCGAGGCCCTCGCACATGCAGAGTCGAGTCACAAGGAATCCGTCATGAGTCGCCCCACCCGGGACCAGATCCTCGAGCTGTCCATGCAGTACCTGCTCGAGTCCGGACCTGCAGCATTCGAGGCGAAGGAGCTCGCCCGCCGAGGATGGTTCCAGCCCTCGCAGGTGAACTATTACTTCGGCAGCAAGCGGGACCTGATCGCCATCGCCGCCAACACTCTGTTCCTGCGCCATATCGACAACGTGATCGAGAAGGTGGAGGCCCACTCCGACCCGCGCGAAGGCCTCCAGGCGTGGTGCGACGCCATCATCGCGTTCAATACGGCGAACGGGGCGACCGCCGCCCTCGTGGCATTCCCGAGACTCTTCCTGCCCGAGACGGAGTCGTCTCCGGAGCGATACATCGACGATTCGGTCCTCGACTCGTCCGAGCGCGTGGGAGCTGTTCTGCTCTCGGTCATGTATGCGATCGCACGTGGACGACCGTATCGGCGGCTCAATCGGGCACGTGTCGCTGCGGTGGCCATCACGATGCCGCGCGTGACGACGTCCGTCGTCATGGTCGGCCTGTCCGCAGCGGGGCTCGCCCAGGTCTGGGAACAGCACCTGCAGAAGCCGATCTTCGGATTCGACCCACGCAAGGCCTTCCTGCGCGGGGTGCGTCAGATCGCCGGGGACCTCACCAACGAGCCTGCACCCGCCCTTGCGGACGATGATTTCTCGTGAATTGAATTCGAATTCCGGTTGACGCCAGCGGGGTGTCAGCCGGCCGTAGCGTGGTGGGACATCCAAGCCCTGGAGATCCTCCTGATGCCGTCTACGCGCCGCACCCTCCTCGTCCTTGTCTCTGCCCTCACCGTTGGCGCCGCCGGTGCCATTGCCCCCGTTGGCAACGCCGCCACTACGTCATCCATCCAGATCAAGGTCGACGGCACCAGCCTGGGCGTGTCCGCCTCGGTCACCGACATGAGCGGCCCTCGCAGCGGCATCTTCGGCGGCACCGCGATGGGCGGCACGGGAGAGCTCACCGAGCTCTATGCCTCCAAGAGCGGCTCCTTCGTCAACTTCACGGCGCAGGGCGGCATCGTGGCCGTCTCCTGCACTCCGTCCGGCACCGAGTACTACCGGCGGGCCCAGGTGACCGTCGACAACCTCCCCAGCGGGACCAACGACGTCTGGGTCCTCTATGACGCCACGGTCGGGCCGAACATCGGCGCCCCCACCCCGCAGTTCAACGACATGGGCAGCATGCTCGCGGTCTCAGGATCGAGCGGCAGCCCGGTCCTGACCATCACCAGCGGCAGCACGTCCGCCGTGGCTGCGGGCGACCAGGTCAACGGATCGGGCATCCCCGCCGGAGCCACCGTGCAATCCGTCGATACGTCCACCCAATTGACCCTGGACGCCAATCTGACCTCCAACGTCTCCGGCAACGTCACGGTCTACACCGAGCGCATCGGCACGACCGCCGGGCTTGAGACCCTCTGCGACGGATCAACCCGGTATGTCACGGGAGCAACCGGCACGACCACGACGCCCGGGGTGCTCACCCTGGGCTCCTCGTCCGGTCCCATGTCCTCCGCCCGCAACACGGCCGGCATCAAGGTGGACGACACGACCGCCTCGTCCGCGTCCTTCGACATCTACGTGCCCGTCGATGGCTCCGGCAGCGGCTCCACAGAGAACTTCATCGCCCTCGGCATCGTGGTCGATGCTGGCGGCGACGGCACCATCGACGACTCCACCGACGACGCGGCCGTCTTCACGCATGTGGTCAGCCCGCCCTGGGACGGCTCGGGTGGGTCAGGCTTCTACAGCGTCGACCTCCCGGACTGCAGCTCGCCCAACGCGACTGCGGCTCCATGCATCGAGACTGGTGCCACAGGCCTGTTCGCCGCCGGTGGGACATCCTCCCTGGGCACCTACTCGGTCACCATGATGGCCGGAGACACCGGCGGCGAGGCCGTCGCGCAGGTGGAGATCGCCCCGACTCAGGCACAGACGGACGGCTTCGCCGTCCCAGCCGGCTCGATCGCGAAGATGTCCATCAGCTGGCCCACGTCCGGCACGCTCTACGGAATCGACTTCTCAACCTACGATTTCGCCGACGCCGCCGCCAACACGATGCTGAAGGTCGACCCGTCCACCACAGCGTCCTCGTCGGCCACCAATCGATGGGACATCAGCACCTCCGGCGGTCGGGTCATCACGACCATCACCGGCGAGGCCCGCGCGACATCCACTGCCGTGAGCAGGAGCTCCTGGTACTCCGACTGCACGGTGACGATCTCGTCGGGCACAGCGAGCTCCAGCGGATGCGGCGAGGGCATGACCAGCTCGGTGGGCCGCAACTACCTGGTGTTCACAACCGTTCCCGCCACCGTCGGTCTTGCCGTGACCACCAGCGGAGTGATGCAGACGGTGGCTGGCGGCCTGGTGTCGACCAACGCCCAGGGCATGACGTTCGGCGACGAGACGATGGCAGGCACGTCCTTCGAGTTCGCCGTCGCAGGACCCTCCTACACCGCCAGCGACGCATCCCGATCGGCCGACGGCTTCTACTACGTCTGCGTGCCGGCGGCCTTCCTCAGCGGCTCGTTCGGCACGACGGCCGCCGACGCGGCCACCTCATGGCAGGGGACGCGGGACGGCTCGATCGTCTCGACCTCGTTCGGCACGGGCACATGCGGTCTGGGGGACACCGGACTGGTGGCGTCCCTTGATCCATACGGGTACTCGGCTCCGCTGTTCCGCGTGCGACCGCCCGCCGCTCCTGGCGGCTCGTCCTCGAGTTCGTCGGGGTCCGCGGCGACCACGACTCCGGCAACGACCGAGACAGCTGCGACGCAGGCTGTCGTCGAGACATCGACTCCTGCCGCGGCACCCATCACGGCCGCATCCATCTATCCCACGAGCGTTGTCGGCAAGCGGCTCAAGGCCAAGTACCTGGCCCGACTCGCCGGACTCAAGCGCACCACCGGACCGGCCATCAAGGTGAGCGTGCCGCAGATGTTCCGGTCGGTCTGCCGGACCAGCGGCGCCACGGTCGTCGCGTTGTCCCCCGGGACCTGCGGAGTGAAGGTGAAGTACCGCACCCCCTCCGGCAAGAAGCGCGCCGAGCGCGTCTACCTGACCATTCGCTGAGGCGTGCCATCCGGTTCACGACTCCTCGAACGGGCCATGCCACGCTCGGTCGGGATGCACTTCACGGTGACGACGTCGAGCACATTCCTCAGAGGGAGCGGCACGGGCCGCTGGAGTACCTGGGCGACGGATTCAGGTGCACAGTCCCCGCCCCAGTGCCATCATCTCCCTGTGAACACACTCGGATCAGACGCACCTGAGCGCCCGTGGTCCGCCCGGCGTCCTCAGAGCCTCGTCCTCAGCGCCGTGCTGATTCTCTTGGCCGCAGTACTCGTGTGGCAGGCGCTCTCCTACATCGGCGAGGGCGTCGGCGGTCTGGTGCCGTACCTCATGCTCTTCGCCGGCCCTGCCCTCGCCGTCTACTACACGTGGTACTTCAACTTCATGAAGTTCGACGAGGCCGCCGACTAGCTCGACAGTCGTCGGGTTGACGAGGCGGGTGGTCGCGCACGGTCCCGTGGCCTCGCATTCGAGAGGCAGCGTCAAGCAGGTGCCTCGAGAGGGCCGGGTTGAACGGGAGCGTGGTGTCGAGGTAGCTCCGTCCATGGACACGCCCCGTGCGCGTCGCCTATCACACCTGTGAACCGTCGGCCGTGGCCGTCTGACCCTCGTTAAGGTCAGACGATGATTTTTTTCAGTCCTTTTTCACCTTCCCGGCTGGCCGTCCGCACGTTGGTGCCCTCACTGGCTGCCACCCTGGCCGGCATCGGGTTGGTTGGAGTGGCCGCTGCACCCGCTCATGCAGACCCCGGCGACCTCACCGAGATCGAGTGCATCGCGAATGCGGGAGCCGGCGGGTGTGTCGACCCGGCCCTTGACTCACTCAAGGAGGCGCGAGGCGTTGTCGCGTCACCTGACGGCCTCAATGTCTATGTCGCAGGCTTCGGTGGGGACTCCATCACGACTTTCGATCGTGCTTCCGCTACCGGACAGCTCACCCAGGCTGGGTGCATCGCGGACGCGGGACTCAACGGGTGCACCGATCCAGCCCTCGACTCACTCGACGGGGCAACGGGCGTGGCGGTGTCTCCCGATGGGAAGCACATCTACGTCACCGGAAGTCTCGCGGACTCGATCACGATCTTCGACCGCAACGCTGGGACAGGCGCTCTCACGCAGACCGCCTGCCTGGCCAACACCACCGTCGGCGGCTGCACCGCCTTGGCGAATGCGTCACTGGACGGAGCCTGGGGTGTGATCGTGTCCCCTGACGGTGAGAACGTCTACGTCGCCAGCCAGTCCGGCTATTCGGTGACGATCTTCGACCGCAACTCGAGCACCGGTGCCCTGACTGAGGCCGGCTGCATAGCCAACACCACAGCCAACGGCTGCACTGCCGCCACATACGCCTCGCTGACATCCGCGAGGGGACTGGCCATCGCCGCCGACGGTGCCAGCGTCTACGTTGCAAGCACCAATTCCGGCAACGGAACGATCACTCACCTCGACCGGAATTCCGCAACGGGTGCTCTGACCTGGGCATCCTGCGTCTCCAACAACGGAAGCATCGCCGGCTGCACGGATCCCACCTTTGACTCCCTTGGCGAGGCCAGCGACGTGGCCATCTCACCGGATGGCACGAGCGTCTACTCGACCTCCTACAGCGGATCGGCAGTCACGACCTTCGGACGTGACACGAGCACCGGAGCGTTGACACAGCTGGGCTGCGTGGCCAATGGCGGAGCGAACGGATGCGCAACCCCGACCTTCGCGACACTTACGAATCCCAAGGGCGTCCAGGTCTCGCCCGACGGGAGCAACGTCTATGTTGGCTCGCAGCAGAGCATCACCACCTTCGCGCGCAACTCAGCCACCGGAGTACTCACTCAGATCGGCTGTGTTTCCGCCGCGAGTATCAGTGGTTGCACAGCGTCAGCGAATTCGCTGATGATCTTTCTCACCGGCCTCACCGTCGCGGCCGATGGCTCAAGCGTCTACGCGACGGACTCCTTCTCATATGGCAACTCCATCAATGTCTTCAGCCGGGAAGCCGCCGGGCCCGTCCCCAGCGGCACCACGGGATCGAATGCGGCACTCCCGGAGTTCACGTTCTCCCTGCCCGACGGTCGTGAGTGCACGTCGATCAGCCCACAGGTAGTGGTCGTGGGCTCACGAGTCTCTCTTCCTTCGGCTGATGCACTGTGCGGTGTGGACGGCAGTGTCGTGACGGGGTGGCTGATCCCCGGTCAGACCAATGCCTTCGAGGTGGGCAGGTCACTGGTGGTCACTGGATCCCAGCAGTTCACTGCGGTACTTGAACTCCCCTGGGTGAGTGTCATCTTCGACGCCAACGTCGGTGCGGACGACGCCTGCATGCGCGATGGCGTAGATGTGCCGGGGGATGAGCGCGACAGCGTGTGGTCAGTTCCACGCGAAGAGGTGACCGATCAGCCGTTGCCCTCGACAGCAATCTGCACGCCCGAGGGCTACGAGCTCTCGGGCTGGGTGGATCGCCGCACTGATCCGTGGACGGTCCTCTCGACCGACGACCGGATCCCCGGCGCGGCTGTCGACGACGACGGCAACGCTGCCAACGAGGTTCACCTCTACGCCCAGTGGTCACGGGTCTGACATCAGCCCTTGCAGATGTGATCGCCCGGCCACCTGAGTGCCTTCGCCCTCATGCCACCAACGCAGACAGAGCGGGTGACCGAACTGCCGCAGTGGCGGCAGGTCCAGACCCAGCATCGCCTGTGAGGGAAACCCGAAGGGCGCATTTCCATCGTTCACCTCGCGCCTTGCCCACATCCACCAGCAATGAGAACGTGATGATGTCAGCGGGCCCAGCGCCCTGTCCCAATCCGAGGAGTTCTCCATGCACACCCGATCACGGTCCGCACTTCTCGGCGCCATCATGGCGATCATCGTTGGTCTCTCGCTCAGCGTCCTGACACCCGCCGCACAGGCTGCGCCCGGAGATGCAGCTGTCCTGAAGGGCACGTGGATCGGCACCTACAGCGGATACGACCTGGACGGTTACTCCGCTGGGCAGGAGAAGATCGTCATCACCGCGGTCAAGGGCAGCAACGCGCGCGGCACCTGGCAGTCACGCACGTCCGCCAAGGCCAAGTGGAGCAAGCCCAAGCCCGTGCACCTGTCCATCTACGCGCAGGAGAACGACGAAGCGATGCCTACGGACTACATATCCGGCGGTGACGCCGATGGCATGTACGTGGGCAAGCTGGACACATCGGAGAACCGGCTGGTGTTCTCCTACACCGCTCGCACCATGAATCTGCTGGTTCTCACACTTGACCTGCGCAAGACGTCATAGCTGCGACACAGCGGAGCGCCCCTCGATGCAGGCCGGCGAAGCAGGGTGATAACCGAATATTCAGGACTCCATTGACGACGTGGGGGACGCATCCGTGATCTACTCACTCCATGCCTTCGCTCGATATTCCACTGGATCGCCGCAGATTCCTCGCTGCCATCGGCCTGACCGCAGGAGCGGCGATGGCCGTCGCTGCGGCCCCAGCCGCGCGGGCCAAGTCCACCAGTCGTCTCAAGGACAGCGCCCTCTACCGCAGTGGACTCTTTCGTCGGCGCACGGTGTGGACAGCCAAAGGCGCCAGCCTGGTCGTTCTGCGCCGACGCGCGATTCGTGCGCATGACGGCACGATGACGTTCGATCGCAATGCGTTCGAAGTCATCTTCGCCCAAGGAGTCGGGGACGAGATCGGAAGCGGAACCACAGCACTGACGAACCAGGCGGGTACTGAGGTGGAGCTGTTCCTCGTCCAATCCGGCCCCAAGCGGTATAGCGCGATCATCAACCGCCAGCCCATCCCGGGGGGTGCCGCATGAGCACCCACTGCATCGGCGATGTGTTCCTGTGGACGTCAGGGTTGAGCTGGGACAAGTCGGGTCTCCTCAATTGCGTGAGATGCGACGGGCGCTCGCTCAAAGTCGCCGACTACGACCCTCTCTACGAAATGCTCGCACTCCAGGGTCAGATCGTTCGGACCCCGGATTCAGACACCTTCGTCGTTCCGGATCTCACCCCCTCGGCACCATCGGGGCTCACGCCCTACATCGTGGCTCAAGGCCCATGGCCACCACAGCCCTACGACTTCACGTACTACCGAGTGACGGACGGTGCGTACACCGGTGAGGTGGACTACTCCACCGACCCTTACCCCCCATCAGGCTGGGCGGACTGCGACGGGTCATTGCTTCCCGTCAATCAGAACACCACCCTGTTCTCCATTCTCGGCACTGCCTTCGGCGGGAACGGCACCACCACATTCGCGCTGCCGGACGTTCCCGGTGCCGTCATCAGCCTCGCCGGGAACTACCCTCAGCGAGGCTGAGCCGCGCCCCAGATCCTCGCCCCGCACTCCATGCTCCCCTGATTGACGCGACAGATGTGTGCTCGGCGGGGACCCTCAGCGCCCTACCGCTCCGATAACCTCGGGGCATTCACGCCGGCTCAGGAACAGGTGCCCCAGTCCCATGACGCAGACCACGATCGCTGCCCACTTCACTCGACGCTTTCACGAACTGGGGGTCACCAGCGGCTTCGGGATCGTGGGCGACTTCGCCCTGCGCATGTTCGGGGCACTGGACGCCGAGGGATTCCCCATCCTCGTCACAACTGACGAGCAGGGCGCTGGCTTCGCGGCCGACGCGTACGCCCGCCTGCAGGGCTTCGGCGTCGTCGCCGTGACCTACAGCGTCGGCGGGCTCAAGGCTGCGAATCCCGTGGCCAACGCCTGGGCGGAGCAGGTGCCACTGCTCCTCATCAGCGGTGCACCCGGAGTGGAGGAGCGGGCGAGCGACCCGATGATCCACCACCGCATCAAGGACTTCGGAACCCAGATGCGCGTCTTCTCCGACCTCACCTGCGCTCAGGCCGTCCTGGACTCCCGCCACAACGCCGCGGATGAGATCGACCGGGTGATCCGGACCATCCTGTCCGAGCAGCGCCCGGGGTACATCGAGGTGCCCCGCGACATGATCGGCGTGACGATCGACGGCCCCGACGGCGGCATCGAGGCGCACCTGCCTCCGCTGGATCCCGAGGCGATGCGGGAGGCCATCGAGGCCGTGATGACGGAGTTCAAGGGTGCCCGCACCGCCGCGATCCACGCCGGTGTCATGGTCGCCCGTCGAGGCCTGCAGTCGGACCTCTTCGACCTCGCCGTCGAGGGCAACATCCCCGTCGCGACCAGCTCACTGGCGCGTGGCGTCTTCCCCGAGCGTCACGAACTCGGCCTAGGGCTGTATCTCGGGGCCTTGAGCCCGAGCAGCATCGTGCGCCCTGTCGAGGACTGCGACGTCCTGCTGAGCCTGGGGGTCCTCCAGACTGATCTGACGCTGGGGGCCTTCACGGCCAACATCGACCACCACCGCCTGATCCTGGCCTCAGACACCGAGGTCACCGTCGGCTACCGCACCTACAAGCAGGTTCCACTCTGGGCGTTCCTGCCCGCACTCACCAAGGAGATCGCGGCGCAGAAGGTCTCGATCGCCCACGAGCCCATCGCCGACCACCCTCCGTTCGTTCCGGCCGAGGTCGATCTCACCGTCGAGCGCACCGTCGCCGCGATATCGGCCCACATCGACGAGCGTCACGGGCTGCTGCTCGATCCGGGCGAGGCCCTGTTCTCATCCGTTGACATGCGCCTGCCGCAGTGGGGTCTCGCGAGCGGCTACTACGCCACCATGGGCTACGCCGTTCCCGCGGCCCTGGGTGCCGGCGTCGCCGACTCGACCGTCCGACCCGTGGTGATCGTCGGTGACGGAGCCTTCTCCATGACCGGCCTCGAGGCCGCTGCGTGCGCGTTCCACAAGGTTCCGGCCGTCATCATCGTGCTCGACAACAGCGGCTACGGAACCCAGCGGCCGATCCTGGACGGCCCGTTCAACGACATCCCATCCCTGGCCGTCGACCGCCTTCCCGAGGTGTTCGGAACCGGTCTCGGCTTCAACGTCAGAACGGAGCAGGAGCTCGACGACGCACTGACCGCCTCGTTCGCGTCCGACCAGCTCTGCATGCTTCGGGTGCACCTGCCACGCGACGGACGCAGCGCGGCCCTGTCACGGCTCGGCGCAGCCCTGGCCACGCGCGCCTAGGATGCCGGTTCACGGTCTGAGCTTCGCGTCAGTCCTGACCTGCCGCCGACCGGAGAACTGCAATGTCGATACGACTCATCGGCATCAGGGCGGGCCAGGCGCCCTGCGAAAGCAGGTCCTGAAGGTCCGACGGCACCACCTGCCACGACACCCCGAAGCGGTCCTTGCACCACCCGCATCGGCTCTCCTGACCCCCGTCGGCGACGAGGGTGTCCCACACGTGGTCGAGCTCGTCCTGAGTGTCGCAGTGCACCATGAAGGAGATGGCCTCGGAATGCGGAAACTGCGGGCCGCCGTTCAGGGCGACGAAAGGCTGCCCGAAGAGGGTGAACGAGACGCTCAGGACGCCGTCGGCTGGCCTATCGGGTTGCTCGTCCGGATACAGGGAGACATCACCCATGCTCGAACCCGGAAAGAGGTCGACATAGAGGGCGGCCGCTTCCGCCGCCTGGCCGTCGAACCACAGGAACGTCGTCATACCCGTGACTGCCACAGGCGCAGTCTTGCACGCGGCCTACCCCTGGACGGGCAGCGTCATCCGAGCGTGCGGAGGTAGGCGAACATCACTGCACCGGCCCGATCGGTGTATTCGTGCAACTGCTCGGCTGACGAGGTGATCTGATCGCCCTCGAGTCGGTTGAGCAAGGTGGTGCAGATCATCGCGAACCGACTGAAGCCCCACGTGTTCATGTAGGCCGCGAGCATCGCGCCCTCCATCTCGATGTTGCGCACGCCGTTCTCGTCCAGCCAACGCAGCCACTCCATCTTGCGGTCCGGCGAAGCCAGGCGGATCGCACCGTCGAGTCGGAACTGCTCGAGGAAGAACTCGTCGGTGGCAACGGTGCGCCCAGGGGTGATCGGGATTCCGGTGCCCTCGCTCGCTGCGACGATCGCGTCGACGACATCCTGCGGGTAGGTTCCGTCGAACCAATGAATGCCCTGCCCTCCGTCAAGGAGTCGGTAGGGCTTGAGGTCGGCCATGATCGACTCGGTCGTCACCACGATGGTGCCCCCGGGCAGGCCAACGCCACCGCTCGTCCCGACGCGGGCCCAGAAGATCTCATCGAGGGCCTCGAGGTCGCCGCCCTTGAGGAAGAACACCATCCGCATCAGTTCCTGAATCGCGATGGAGGCACTCGGCATCCCCATCCCATGCGATACGAACAGCACACCCGCGCAGTAGCGGGTGACGAAGCGCTCGTCCTTGGGAAACACGTCGATCTCGGCATTGTCGTTCTCGGCACTCCACTGCCGGGCGAACGTGTCGATGCGCTCGCCCGAGCCGGCCATGATGATCGCTCGAATCCCGCGCATCCGCTCGAGGACTGCGTCGTCACTCGAGACGCCCAGGTGGTGGTAGTTGTCGACGTGCTCGCCCGTCAGCACGCCATCGAGAAAGTCATGGTTGATGTTCTCGGTCTTCATGGATGCTCCAGCGCTCTCGGGTCGGTCACAACTCCCTGATCATGCCGCGTGCCGCGCCCCTGACACTGCAGACCCGGTACGGAGACGTGCCAGCGTGGCTCAGCCCTCGTGGGCTGAGAGCGCGAACCGATCGCCCCAACGCGGGATCGCCCGTGCCACGATTGCCGCCAGCAGCGCCGCAGGCACGAGTGCCCAGCTGCCCATCGCGAAGCCGATGACGATTCCCAGCAGGATGGCGATCGGCCACTTCATGGGCGCCGTGGCGATGACCGACGCCACGACTCCGATGATGATGGCCGCCTCGACCGACGGACCGTCCGGCAGGACGAGCGCGATCAGGAGACCCGATGCGGCACCGATGAACATCGCCGGGAAGAAGGGGCCACCGCGGAAGCCCGCACCCATGGACACGGCGTATGCGATGGACTTGAAGATGATGATGGCAACGACGGTCGACACGCTGGTGAGCGTCGGCAGGTCGGCGATCAGCTCCTCGCCCGACGTCACCACGTACAGCACGGGCTGGCCCGTGCCGTAGTGCATGAGGATTGCCGTGACGCCGATGACGAGCGCTGACCCGACCAGGATGCCCAGGTGAGGTCCGGGTCCGGCTGCACGGGCGATCAGGAATGCGACAAGCCGTGCCAGAGTCACTGCCACGGTTGCAATCACGGCGACGACGATGGCCCAGCCGAGCTGGTCAACCTCGATCGACGTGGGAGCGCCTTCCATGCTCATGCTTCCCGCGAGCAGCGGCCCGACGAACAGCGCGAGGATCGCACCGAGGGCGCCGAATCCGACGACCTTCTTCTCGTTCTTGGGATCGGTGAACTTCATCCCCTTGGCGACGAGGCCGCCGACGACCGAACCGGATGCCACCAGGGCCACCTCGGGGCCCAGGACGATGCCGCCGAGGAGCGAGGCGAGGATCGCCAGGATCGCGGCCACGTACTCCCCGGGGGTGAGGCTGCTGACGGCGATGCCGCCGAGCGGGGAGTGACCGGTGTCGCCCACATACCGGCGGATCACATAGACGAGCACCGCCGCGATGACCAGAACTGCGAAGACGTACCAGATCGGAGTGGTCTCCCACGTCTCCGGAACGGTCTCCCACAGCAACGCGATTCCCGCATTCACGATCTGCAGGACGACGAAGCCGAAGACCAGACCGATGACTCCGGCGATGAGCATCGCCGGAAGGGGACGACGAGAGGTGGCCACCGATTCGGTGGAGGCAGTAGACATGGCCCTATCCCACCACTTCACCGGCTGACAGGGAGCCAATGTCACATTCGTGATGCAGCGCGGCGCTACCGTGAGGCATGGCCCAACCCCGTGTGAATGCCGCTGGCGGTCTCGCCGCCATGCGCTACGTCCTCAAGCGAGGCCGGGACGTGGGGATGCTCGACCTCTACCAGCGCATGCGCAGCCGCAATGCCTGCAAGACCTGCGCCCTGGGCATGGGCGGGCAGGAGGGCGGGATGGTCAACGAGGCCGGCCACTTCCCCGAGGTGTGCAAGAAGTCGGTGCAGGCGCAGGCCGGTGACATGGGGCGAACGATCAGCGAGGAGGATCTCGCGTCGCACGACGTGAACGCACTGGCAGCCCTCACGAGCGCCCAGGCCGAGGCCCTCGGTCGGCTCACCTTCCCGATCATCTGTCGCGAGGGCGACACCCACTATCGGCGCGCCCCCTGGGACGAGGCCCTGGCCATGGCGGCACAGGCCCTCTCGTCGACCGAGCCCGACCGGACGTTCTGGTACGCGAGCGGCCGGTCCAGCAATGAGGCCGCGTTCCTGCTGCAGCTCGTCGCCCGCGCCTACGGCACCAACAACGTCAACAACTGCTCCTACTACTGCCATCAGGCGTCGGGCGTGGCACTCACGAGCATCTACGGCAGCGGCACGGCGTCCGTCGAGCTCGACGACCTCGCCCGCACAGACCTCGTCGTCCTCGCCGGCGCGAACCCGGCCAGCAACCACCCCCGGCTCATGACCCAGCTGATCAAGCTGCGGCGTCGCGGCGGCAAGGTCATCGTCATCAACCCGCTCTCCGAACTCGGACTGCGCCGCTTTCGCCTTCCCTCGGATGTGCGGAGCCTTGTTGTCGGGTCCGAGATCAGCGACCTCTACCTCCAGCCCCACATCGGCGGTGACACGCACCTGTTCACCGCGCTCGTCAAGGGCATCATCGAGGCCGGAGCCCTCGACTCGTCATTCATCGATGCGTCGACGTCAGGGTGGGACGAGGTCCAGCGCCTTGCCGCAGAGACATCGTGGGACGACCTCGTCGCCGGCAGCGGAGTCTCCCGGGACCAGATCGACACCACCGTGCGACTGCTCGCGGATGCCGGAAACGCGATCTTCATGTGGGCAATGGGACTCACCCATCACACCAACGGGACCGATGCCATCCGGGCCCTCGGCAACGTCGCCCTCTCACGAGGCTTCCTGGGTCGACCGGGCAGCGGACTCATGCCGATCCGCGGCCACTCCAATGTGCAGGGTGTCGGGTCCGTAGGCGTCTCGCCCAAGATGAAGGACGCCTTCGCCGAGCGCCTCGCGCAGCGCTACGGCATCGACACCGAGCGACCTGCCGGCTACGACACCTACGCCGGCATGGCGGCCGCGCACGAGGGTCGCATCGATGCTGCGGTCATGCTCGGCGGCAACCTGTGGGGAAGCAATCCCGACTCCGCCTGGGCCACGACGGCCCTCGGATCGATAGGCACCACGGTCTCCCTGACCACCAAGCTGAACCAGGGACACTTCCAGGGCCGCGGCCGCACGTCCGTCGTTCTCCCCGTGCTCGCCCGCGATGAGGAGGATCAGGCAACGACGCAGGAGTCGATGTTCAACTTCGTGCGCGTCTCGGAAGGCGGGGAGCCGAACGTCGACGGCGAGATGCGCTCCGAGGTGGCCATTCTGGCCTCGCTTGCGCAGGGGATCCTTCCGACCGACCGCTTCGACTGGGACGAGATCACGTCGCATGAGGCGCTGCGCGCTGCCATCGCGGGCACCGTCCCCGGATACGAGGAGCTGTCGAAGTCACCGTCGCGGGAGTTCACGATTCCCGGCCGCGTCATGCACGCACCCTCGTTCCCCACGAACGATTCGCGAGCCCACTTTCAGCCTGTCACGCTCCCTTCCCGGACAGGCGACACCTCCTTCACCATGATGACGATTCGATCCGAGGGCCAGTTCAACACCGTCGTCTATGACGAGGAGGACCTCTACCGGGGCAACACTCGGCGGGACGTCGTCATGATGAGCGCGGACGACGCACAAGCGCTCGGAGTGGGCGAGGGCGATCCCGTGATCGTGAGCAACACGATCGGAACCATGCGAGTGCATGCGGCCATCGTCGACATCCGATCGGGCAACCTGGCGATGTACTACCCGGAGGCGAATGTCCTCGTGGGCCATGAACGGGACCCGGAATCGCTCACTCCCGCGTTCAAGGCCGTGCGGGTTCACCTGCGACCGGAGTGAGCACCCCGGTCGGGACCGAGCACACACCCGCGACACGGGCCCTCCACGAAACTGCGGACCCCCAGCAGGGTGAGCGTCTCCATGCACCACCACCCTCGCGCAATGCACCTAGGCTTTCGCCATGACCAAGGGCGCCAACGTTCCACTGACCGCGGCCGGCACGAGACGGCAGCAGTTCCTCGAGCGGTACACAGCGCGGACGAACATCGCCCTTTCCGCGCTGGCGCTCGTGTACCTCCTGACCTTCTCCATCCAGAGCATCTGGTACCAGCCTCAGGCGACCTGGTTCGGGTGGCTCGTCCTGTTCGGCTACGCCCTGTGGCTGCTCTTCGCCATCGATCTGGCGTTTCGCTTCGTGGTGTCGCCCATCAAGCGACATTTCTTCCGCAAGAACTGGTTGGACACGGTCACGGTCGTCATTCCTCAATTCCGGGCCCTGCGCGCCCTGCGGGCGTTCATGCCCAACGGGGTCCTCGCCCACGAGCGCAGCCGCGGAGTCATCACCGGAGGCGCCGTGACGACCGCCGCTCTCGGCGCCATCATCGTGGTGTGGGTCGGCAGCCTCATGGTCCTGAATGCCGAACGTGGTGCCCCCGGCGCTGACATCACCTCGGCCGGCGACGCCGTGTGGTGGGCATTCGAGACCGTGACGACAGTGGGCTACGGCGACTTCGTGCCGGTCACCTGGAACGGCCGGGCGATGGCCGTCCTGATCATGCTCGTCGGCATCAGTGCACTTGGCGCCGTCACCGCGACTCTCTCGGCAACTCTCGTCAAGTCGAGGCAGGGCACCCCGGCACCGACTCCGGCGTCGGCCACCGACACGGCCCCGAGCCCGGTCCAGGCAGCGCACACAGGTCCGGAGTCAGTGGACGACATCAAGGCAGACCTCGCCGAGATCAAGGCCATGCTCACGGCGCTCCAGAACCGACTCGACCGGGACGATCAGACGGGCTGACATCCCGAACGCATCCCATGGAATCCCCAGGAGATTCCCAGACTCCCTCCTGGCCTGCCGACATGACCACACAGGACGGACACCTCACCGAGGAGTTCCCCGTGATTCCCCACGCCCTCCGCGGATCACTCGCGGGTTCGTTCGCCAATGTTGGTCCCGGCAGTGGCGGACCAGGCGGCAGCCAGCGTCCGTCCGGACCCCCGCCCGGTGGCCGAGGACCCCGCCCGGGTGCATGGTCGACTCAGATCCGCCTTCAGGGCGACTAGGCCAGCGCGCGGCGGGCAATGAGCGAGATCAGCGCATTCCAGTCGTCGGCGTCCATCGGATCCGGCGTGATGTCGTCGACGATCTTCCCGAGGGTGTAGGCCTGAATGAGCACAGCTCCCGCGCGTGGCCGGAAGTCGGAGTTCAGGAATCCACGGGCCTGGGCCGTGGCGAAGCACTCCGTGAGCGAATCCGTGAGCCGCTGCTGCACCTCGCCCAGAGCAGTGCGAAACCGCTCGTTGTTCTCGGCCTTGACCAGGATGCGCGCGCGCTCGAATCGCACCGGCATGCGCGCAGCCTTCTGCGTCTCCGCAGTCACATGCTCCAGCCTCGACAGGAACTCCTCCGGGTTCGCGGACTCGTCGACGATGGAGCGGATGGCCGACGCCGACGCCTCCACCTGCTGGGCGAAGCGGGCCAGGTACGCCGCCTCGAGCAGCTCGGAGAAGTCATCGAAGAAGTGGTAGAGGGACCCCCGGGTGATACCCGTCCGCTCGAGCACGAGATCGACCTTGATGTCGTCCGCCGGCATCTGATCCATGAGAGCCACCGTCACATCGAGCAGCTTCTGCCGTGTGGCGTGATCGACTGAACCGCGTCCCATGGCCGCCATCCTAGGCCGTGGGCATTCGGAGATCCGAACACTCGAACAGACAACTGCATTTCCTTTGCACCTGCCGGAGGGGCTGGTCATCGACCGATTGCCGTGCCCGAGGCTCAGCTCACCAACAACGATCCCGGCTCCCCCGAGTCCGGAGAGAGGATGTCAGATGAGCGTCACTGACGAGTACCTGAGCAACAACGCAACATACGCCGCGTCCTTCGAAGGACCCCTGCCGCTGCCGCCGTCGCGTGGCGTCGCCGTGGTCGCCTGCATGGACGCCCGCCTTGATGTCGCCGCTGTTCTCGGCATCCGCGAGGGTGAGGCTCACGTCATCCGCAACGCCGGCGGCGTTGTCACACCCGATGAGATTCGGTCCCTGGCCATCAGCCAGCGACTCCTCGGAACACGAGAGATCATCCTGATCCACCACACCGACTGCGGGATGCTCACCTTCACCGACGACGAGTTCCGGGAGGCGATCGCCGACGAGACCGGCGTCAAGCCCGAGTGGGCCGCAGAGGCTTTCGACGACCTCGCAGAGGACGTGCGGCGCTCCATCGCCCGCATCACGTCGAGCCCGTTCGTGCCCCACACCGATCAGGTGCGCGGGTTCATCTTCGACGTCGCGACCGGGCAGCTCGAGGAAGTCACCGCCTGATTTCCCGCTCAGAGCCACGTGAGGGGTGGCCACCGCTGATGCGGTGGCCACCCCTCACTGTCGTCCGTGTCAGCCCGCAGGACTGGGCGCTGCTGGTGCTGACGGGGCCTGGCCGAAGCCCTGGCCGAATTCCTCCTGGAACTGCTCGAGCAGCCTCTGCAGGTCCTCCGGGGTGAAGTCGCCGCCCATGCCGGGGCCGAAGCCCTGACCCGGGCCCTGGCCCATCGAGCCGTCACGCCCGCCCTGGCCGTCACCCTGGCCCTGGCCGTCACCCTGGCCCTGGCCTCGACCCGAGCCGTCACCCTGACCGCGACCCTGACCCATCCGGCCGTCGTCGTCCCCGAAGCCCTTCGAGTGGCCTTCGCCCCTGCCCATGGAGTCGTCGTCGGACTGCGCTCGCCAGGCGATCTCGCCACGGCCGCCCTCACGATGATCGTCGTCACCGACGGCCATTCCCGCAGCGAAGCCACCGGCGCCCGCCACGATGATCAGCCCAGCGGCCACCACGCCGCCGACCACCTCGAGAATCGTGCGGGTGTGGTTCGCCACCGGCGCGGGAGCCTCAGCGATCGATGCGTCGCCCGTCAGCGGCTGCTGATCGGCCAGCTCGACCGGCTGCGTCGCAGTGGTGTCGGGTACGGCGGGAACGTTGGGTACGTCGGGAACTTCAGGGTTGCTGGGATCGGTCATCAGGTGTCCTCCGTGGTGTCGTGCACGACGGTCCTGGTTGCCATCGTGGCCGAGCGATGGCCTCATCATGGAGCGAGCACATCAGCAGACCATCCATGCCATGTTCGGGGAATGTCAGGGAACTACGACGCGCACGCAGCCCACAGCCCCCGGTCGTCCTCGATCGCCCTGCTCTGCGCCGACACGAAGGCGTCCTTCCACGCATACGGTCCATCGGTGTACTGGCGTTCCTCCGCGAAGCCGCCGGCCACGGCCTCCTCATTGAACAGTCGCAGCGATCCGTCCGGCAGCACCCGCCACACGTAGGCGAGGACGCGGTCGTAGCGGTCGAAGTAGCCCTGGGAGTCGTCGAACTCGAGCACGATCCGCTGGCCGTCGAGCAGATCCTTGGCGAACTGCGAGGCCTCCGGGCCGAAGCACTCCACGGGAGATCCTGGTTTCACCGTCTCAGGGGTGTTGATGCCGATGAGTCGCACGGACACCTGCGCGCCGTCGAGTGTCACCTTCACGGTGTCGCCGTCCACGACCCGATCGACGACGAGCCCCTCACGCACCTCTCCGCGCGGCGCCTGAGCCACACTCGGCACGGACGCCAGGGAGCTGGCGATGGCGGCGCTGTCGACCGCCCCTGAACTCCCGGAGCAGGCCGCAGCCAGGGCGAGCAGCGCCCCTGCCGGGACCGTCATCCATGGCCTCATGCCCCGACGCTAGTCAATCGCCAGACAATTCGGCCTGCATCGAGCGCACCGCGACTGCCACACTCAGGTCATGACCCACAGGGACGAGACCCCGCATCGACGGGCCACAGACAGGCCCGTCATCCGGATGCCGAAACCCCTGTATGAGAAGGAGCTCTTCCGCCTCCAGGCCGAACTCGTGGAACTCCAGGAGTGGGTTCGAGCCGAGGGCGCCCGTGTTGTCGTCATCTTCGAGGGCCGCGATGCGGCGGGCAAGGGCTCGACGATCAAGCGCATCACGCAGTACCTGAATCCGCGGGTCGCCAGCATCGTCGCCCTGCCGACTCCCACCGAACGCGAGCGCACCGAGTGGTACTTCCAGAGATACGTCGAGCATCTGCCGTCCGCCGGCGAGATCCGCCTCTTCGACCGCTCCTGGTACAACCGCGCTGGCGTCGAGCGGGTGATGGGCTTCTGCACACCCGACGAGCACCGGCGCTTCCTGCACCAGACACCGATCTTCGAGCGCCTTCTCGTCGAGGACGGCATCATCCTGCGCAAGTACTGGTTCAGCGTCAGCGACGCCGAGCAGGAGAGGCGTTTCGAGTCGCGCATGGAGGACCCCATGCGCCGGTGGAAGCTCTCCCCGATGGATCTGGAATCCATCACGCGCTGGGAGGAGTACTCACGGGCCAAGGACGAGATGCTCATCCACACCGACATCCCTGAATCCCCCTGGTTCGTCATCGAGGCGGACGACAAGCGGACGGCCCGGGTGAACATGATCAGCCACCTGCTGTCGACGATCCCCTACTTCGCGGCAGCTCGGCCTCCCCTGTCCCTTCCTCCGCGACCGAAGTCCAGCGGCTACGAGAGACCGCCACGCGAGCTGAACCACTACGTGCCCGACCGGGCCGCGGAAGTGGTGGCCGAGCACCAGGCGAGGAAGCATGCCAAGGGCAGCAGAAATGGCGATGGAACGGCGCAGTAGCGGTGAAGCGTCCTCCCGTGGCCGGGTGACAAGCCACGTAGGAGTTCGGCGCCTGCTCCACTACGACAGGCACAACCTGCCCGGCGACCTCATCGCCGCGGTGACCGTCACCGCCTACCTGATCCCCCAGGTGATGGCGTACGCCAGCCTCGCCGGGATGCCCCCGCAGACAGGCCTCGTCGTCATCGTCGTCACGATGGTGATCTACGCCCTGATCGGCTCCTCGCGGCTTCTCTCCGTCGGCCCGGAGTCCACAACGGCCCTGATGACCGCCGCGGTGCTGGCCCCGCTCGCCCTCGGCGATCCCGCGCGCTACATCGCCCTCGCCGCCACGATGGCATTGCTCGTCGGCATCTACTCCCTCTTCGCAGGAGTGCTTCGCATCGGCTTCATCGGCGAGCTGCTCTCCAAGCCCGTCCTGATCGGCTACCTCGCCGGCGTCGCCGTGATCATGATCGTGAGTCAGATCGGCAAGGTCACCGGGGTCGACGTCGCCGGAAGCACGATCATCGAGGACCTGCGCTCGTTCACCACGAATGTCGTCAATGACGGTCCAAGCTGGCCCACATTGATCATCGGCTCGTCCGTCGCTCTTCTGCTCCTCGTCTTCACCCCGCGATTCCCACGCCTTCCCGTGCCGCTGTTCGTGATGCTCGGCGCAACGATCGTCGTTGCCGTGTTCAGCCTGGCCGACATGGGCGTGCAGACTGTCGGCGACATCAGCAC
>Ga0255779_1002397_pt1 | contig 19964 bp, 26 predicted proteins | sample 011ome_21_FD_179977 | JGI IMG/M metagenome (GOLD analysis project Ga0255779, IMG submission 179977) | Coastal salt marsh microbial communities from the Groves Creek Marsh, Skidaway Island, Georgia - 011508AT metaG (version 2) | ecosystem: Environmental > Aquatic > Marine > Intertidal zone > Salt...
AAGAACGTATTACCGTATCGCTGGAAAAAGTTGATGAATACACAGGCATAGGACAAGCATGGGTACCAGCTTCAAATCTACGTGCGGCTAAAGAAAAGTTGTGTGCAATGATTGAAGTGCTTGAGTTTCAAGAATGACAAGAGTTGCTTTTCACGGATGCAGTTTTACACAAGGAGATGGATTTCATAAACATGAAAGAGACATCTATTTGTATCCAGAATTGGTTTGCAAACATTTTAACTGGGAATACGATAACTTTGCAATAAGAGGCAACAGTAACAAAAGAATATTTCATGCCGCAGCTAATAGCATAGATTGCGAAGATTACTCAATAGTATTTGTACAATGGAGTGAGGTAAGTAGACTGTGGCTTAGTCCTGAGAAAAATGTTTGGTGGTTTGCAAACGATCGGAGCGATGCACCTTACCAGTCTGCAACATTGAGTATCGATGCCGAGACTCATACAAAATTTAAAAAAACACTTCTACTACTTAATGGTGATTATCAAAATCTCAAAGATCTAAGCGAATACTGCGTAATACTTAATAATCTAGCAAAAGTATATGAAACCAAAGTAATTTATATCAATGGCATGGTAGATTGGATACAGGACGTAGATCTTTATACCGACCAAAGTTTATGGGTAAACCTTGAAGAAAGCATGCGTAAAATGCAAATAGATTTTGCACCAGTTGATAACATACATCCTGGACCAAAGACACACCAAATAATTGCAGATAAAATCATAAAACATCTATCTTGACAAACTCTTAGAAAATGTTATAATAGACTTATGATTCAAGATTTGTATGAAATATGGAATATTAATTCAGCACGTGTAAACAGTGATGAATTCACTGGTTATGAAAGTGTTTACGATCAACTAGACGCATTTGATAAAGCACAATATGATCGAGATCCTGAAGGAACTATCGAACGTGTATACGAAATCTATCGTAGTATAAACATTGTTCCTATTGTGTATTTCACACACAAAGGTTTGGTAGAAGCAGTACGTAAATTTAGTAAACTATCATATAACAATGTAGAACAAGGAAAAATTGGACTAGGAAACAACAGAGGACAAACCATAAACAGGTTTTTATTTCCTAACATGATGACTGCAGAGCCTAAGGGCAGAGGTTCAAACAGTTTACGTGATAGATTCTATGATGAACGCAAACTAAAACGGGCAATACGTATCTGTTTTGAGTTTAGAACTGGTGATCGATTACTAAGACCTACACAACTAAGGACTGCACTTGAACTGGTTACAGGAGAAAATGTTACTAACTTTAAAGCACAAAATGCTAAAGCAATAGCGGAACATTTATGTCCTGTGCTTTGGGGCAGAGTATATGATTACAGTTGTGGATATGGTGGTCGACTGTTAGGCATAGGTAGTAGTAATTTTAAGTATGATTACATAGGTGTAGAACCTAACACTGAAACCGTAAAATATCTCAATTATCTAAATGATATTGTTGATGAAGCAACAGGTGTAAGAGGTACTATTGTACAGAGTGTAAGCGAAGAATATCAACCCGAGGATGTAGATTTAGCATTTAGTAGTCCTCCCTATTTTAACTTGGAGAAGTATTCAGATGAAGCGACACAGTGTATGGTACAGTTTAAAACAGAAGATGAATGGTTTGATGGATACGTTGTTCCAACCATGGAACACATACATAGAGGACTCAATAAAGAAGGACTTTTCGCAACTAACATTGCAGACTACAAAAGTTACGACAGAAAAGAACCCTATGAAGTTACACAAAGATGGATCGATACTGCAGAAAAAATAGGATTCAAACATGTTGAAACTATTAAAATGATGTTGAACACACGTCCAGGTGTGGGTAATGATCGCAAACAAGGAAGAGAAAAATGGGAGGGTGTATATGTATTTAGAAAATAAAATACAAGATCAAATTGCTGGCATCATTCCATTACCAGGAAAAACCGGTTTTGATTGGTTTGTGTACTGTGCTTTTGTGAATGAATTTCAAACATGTATGGAAATTGGCGTAGGCGACGGCGGCAGTGCATATAGCATGCTACAGTATGCAAAAAAAACTGTGCTGGTTGATCATTGGCAACAAGGTTGGAAAAAGTCTGCTTGTTATGATTTTTTGAAAACTAGCGAATTTGTTGATTCAGATAGTAAAGATCTTACTGAAGATTACAAAGTAAATTTGATACATCTTGATGCTGCAAAAGACTACCAAGGAACTGCAAGAGATTTACGTTACTGCAACAGTATGAGTGCAGAAATCATTGTTGTAGATGATTTTTTACAAAGTTTTTGGCCAGCAGTAAGCATGGCAACATTTGATTTTGTGAAAAATACTGATTGGAGATTTGTGTTTGTAGGCAATCATCAAGCTATACTTGCACGAAGTAAAAAAGTATCTGACACTGAAAAAAACCTACTTTCAGAACTTCCTGTTGTGATTGTTGATGCTATTCCATCTTTGACATACGGAAAACTTCCAGATATAGAACTATTAAACACATTAACTGAAACTGCCAAACTAAAATATACCTGGGCAAGAAAGGACTCATATGACAAATTCCATTAAACCAACCAACTACATGAGAACAGTCACTGATTATCCAGTGGGTGGTGTTAACTTTTATGATGTAAATAGTTTGTTTGCACAACCTGCATGGGATCAAGTAGCCACAGAACTGTCTCTTGCGGTACAAACACAGTTTAATCAAAACGGAGAGATAACCCACATAGTTGGCTTAGAAAGCCGAGGGTTTGTGGTTGGTGCAGTACTTGCAAATCTCATTGGTGTGCCTTTTGTGATGCTAAGGAAAAAAGGATCTAAATATCCAGGTAAGTTACTAGAGTCAAAAAGTTATGATACAGAATACAGTGCGGACACAATGGTATTGCAAGAAGGCATACTTGGTCATACCAGTCGTGTTTTAATTGTAGATGATTTGATTGCCACTGGTGGTAGTATAATCGCCGCCAAACAGTTGATAAAGCGGACTGGTGCTACAGTTGTGGGCATGGCATGTGTTATCAATATAAAATACATTAACAAAGAAAATCTGTCAGATGAAACTATTGTCGCAAGCGAAACAATACACTCACTGAGTGATGTAATACAAGCTCCACCACCTAAGGCACCTTTGAAGTGGAGTGATGAAAATGACTGATATACAAGCTCGCATGCGAGAATTATGCAAACCAATAGAACAACAGATCTTGATGTGTGACGATAGAGAAGACATACTGATGATGGCATGTGCTATGTTGCAACATGTTAAAACCATGCTTGATTCTCAAATTGGGGAAGAAGGCAGAAAACAAATCCTGGAGGATGCAAACAATGACTAATAAATTTGACTGGCCAAGAATGCACAAAGATGAAGAACATATTGAAAGAGAAGCATACAATTGTGTTGAGCATGCTATCAGCACCCACTTTGATATCGAAGACATTGATGAATTAACCCAAGAGCAATGGGACGAGATTATGGAGTGGAGGGAAGAAAACGTCAATGAATATTCACCTATGTATGGCGGCTTTGCTGATGTTTATAACATGTGGGAAATGAATCAAGAATGATCTTCGAAATAGTCTATACCCCAAGAATACAAGATCCAGTGGTAGTTGCTGAATTTTCTACACGTATAGAAGCAGTTGAATACATGGAAATTCTCAAAGACAGCCGTCCTCAGACATATAAATTTTGCCAAATCGTAGAAAAAGGTTGACATAATCCTTTTCCCGTGTTATTGTAAAGTATAATAACAAAAAGGAAAAATATGTTCACAATACAAACTGAAAGATTAGCAATTGAACACTACGTTAGCAAGCACAACGTAGACGATTTTGTATATCAAGATACAGTAGGTATCGAAGCATTAGATTACTACTTAACCATGCATGATTCAGTAATGCTAGAGTTTATATGTGCTTACTTAGATCAGCAAAACGGTATAGCAACACCGTATCCAAAGTTGCCAATGTTAATATAGATAGAAAGATGATGATGAGATATAAAAAATACGAAAAAACAATACTTACAGATTGCGATGGAGTCCTACTAGATTGGGAGTGGGCATTTAATTGTTGGATGATACAACATGGATTTGAAACCACAGAAGGATACCAGTTCAAATATGATATGGCTGAACGTTATGGTATCACAAAAGAACAAGTTAAAAAACTAATTAAACAGTTTAATGAAAGTGCCGCAATAGGCTTTCTTCCAGTGCTAAGAGATGCCATGTACTGGGTCAAAAGACTCCATGAACAACATGGTTACACATTTATTTGTATAACAAGTTTAAGTCTAGATGAAAATGCAGCCAAACTTAGAGAAATGAATCTACAAAAAATGTTTGGTAAAACTGCATTCAGCAAGGTGATATGTCTAGACACAGGTGCAGACAAAGACGAAGCACTTAGCAAGTATGCAGGTTCAAACTGCTACTGGTTAGAAGACAAGCCAGAAAATGCAACTGCTGGTTTGAGATTTGGACTACGTCCGATACTGATGGAACATGGACACAACATGAATGCAGATGTTGACTATCCAATAGTTAAGAATTGGTTAGATGTTTACAAAACTGTAACACAATCGTAACAAAACTGTAATATTTCGAACCTTAAATAACCAGTAGACACAACTTTTAACAAGAGGACATTATGTTATGGACCAACTGACACTATGGATGGCACTAGGCTTTTTATTTGCTGGCTATTCAGTTATTGCTAACGATTCAGTACAAACACTAGGTACATGGATAGCAAGTAACAATCAAAGATTTAAGTGGACGACAATGTGGGCTGCCGCAAGTGCAGTTCTATTATGGTGCCTTTGGTATGGATGGTATACCAATGGTGGAGATATAAGTTATGGTAGACTTACAAAGATTCCATTCCAAGAAATACAATGGTATCATGCGGCGGCGCCGTTGGTATTATTACTGTTAACAAGAATAGGTGTACCAGTTAGTACATCTTTTTTAGTTTTAAGTGCCTTTGCAAGTACATTTGTACTAGAGAAGATGCTGGTTAAATCAATCATGGGTTATGCTGTCGCAGGTGTATTTGCCTACTGTTTATGGATATTAATAGCACGATGGCTCAACGAACGTAATGATCCTGTAAAAGAAGAACACAAAAAATATTGGCGTATAGGACAATGGGTAACTACAGGCTTCTTATGGTTTACATGGTTAAGTCATGACGTTGCCAACATAGCAGTGTTCTTACCAAGAGCAGTTCCTTGGGATATGATGATAGGTGTAAGTTTGGTATTTGTACTAGGCTTAGGATTTATGTTCCGTGAAGGTGGAGGAAAGATACAAAAGATTGTATTAGAAAAGCAACACACTAGATATGTACGAAGTGCATGTATAATTGATGGCGCATACTTCTTATGCTTGTTCTTCTTTAAGGAACTTAACAATATTCCAATGTCAACTACTTGGGTATTTGTTGGATTGTTATGTGGTAGAGAACTAGCAATCAGTACAATGAGTAACGGGTCATACAGATTAAAGAATGTGTTTCCTATTGTAGGAAGAGACTTTATGAAGATGATGATAGGCTTGGGTGCAAGTTTAGGAATAGTACTTGCCATACACTATGTGATAGTGCCAAACGGACTATAAATTACACAATATCGACGTTGATGCTAAATAAACGAACGACAACAGCGTCGATATTTTTTTGACTTAAATTTTTTTTGACTAAAGGAAACAAAAATGACACAACTAATCGAACCAAGCAAATTTACTTCCACAGTTGGCCTTTTAAGGTCATTTTTTTTGGAAAAAGGTTTTCTTGAAGTACACACACAAAACAGATTGAGCATACTAGCCGCATGCGAAGATCCATTTAATGTAGCAACATATAACTATGCAGGCCAAGTATGGCCGCTACCACAAACCGGCCAGATGTGGTTGGAACATGAATTACTAAGTCAGCCCTCAGCAAAGGGCTTTTTTTGTGTCTCCACGTCCTACAGACAAGAGCCAAATGCTATCCCAGGAAGACACGACATTATCTTTCCAATGTTTGAATTTGAGTTCCCTGGTGATATCGATGATTTAAAAGCAATGGAATATGAACTATGTGAATACTTAGGATTTCCACGGCCAACAGAAAAGACTTATGCAGAATGGCAAAAGCATTTTGGACTAGCAAGTGACTATGAAATGACTGCTGAAGAAGAAGGTAAAATGTACAACGAGTTTGGTGCTACAATGATCACAGACTTTCCAGAAATGACATCACCATTTTGGAACATGAGTAGATACCCAGGTGAAACAGAATCAAAGAAGATTGATGTTATACTTGGTGGCATGGAAACAATAGGAAGTGCAGAACGTAGTACTGATGTAGACATGATGAGAAATACATTCCACACTATTACAGATGGTGCTTACAGTAGTTTACTATACAAACTGTTTGGTAAAGAACGTGTAGAAGCAGAACTAGAAGAATTTTTAAAATTTGATTTCTTTCCAAGAGTAGGCGGTGGAATAGGCATGACAAGAATGATTGCTGCCTTAGAAAGACACAATGCCGTAGCTAAGGCGGCTTAGTTTATAATCTGGGGTGGTGGAATTGGTAGACACGCACCACTGTTCATGGTGTGGATAAATGTACTGCAATATATTTAACCGTGTAGGTTCGAGTCCTACCCCCAGAGCCAACATATAAATATTTCATGCGTCCAATACTTCCATTTGTTGAAACCATGATCACCTATGCTTGTAACCTAAGTTGTGCAGGATGCACCAACTATAGTGATTACAACATGAAAGGCAGTGTCAGTTGGAAACAAGGCAAAGAATGGCTTAACGCATGGATTGAACGTGTCGAAATCGCAGACTTTGGTATAATGGGTGGTGAACCCACACTTAATCCAGAATGTGAACAGTGGATCTATGGAGTACGTTCTCTGTTACCAAATTCTCAGATTAGATTTACAACCAATGGTGTAAATTTTCATAAAAAACGTGAGGTATTTGACTGGTGTGTAGATGTTGGGAACACTGTGTTTAAGTTTACTCTACATGAAAACAAAGACTATGGAATGGATGCAATAAATTATGTATTAAAAAAGTATAAATGGTTACCAGTAACCGAGCACGGTATTAATCGTTGGATTGGTCCTAACAATACACGTCTACAAATAAATTCGCCTACACAATTTTTTAAAACTTACAAAGGCACATTTGGTAATATGAGCCCTCACAAAAACAACCCTCGTGATGCATTTGATATGTGCATACAAAAAACCTGTCCTCTATTATACCAAGGCAAAATTTATAAATGTAGTAGCATAGCATTGTTGAATCGTGTGTTAAATGACTGGAAACAACCAATTACAGATGATTGGAAGCCGTACACTGATTATCAAGCAATAACCATTGATAGTAGTGATAAAACTATTAAAAATTTCATAAAAAACTTTGGCAAACCACACAAGATCTGTGCAATGTGCCCTACTAAAAATGATAAAGAAAGCACATTGGATCATAGATCCAATGTAATCTCAAAAAAACAATGGTTAAAACTTAATTAACTTGCATAAATCTCCAATACTGTGTCAATAATAGGATGTCTTTGTATATCCTGATTGCTCATGTAACAGACAGCTAGTCCACTGCGAACAGTTTCTAGTCGTTTGCACAAATCAATTAAACCGTTATTGTGTACGGTTCTATCCGTTTGTTCAACATCTCCTGTGATTACTATTTTTGAATTCTCGCCTATTCTTGTCATTAGCATTTTCATTTGATTAGGCGTTGCATTTTGCATTTCATCTGCTATAATCCAGGCATCCTTGAATGTACGTCCTCTCATAAAAGCCAGTGGTGATATTTCAATAGTTTGTTCTTCTAGCATACGTGCTATTTCTTTTGCGGTATAGAATTCACGTAGTACATCAAACAAAGGTCTTGTCCACGGCTCCATTTTACTGTTCAAGTCACCGGGCAAAAATCCATGCTTTTCATCATCAACACCTACTGCTGGACGGGTAAGCACAATACGTTCACATGCACCATCTCTGTATGCTTTTATAGCCGCTAACATCGCAAGGTAAGTCTTACCCGTACCTGCAGGCCCAGTTGCCACAACAATAGTCGTGTGTGGATCTAGTAGGTTTAAGATTAGTTGTTCTTGATTGCGTGACTTCGGAAGAAGTTCTATGTGCTTGCGTTTTAGTGCTTGATTAAAGTTTATTGTGTTGTCTTGAAGTAGTTGTCTTTGATATTTTGCTTTTCGTTTAGCTCGAGACATTGTATCTCCTAAAGGTTGAGGTTATTCGCTACCCACAATAATATTTAAACTTTAAAAAAATCAGAAATACTGTATGTAAAGTTTCAATATACTCCACTAAATAAACAAGCATTTACTTTATCTATATAAGTATTTTAATGCTTCAAGGACTTCACTTAGAACTCACCAATATCTGTATGCTCAAATGTCCTGGGTGTCCTCGTACACAGTTTATCAATATATTTCCTCAACATTGGAAAAACCAAAGTCTGGATGCAGAAACTTTAATGAACTTTTTAGATATTGATCTAAAAGGCAAAAATATTTTGATATGCGGGCACTACGGAGACCCAATTTATCATCCAGATTTTTTTAATATTGTCTCGCAACTTAAAAGTCGAGATGCTATTTTAGAAATCGTAACCAATGGTAGTTATAAAAAAAAGGATTGGTGGAAACAGTTTGTTGCATTACTATCAGACAAAGATACAATAAGATTTAGCATCGACGGGCTACCAAAAAACTTTACAAAGTACCGTATAAATGCTGATTGGCAAAGCATTGAAATAGGTATGAAAGTGGTTGCACAAAGTAATTGTAAGTCCAAATGGTCTTATATACCATTTTCATTTAATGAAAACGATATCAAAGAAGCAGAACTACTATGCAAACACATTGGTATCAAAGAATTCGAAGTAAACAAAAGTGATAGGTGGGATGAATACACAGAACATCTAAAACCCTCTGCAGAACAAATTGGTTTACGTGATCAAAATATGCAAGCATGGAAGCAAAAACAAAAAGAAAAAAAAATTAATCCAGCATGTTTATCAACAGAAAGTTTCCACTTTATTTCTGCAGATGGCTTTTACACGCCTTGTTGTTATTCTTATGATTTTAGATTCTACTACAAGAATCCATTTGGATTAAACAAAGATGAGTACAATATTCGAAATACCACAATTACCAAAGTACTAGAAAACAATATTACAAAAGACTTTTTTGATAACCTTGATCAATACAGTGTGTGTCAATTCAACTGTGGCGATTGTGATGCATAAATTTCCAATAAGTTTTAGATTATATAGCACTGATTACAGTGCACCTTTAATGTTTAACCTTTATCATAATCAACAACTAATCTACAGTGTAGATCATGTATGTGAGTCTACAGATATCAATATTATGTTACACACATACGAAAATCAAAGTCAAGAATTATCCTGGCTAATGGCAGGAAAAAAACATGAACATACAAAACTAGATAAAAACGGTAAAATACTAAGTGATGCTGCATTAATTACAGAAAATTTTAAGCTAGATAACTTTGAACTTGGGCATAAACTCACTGATCATTGTGTGTACTGTCATGACAATAACGGAACCACAGAAATATCACAAAATACCTACGATCATTACATGGGGTGCAACGGGCAGGTGTTTTTTAGTTTTACTAGTCCAGCTTATATATGGATTTTAAAAAACTGGTAAGTTTAATAAAAAGGTAAATACTAGTAATAGCAAAACAAAAAGGCCTCAAATGTCACTTAGTGATTCAGAATTTTTCAAAGATGGTTCCGATTATTGGATGGTTGCAGACAATATCAAAGGCATCTACATGAGTGATGGTAGCATGCGTGTATTGGTTGACTTTGAACGTGTGCTCAATGAACTTGATATATTTGCATTTCGCAACTGGGAACTTGGCGAACTAGTAGCAGGTCCAGAACAAGGTCCTTACAAAACAAGTTGTACATTTTTATGGCCAGCAAAATTGATGCCAGACCCAAGAGGTGCCATGCGATTACTACCGTTTGATTGCGAAGTTAAATGGAAGAAAACCAAAATGAAAGTGCCTGTAAAAATAAAAGATCCAAGCGATTTCAAGCCAGGCACAAAAGTTGCTAGACTCGTAGAAAAACCAGTATGGCTAGTTGAAATAATCATGCCAAAAAGTCTAATGTCAGACATACGGACTGGTAGCATAGAACTAGAAGATGAAACAGTTGATCTACAGGATCTCGACGATGCCTACGATGCAGACCTAGATCAGCAACAGGTCATGGATGCAGATGCACAACAAGAAATGGATACAAACATCGATGTCCAAGTTTAATTTAACAGAAGGAATAGGCTACAAAGACCTAGCAGGCATGATGAAAAGCACCATCTACATTGATGACTTTTCAAGCAAAATGGGCGACGATGATGAGATAGTTGTTGCTAGTTTTTATGTACGTGATAGACAAGCCGCAGTAGACTTGATCAACTGGTTTGAAAAAGGCTATGACTTTGTACTAGATGCAGACATGTCACCAGGTGAAGTCAAACCAAATAGATATCTAGTGTATGTTGAATTAAAACGCAGAAACTACACAGGCGATAACATAGCTAACTTACTCGATGACTTTAACACATTAACTGAATATGAAGGTGATGGATGGACCATGGGCTATCGTGGTAAAGAAATGCCTTTTACAGTGGAAACATTCAATCAATTAGTACCAACTTCGCCAAAAACCTATCGTGAACGTGAGCAGTTTGAGCTCAACGAGATGAGAACTGCAGCCGGTATTTCTCCTAAGACTATATATAACAAAGGCAAACGTGCCAAAGATATAGAGAATTTATTAGCAAACGCAGGTAGATAATGCCCTATAAAAAAGTACTTGCTTTTGGTGACAGTTTCACCAGAGGTGATGAGCTATCCGATTGTCCACCACAATCAACCACAAATCCATTCGCCCACAGCAAAAAAACATGGCCAGCACTAATCGCAGAAGCATTAGAAGTTGAATATGATTGTCGTTCAGAAGGTGGCAGAGGCAATCAATGGATAAGCAATATGGTCAACAGTCATATTAAGTTTCAAAGGCCTTATCTTTATATTGTAAACTGGACCTATTTTGGAAGATTTGATTTTTTAGATAATGATGATAGATGGAGCACACTTTGTCCAGGATCAGCAAAGCAAAAATTTGAATTAGATTACTACAAAAACTTTGATAACGATTTATGGAATCTCAATCGCAATTTACAATTAATGCATTCATCATTGTGTTTACTGAAAGACCATAAAGTTGATTTTATATTCACATGCCAAGATACATCATTCAAAGAAACAATAGATACTCTACGTTCTAATTTTGATTCCGGTATACACAATCATTGGAAAAGATCAATTGAAATTTTACAAAAATCAGTGGTACCTACTATTTGTGAATTTGAAGGACTTACATTTAGAGAATGGTCTGGCAAACATGGTTATCCAATTGGTCCAGGTAGTCATCCACTTGAAAAAGCTCATGCAGAGGCCGCTAGATACATAAATACCTATGTAATGGAAGGAAAAAATAATGGACATAGATAAACTTAGAGAAGAGATAGCATATGACGAAGGCTCAGTTAATGAAATATACCTCGACCATCTCGGGTTGCCTACTTTTGGTATTGGTCATTTGGTTATTGATAGTGATCCAGAACATGGACAACCGGTTGGAACACCTGTCTCAGAAGATAGATGCAATGAAGCCTTTGACAACGACGTCCAAACAGTCATCAATGACTGCAACATCTTATATCCTGACTTTGATGAACTCCCAGAAGAAGTCCAAAGAATAATTGCAAACATGATGTTTAACATGGGTCGTCCAAGACTTTCAAAGTTCAAAGGTATGAAACGTGGCGTTGATGCACGTGATTGGAATGCAGCTGCAGACGAAATGGTTGATTCAAATTGGTACCGTCAAGTAACCAAACGTGCAGACCGACTTGTGGAACGTATGAGAGCCGTGGATGCTTAAAATTTATGTAATGTTAGTTGTTGTTGCAATCATTGGCGGTTGTGGTTATGGTGCCTACTGGTATTATAAAGATAGCCAGCAAAGAATTGCTACCCTTACAACTAATAATGCAAAACTAGATGGTGCTATTAAACAAAGCGAGGCAGCTATTGCAAGTATACAGAAAGATATGAAAAAAGTAAATGCACAACTACAAGAAGTAAGCAAAGACTTTGCTGATATTAGACAACAAAACAGTCAACTAGCTGAAAAATTAGACAACATCGATCTTGGAATACTTGCCATCAACAAACCAAAAAGTATCGAACGTGCAATTAACGGCGGAACCAAAAATGCAGGCAGATGTTTTGAAATTCTAAGTGGAGCCCCTCTAACAGCAACAGAAAAGGAAGCAAAAGATGCTAAGTCATTCAATAAAGAATGTCCTTGGTTGTGGCCTGGCAATACTGCTACTCAGTAGTTGTAGTGGCACACCAGTAAAAGAAATCAAAGTTAGTTCTACAGCAGTTGAAAAACCTCAACTGACTCTTCCTCCAGTTGATGTTGTTCGCATGCGGAAAGTTGATTGGACAATAATTACTGAAAAAAACTTTGAAGAAGTTGTAGCAAATGCCAAGAAGGAAGGAAAAACAGTTGCTTTCTTTGCACTCACTGATGATGGATATGCCAATCTTGGTTTGAACTTTTCAGATATACGTGCTCTTGTGCAACAACAAAAGTCAATTATACTTGCCTATGAAAAATACTATAAAAATGTAGAAGAATTTGAAAAAATAAAACAAGAAGTAAAACCTAAATCAACTCTTGACAAATTCAATCCTTTCAAGTAAAATATACAAATGTCAAATCCATACCAGACATTGGGCGTAGATAAGAACGCTACAGAGTCCGATATCAAGCGAGCATATCGAAAACTTGCTATGGAAAATCATCCAGACAAAGGAGGCGATCAAAACCGTTTTGCTGAAATTAGCAATGCGTATGAAGTATTAAAAGACCCACAGAAACGTAGTGCGTATGATCATTACGGCACTACAGACCCACAAAAACAAGGTTTTGGTTTTTCTCAGTCACAAGGTCAACCCTTTGACTTTGATACTATATTCAATATTTTTGGACAACGCATGCATCCTAATAGACCACAACGTCCGCGAGATGCAAGAATCACAATGGCAATTGATCTAGAAGATGCTGTTAAAGGTGGAAAAAGAACTCTTGCACTACAGATGCAGGCTGGACAAAATACCATTGAAGTAGATGTTCCTCCTGGTGTAGTTGATGGGGAAAACATTAGATACCCAAAACTTGGTCCTAGCGGTCTTGACCTTGTGATACACTATCGCATAAAAAAACATCCACGTTGGCAAAGACATGGCAATGATATGCACACAGAACAGGATGTAAACCTCTGGACACTCATAGTTGGTGGCAATGTTAAAATTACTGATATTATAGGACGTAGTTTTAATCTAAATATTCCACCTCGAACCAACCCAGGCAGTGTTATGCGTTTAGCATCATGCGGTGTGCAAAGAATAGGACACAATCCTGGCGATATATTTGTTAAAATAAATGCAAAAATTCCACATGCGATTCCAGATGAAATAATTCGTGCTATTAAGAAACACACTCAATAAATATAAAAATAAAGGAGAATCATGCAACACAGTCCTGAAATAGAACAAATACTTGCAACTGCTCATAAAATTGCTAAAGACAAGAAACACGATTATGTAACAATTGAACACCTTACATTAGCAATGGTGCAGTTTCCAAAATTCAAAAGATGCGTTGAGTCTTTTGGTTCCAGTTCTAATGCTATTGTTTCAGATCTAAATCTGTACATTGATTCACAAACCATGCTAGTAAGTAATCCTGTTAAAGGTGACCCAAAAAAAACCAATGCACTAGAAAGAGTTTTTAACAGAGCATTGACACAGGTTATGTTTGGTGGTAGACGAAGCATGGAGACCATTGATCTATGGCTGGCAATAATGGCCGAAACAAACAGTCACGCTGCCTACTATATGCTTAAACATGGACTTGTCAAACAAGAATTTGTCATGCACTGGCAACAAACATATGATGGTAAATCCAAAGATGGTATCGACATTTCACATGCAAATGAAATACTAAGCGAACACTGCATAAATGTTAGTAAACTAGCCAAAGAAGATAAACTTGAACCAGTTATTGGTCGAGAAACAGAAATTGAAGAAATTGTTACAGTGCTTGCAAAAAGATTCAAAAGCAACGTGCTAATGGTAGGTGATCCTGGCGTAGGGAAAACTGCTATTGCAGAAGGTTTGGCAACCAGAATAAAAGACAATACTGTACCAAAGTTTCTGAAAAACTTTGAAGTATGGGGTTTAGAAATAGGTAGTTTGCTTGCTGGATCTAAGTATCGTGGTGAATTTGAAGAAAAACTTAAAGATATAATAGCGGCATTGGAAGCAAAAAAGAACTGTATACTTTTTATTGACGAAGCACACACAATGAAAGGTGCTGGTTCAACCGGTGGAAGCAGTTTGGATTTTTCTAATATGATTAAACCTGCTATTACAAAAGGCAATCTTAAGGTTATTGCAAGTACAACCTGGGAAGAATTCTACGATAGTTTTGAAAAAGATCGTGCATTGATGAGGCGCTTTTACAAAGTAAGCATAGATGAACCTGACAAAGATACCACTGTAAAGATCTTAGAAGGACTACGTCCTAGATTAGAAAAGTTCCACAATGTCGCAATAGACAAAGGCGCTATTGAAAAAGCAGTTGAATTAGCAACTAGATACATGCACGACAAGAAAAATCCAGACAAGAGCATAGACCTAATAGATGGAGCATGTGCAACTGAACGTGTTAAAGATCAAGAAGGTTTGGTAATTACAGAAGATTTAATTGACAAACAGGTTTCAAGAATTGCAAACATTCCAGAAACAAAAGTAGCAAGTGATGCTAGTGAAAAAGTACAAAATCTAGATAACAACATCAAAGAAAAACTTTTTGGACAAGATCATGTAATAGACGAAGTACTAGAAAGGCTCTATGTAAACTATGCAGGAATAAGCACGCCAAATCGTCCAATGGGAGCATTTTTATTTCTTGGTCCTACTGGCACAGGTAAAACTGAATTTGCTAAATTATTAAGCAACAACTTAGAAATGCATCTGTTGCGTTATGACATGAGTGAATATCAAGACAAACACACAGTTAGCAGTTTGCTTGGTGCACCTCCAGGGTTTGTTGGCTATGATGATAGCACACTCAGCGGTGGTAAACTGATTTCAGATGTTAGTAAAAATCCTTACAGTGTGCTGTTGTTTGATGAGATTGAAAAAGCCCATCCAGATGTAGCAAACATATTTCTACAAATGATGGATGAAGGTAAGGTCACAGGATCAAATGGCAAAACTGTTGATGTAAAAAACTGTATTATTATACTAACATCGAATCTTGGTGCTAGAGACAACGAAAACAACAACATTGGATTTGGTCAAGAACTTGCTCGCACTGGCAGTGAAGACAAAGCCGTTAAAGATTTTTTCAAGCCAGAACTACGCAACAGATTGGACCTCACAGTCAAGTTCAAAACATTAGAACCGTTAGCAATCAAAAAAATTGTTGCCAAGTTTATCAACGAACTTAGAGCAAACCTAAAACAAAAAAATATTAATATTATTGTTACAGAAGCAATGGTAAACTATCTTGTTGACGTTGGATATGATCCAAAGATGGGTGCAAGGCCATTGGGCAGAAAAATTGATGAAATTATCAAAGTGCCGTTAAGTAAGAAGATACTTTTTGAAAAATTAGAAAATGTTCATGTGACTGCTGATGTATGGTTCAAAGGCAAACGTCCAAGAATTACACTTGACACGAAACCAAAAGGATCACCAGCTGATGCTTACATTGACACAAATGGTATTGTAACTGTTAACGAAACACAAGAATAGGAACGGATAAATAACAGCATGGCAAAGATAAATTCAACATCAATAGCAATTACAGTTAGTGAACTGGTCAAAGACGATTCTCCAAGTAGAGAATTATTAAGTCAAGAAGTAATCTCACAACTAGAGCAAGTAATAACACAACTTGCCAGTGAAGGTGCTCCTGGTCCTGTGCTAGTGGAAGTATTAAAAGCAGAGTAAAATGAAATCCAGTAACCTTGAATTAATTCCAAGAACCGTACACGAACTAGGAACGTCAGCAACAATTGTTGGTACTAGACAAAAAGGTGTAGGTTATTATGGAGGTCAAGGTAACAGTCAGCAGATAAGATTTCAATGCAATGACTTTCCTGGACAGGTAATAGTACAGGCTAGTTTGGATACTGATCCAAAGACTGCTGATCCAACAGGTGAAATTCCTTACGCACAGGCCACTGATTGGTTTGACGCTTATACTTTTCCGAATGACAGTGCTGATGGTTCAAGTTTAATCACAACTGATCAAAGTATTACACTTTACGGAAAATTTACTTGGGTTAGAGCAGTTGTAACTGATTTTACTGATGGCGAAATTGGCCCAATCACAATGAGCTACTAGGATATGGCAATGTTAAAGAAATTAGTAATAATACCAGGAGGATTTCATCCTTTTCATGCAGGACACAAAGCATTGTATGATGCTGCAGTAGCACAGTTTCCCAAAGCAGATGTATTCATTGCTGCCACAGATGATAAAAGCACAAGACCATTTCCTTTTAAACTTAAGAAAACACTTGCTGGTATAGCAGGAATACCTGCACATAGATTTGTACAGGTCAAATCACCGTTTCAGCCAAGAGAAATAACCGACTTGTATGATCCAGAAACAACACAATTGATATTCATACGCAGTGACAAAGACTCGGGTGTAGCACCACTTCCAGGTGGCTTTAAGAAAGACGGTAGTGCAAGTTATCTACAACCACTAAAACGCAACAAGCCAGAAAACATGAAGCAACATGGCTTTATGACCTATTTGCCAACTGTACAGTTTGGTCCAGGCATGACCAGTGCTACGGAAATACGTGGCAAGTGGCCGGGGATGAGTGCTGAAGAAAAAGAAGATTTAATTGTAAATCTATACCCTATGACCAGTAAGCCAATGATTGATAAGACCATTGAGATATTTGACACAGTACTAGCAGAAGAAAAACAAGCCTTATCAATGGCATTAGGCAGTATAAAAAAGGACATAGAAGAAGACAAGAAGTGTGGTAGTGGAGAATACTACTGTAGGCAAGCAGAAAAGTGTATGCCAATACCAAAAGGTTATCATGTGATGCCAGATGGCGAACTTATGAAAGATTCGATGCACGAAGCACAAGATTCTCTCATGGGAGTCAAAGATCCAGTAATTTCAATCAGTGATTCAAACGGTAAACCTGTAGATAGATTAAAAATGAGTGTTGCGGCAAAGAAATATAACTTTGACATGAATACTATTAGGCCGCAGTTTCAAAATCAGGATAAAGTGAAGCATGGAAACTTTACTTTGAGTGCTCCAATGTCTGGACAACCAATGGAAACAAAGATTATCAACAAGGGAGATGAAGTTGCAATACTACCAGCAGGTGGTATGGGTTCACACAGTGAAGAATCAATTAAAAGCAATCTCGCAGACAAGTTACGCACACTTGCTGAAATGCTCGAAGATGAAAACTACGACAATCTTGAGTATGTGATTTACAAATCAGGTGCAATGGAATCACTTGTATCAGCACTAAGGCAGTACCAAAGTTTCAAGAACAAACGTGGCAATCGACCTATAAAAAAAGATATTGAAATTGATATCTCAAATGAAGACTACTTGCCAGAAGATGAAATGGTAGTTGAATATGTATTTCAAAGTCGTCCACTTAGAGTGTTAGACAACATCTCTAGACGTGATGATGTGAAAAAATTTCCAATCAAATTTGATGATGGCACACAAGTAGAAGTTACTCCAAAAATGGCAAAAAAGTTTATGGAAATCTATCTACGCAAAGACGCTGACATACAAAAACTCATTGATAAAAAAATCACTCAGAAAGAAGTTTTTGTACGAACATTCAATGACCTAATCAAAGGCAAACGCACAACCGGACTAACACTCGGTGATATAAGATAAATTAAAGCCACTACTGTTAAATCATTAAATACCTATATAATTTTACCTATGAGGAACCAATGGCCGACGAGATTAAAACCACTGACGAAATTGTTAAAGCAAACACACAAGTCAATGCAGACGATCCAAACAAAGTACAGGTTGATGTTGACAAACTTAAAAAAACAAAAGTACATATCTGTATGCCTTGCTACGGAGGACAGTTAACAGAATCAACTTTTATGAGTTTTATACGTTGGTCAAATACTGCTAGACAGTTAGGCATTGACTATACTGTAGAAACACTCACAAACGAAAGTTTGATATCACGTGCAAGAAATACCATGGTTGCAAAGTTTTTAAGCAATCCAGAAAGCACGCACCTTATGTTTATTGATAGCGACATCGGTTGGGAACCATGGCATCTATTATTGCTTTTACATCATGACAAAGATGTAATTGGTGGTATGTATCCTCTTAAAGGTTTGCCAGTTAAATGGTGTGTAAACGGAATTGAAGGTGGTGCTACTGAAGATTTAGGTAGATTGCAAGAAGTCAGCAAGACTGGTACAGGTTTTATGTTGATCAAAAGGCATGTGTTTGCAAAATTAGTTGATCATCCTGCAACTATTCCTTTTACCAATGACATAGGATTAGATCCTGCATTGAACAAAGACATGCGTACATTCTTTGACACAGATGTCAGAGAAGGTCGTTACTATTCAGAAGATTGGACCTTTTGTGAAAACTGGAGAGATCTAGGCGGACAAGTTTGGATTGACAAACGTGTGTTACTGAAACATACTGGTACCTACACATACGATCATGCTGGACAAGAAGCTACCTATAAAGCTCTACATGCCGAACTCAAAGATCGTGCACCAGTGGTTATAGATCCTGATCTTGGTAAAATCGAACCAGGAATTCCAAAACAACAAGCAGAACTTCCACCAGAAAGACGCAGTGCAAAAGTGCTTGCAAAAACCACTAGCAAACGCAAGAAAAAGAAAGCAAGTTAACTTGCGATAAATACGTTGTTATGAGAGCAACCTGGTTTGAAAATCGAGAATTAATCACACTGTACACCAACCCTGCGTACTTTGGTGCAGATGTTCCTAAGAGTTATGCAAAACGTCCAAGCAAACCTGTACCTGTTGACAGTCTGTTTGGCTACGAACCATCTAGTAAAATGGCGGATATACACCACAAAAATTCTGTGCTTGATCTAGCACTCAAGATGAAAACTGGCTCTTGGGGCGGAAAGCCTATTGTAGTACGCAAAGATCCAAAAGGCTATCAAGTCTTAGACGGACATCATAGAATGCATGCTGCTCGTAAAGCAGGTTTAGAAACCTTACCAGCAGTTATAGTTGGAGCAGAAGATATACAGTATTCAGATTCAGTACGTGAACAAGTAGAAGAGGGCTGGAGTGCGAAGTACAAGAAAAGTATTGACTGTTCAAATCCAAAAGGCTTTTCACAAAAAGCTCACTGTGCTGGTCGCAAAAAGAAAAAGAATGAAAGTATCCGCGAATCATATGAAATAGAGTTTGTTTGCGTGAATCCTAACTTCTGCGATGCTACTGAACAAAAGAATCAGGACAGACTATTCCAAGCACTAAGAGCAGTACCAGGTATTATTGTATACAAGCAAGACTTTGATGAGCATAACAGTATGGCTGCTATTATTAAAGATGAAGCAGACACAGACGCACCTAAACTAATACAAAAAATAGCACAACAACACAAAGTTGCTATTGATTTAGAAAATGATGTTAGCCAAAGTATGATGGATGATATTATCAGTGGCAGACTTGAAGGA
>Ga0255779_1002401_pt1 | contig 19926 bp, 19 predicted proteins | sample 011ome_21_FD_179977 | JGI IMG/M metagenome (GOLD analysis project Ga0255779, IMG submission 179977) | Coastal salt marsh microbial communities from the Groves Creek Marsh, Skidaway Island, Georgia - 011508AT metaG (version 2) | ecosystem: Environmental > Aquatic > Marine > Intertidal zone > Salt...
TTAATGCATTAGAAAAAGTTTCTCAGTTATTAATACAGGTTTCTGGAAGGGCTGGAAGAAAAGATAAAGATGCCAAAGTAATCATTCAAACCAGATACCCAAACGACAAGACGCTCAATCAATTAAAGCAAGGATCATATTCTGCATTTTCTGAAAAAATGCTTTTAGAGCATGAAAATTTAAATCTACCTCCATATTCATGCGCCTCTATATTAAGGGCGACATCACCAACACAAAATAACAATCTAAATTTTTTGAATAAAGTTAGAAACTTATTAGTAAATAAAAAAAATATAACTTCCATTGGGCCACTTCCATCGTTTGTTGCAAAATCAAAAGGCTCTTATAAACACTCCTTGTATATTCAAACTAACTCAAGAGTTTATTTGAACAAAGTCTTAAATCATCTAGATCAAGAGATAGAAAAAATAAATGAAGCTAAAAAAGTAAAATGGAGTTTCGATATAGACCCTGTAGAGTATTCTTAGATTTTAATTTTAATAATTTGACCAGGATAAATTGGACTATTTTTCAATGAGTTCTCTTCTTGTATTGCATCTACTGATACTCCAAACCTTACAGCTATCTCAGACAGAACATCTCCTCTTTGTATTTCATAAAGTACATATTCGGAATTAGAATTAAACCAGCTCTCACTGAGATTGTTTTCTTTGAAGTAGTCGTGAATGCCTAAAAATATAGAACGCGCAATCATTCTTCTGCCTGGCTTTCCTTTCAACCTTTCTGCATCATCTGGATTTGATATAAACCCAGCTTCAACAAGTACGGAAGGAGTATCAAATGACTTTAATACCCTGAAATCTGCGTACTCTACGTTTTTCTTGTGTAGTTTCGTGTATGGATCCCCTTTAAGTTGAGAAAGAATACTATTACCTAATTTTTTACTCTCATCTAATTTAGATTTGTATTTTGAAGGATATTTAACTTGGGCCTTGTCTTCATCAAAATCATCTTCATTAATCTCGCCAATCTTAGATTTAAGCTGCTTCTTAGAAAGATTTTCAGCCGTTATGCTTGAATACTCCTTGGACCATATAAATACAGAAGCACCTTTAACAGATGACAATCTAAAGCCATCAGCATGAATAGATATCGATATATCAGCAGCCTCTCTTCTTGCTCTAAGGTATCTTTCGTTAAGATCTACAAAACTATCATCATCCCTTATCATCACCGGTTTATAACCTTTCACATCCCTAAGGGTTCTCTCAAGCTCTTTGGCTATAAGAAGATTTATATCTTTTTCTAGAACATTATTTGTTCCCACTGCTCCAGGGTCTCTTCCTCCATGACCTGCATCAATTGAAACTATAATATCTCTGATATTTTTAGAGATATTTTTACTTCTTTTAATTACAAGACCCAATACAACTCCATTCTCAGACTTTATTTGTGTTGGCTTAGTCCAATTTACATACTCATATAGGTCAATAATAATTTTACTAATTGTTCCCTCTTGAGACGATCTAATTTTCTTTATTGGAAAATTAAAATCCATAGTCTTTGTTGATGCCAACTTTGAATCTTCAATTTCTATAACAATTCTTGATGGCTCTGTTAGCGAGTATGATCGAACATATGAAACTTTTTCTAGAAGGAAAGATATTTCAACAGATCTATCTTTTTTTTCCTTTACATCAAGAAATTCTATTTCATTTGCATTAATGGTCTGGAAAGCTAGCAGAGACATAATTAAAAGTTTTTTATACATCTTCAAATAGATCATTTTTATTCTAATTTGAGAAAATTTTAACAGAAACTTCTCTCATTTCTTTTGAATGCTCAAGATAAATTTCTACATCAGGCTTTCTTTCGGAGAAAAGTTTTTCTGGCCACTCTATGAGAATAATTTTTTGTTTTTTTATATCCCTATCTAAGTCAAAGAGATCTATATCCTCTGCATCACCTGATCTATATAAATCAATATGGAGAAATAGCACCTCATCAAGCTCATACTCTTCGCAGAGGGTATAGGTGGGGCTTTTAACCATTCCATTCCATCCGCAGCTGTTAATGATAGATCTTGATAAGAACGTTTTTCCTGCACCCAAATCACCAATTAAATGAACCTCAAGATCTTTTGAACTATTCAAAACAAAATTGCGAGCAAACTTTTCACCAAAATCATGTGTTGCAGATTCATCAGCAAGTAAAACTTTCTTCATGTATTGATTCTTAGCCTAATATATTCAATAAGTTCAGATGATTTTAAACCAATTTGTCCAACCTTATTTAAAAAATCTTCTCCAGCAATGCCATGCGAGGATACTGCAATTTTACATGCTAATTCTGCATCAATTTGACTTGATATTAGTCCTGCTAATATCCCAGCAAGAACATCTCCACTGCCTGGGGTGGCTAGTTCCGGACCGCCCTCGTCACAGACATAGATTGCCTCACCAGCAATAACAGTTTTATTACCCTTTAAAATTGTATAAGCCTTGTATTTGTCTCTTATTTCTATTGCAGAGCCAATTCTATCTCTTTGAATTTCTTCACAGCTAAGGTTGAGCAATGCAGCAGCCTCGCCAGGGTGAGGTGTAAGGATTGTCTTTGTAGGCATATTTCTCTTCAATAAATAGTTTTTATCCAAAATTCTTAAAGCTCCTCCATCAATAATCAGAATGCCATCATGGCCCTCACAAAATTTTAATGTTATACCTAGGGCTTCCTTAGACCAGGGTGATTGAGCGAACCCAACCCCGCACAAAATTGTATCTTTTTGATCTAAACATCTAGACAAGTCTTTAGGGGTTGAAACATCCTGAGTCATTATTTCAGGTGTCCTCAACAAAGAGGGTTTAATTGTTTCTTTTTGTGAGGCTAGAGTAACTAAACCACCCCCAGACATTAGCGCAGCTTCAGAGGCAAGAATTCCTGCTCCCCCCATTCCAATATCTCCACCAATGATCAGTATTCTCCCATAATCTCCTTTATGTGAATTAGACTCCCTCTTTTTTAATTGCCCGATTACATCAGAAAATCTAAAGCTTGAGCCTATCATTTTTGAGAGTTGATATGAAAAAATGCAATCCTGTCTGCATGAAAAGAGCCAATATAAATAATCCCATTATTAGGCAAAGCAACAGTTGGTAAGCCAAAAGCCGCCTCTCTAAATTCATATTTATCCTCTATTTCTAGATTAGTTTTATTTATTTTAATAATTGAAAATGGAAGAGAGCATGCAATTGCATCGATGCAAGTAGGTGAATCTCCAGCCTGATGATTTAATTCTGTAGCCCAAATATAATCACCATCTAGTACTAAATTGTCAGGACCTTCAATGAAAATAGATTTGTCAAATTTTTGTTCATTTATATTATAAATTTTTACTTGATCGCCAGAGTTATAGGCTATGTATATCAAATTAGACTCTTCATCTAACACTATTCCGTTTGGCTGACTCCCATGAGAGCCCGGAACAATATTAAATTTATCTCCATCCCAAAATTTAACATGACCAGTTGTTTTTTTAAGCAATGAATCAACTAACCATTCATTCCAAGTAATGCCTTTATCAAACATATAGGTAGCATAAAAATTAGCATTTTTTAAAAATGTAATATCATTCAAATAAATATTTTGATCAGCATTAATACAGCCTCTCCATCTAAGCTCCCATGCGTTATTTGACTCGACTAGTTCAAACATCTCAACAGTCTCTTTAGGCTTATGATTAATAACACCAATTTGATAGAGGCCGTCCTCTCTCTCAAGTATGTCTATGCCATGAGTATTAAATTCATCTAAAGGATCTCTCGTGCAAGTATTATGCCCCCAATCATTTTGCCCAAATGAAAGACTAGGCTCTATTATTTTTTGATCATCTAATCTCATAAGCTTTATAAAAGAAGATTCATTTTTGCCAAACGGCTCAATCCCACCGAGCTCACTAATAACAAGCCACTTTCCATCTGGCGTCATCACGATATCTTCAGGATTATCAAATCCACAAATAACATCTATAACCTCATCAGACATGCATTTTTCAATATTTTTTTCAGGCCCGAGATAATCTCTTGTAATAATCAAAAAAGCCAAAGAAATAAACGCCAGAGAAACGATAGGAGCCCATTTATAGTAATTTCTTAAACTGGCAGCAAGAATTTTTTTAATAGAATCAAAGTAAAATATTATTACAATTCCTCTTATCACAAGAAGAATGCCTATTATAAAAGTGACTAAGGTCCACAATGTCTCTTGCCAGTATGGATGACTTGTTGAAAAAAATATAAGAACTAAACCAATAATAGCGGTTACAAGACCAAGCAGAGTAACATTGCTTGCCTTTAAAAATTTATTAGCAAGAGGCATTACAAGTGGCTTTATTAAAATTAGTACAGATAAAAATAGAAAAGCAAAGAAATAAAAATAGTTCATACTAAAGGAGGCCAGATTCACTCAAAATTAAATCTATTAACTCATTGGGCTTATCAAGAGGAACATGATGAGCTGATCCAGGCATATTGATAAATTTCATCCTATCAGAGTATGCCAATTTTGCATTTTCTAAAAGCCTCCCAGATGTAAGAAGACTATTCTCACCATGAACAAATGAGGCAGGGCATTCAAAAGAAAATTTATAACCAAATAATCTTTCCAATCCAGTAAACATCCTGTCATCAAATTTCCATCTCCATCCATCTTCAGTATACTTTATTGAATGTTCAGCAATATATCTAAGGTACCAATCATTTTCGCAATCCTGCTTAGGCATTAATCTAAACCTCTGCAAAAGTTTTTCTTTATCCTCATAAAATTTTATCATTCTTAGAGGCCCATTTTTTTTGTGATCAGAATTATCGTAATTAGGTGGCCTAATGAAAGTATCAACAATCATCAATCCATCTATAAGATCTTTCTCTTCAGTGCCAACATAACCAGCAACGTGACCGCCTAGCGAGTGGCCAACAAGGTATACATAATTTATATTGTGAAGAGCCTTTTCAGCTTTAATAACATTTGTAACACAACTGCCGAAATCTTCGACTTTATACTTTTCTCTAAAATCTGAATCTCCCATTCCAGGAAGATCAATTGCTATAACATGCGCTTTATGATTTAACTTTGGCCCAACCGGATACCACCATTTCTTATGTGCGCCAGTTCCATGGACAAGCACGATTAGACTGTCACAGCTAGTCTTTGCTTTCCAAAATGCATAACTAATGTTGCCATCAATATGATCTAAAATTTTCTCTTGTGGCTTTTGATTAATTGCCTCATGAAACCATTCTGGAGCATGAGCAATATCATTCATAAGATTAGTAGTTATTTTCATAATTAGTATTCTAAGGCATATATAATATTTTTTATGAATAAAAACGATTTAACGCCTGCAGCAACAATTCTCCTTTTTAGAGATTCACCCGAGGGTCCAAAAGTTCTAATGGTGAAAAGGTCAAAAAGACCTCCCTTTGAAAACTTATATGTATTTCCAGGAGGCAAGGTTGATGATACCGATCAAGGAACAGAAGTCGCATCATTTTGTAAAAACATGACCGATGAAGAAGCATCTTTACAGCTTAATATAAAATCAGGAGGTCTCGCATACTGGATAGCTGCAATTAGAGAGTCCTTTGAAGAAGTCGGCATTCTCATGGCAGAGTCAGCAAGCAAGAAAGTTGGTGAGGACGACTCATTTAATACGCTGCTTGAATCATATAGAAAAAAACTTAATGCTGGAGATATATTGCTCTATGAAATTTTATCTAAAGAGGATTTATATTTATCTTTAGAGAATATGAGCCCTCTCTCACACTGGATAACTCCAAAGATTGAGGCAAAGAGATTTAATACCAGATTCTTTGTAGCCAGCATTCCTAATTATCAGAAAAATGAGCACGATGGGAAAGAGATTACAGAAAGCATTTGGATTACACCAGAAAAGGCTCTTGAAAAAGCTCATTCAGGCGAAATGCAAATGATAATGCCAACTTTAAAAAATTTAGAAAGTTGTTGTGGCTTTAAAAGCGCAGATGAGCTTATCAAAGCAATAAAAAAAATATCTCCAAAAGATAAACCTTCAATTTTGCCAAAGTTTTTTAAGGAGAACGGCACATGGGTTGGATTGCTTCCTGGAGATGAGGGCTATGATGATGCCTGATACAAAGCTAATTAGGAAAATTACTGCACCAAATGGTGGAGTATTTACTGGCGGCGGAACTAATACTTATATTATCGGCAATGATGACCTGACCCTTGTAGATCCTGGGCCAAATATCGAAGAGCACTCTAGAAACATACTAGATAATTTTGGTAAGAAGATAAGTAGGATTATTGTCACACATACCCACATGGATCACTCACCCCTTGCAACACCTTTGGCAAAAGAACTTAATGTTCCATTGATGGGAATGATAATAAAAGATCATCTTGAGTATCAGGACTTAACATTTAAGCCTGATGTTCATCTTAAAGATGGAGATTTAATAAAAACCGATGAGTATGTAATTGAGGCTATTCATACCCCAGGACATGCTTCAAATCATATATGTTATTTATTAAAAGATAATAATCACTTAATAACTGGAGATCATATAATGCAAGGCTCTACGGTTGTCATTGCTCCCCCAGATGGGAATATGAGAGATTATCTAAGATCTTTAGAAAAGCTAAAAAATTACAATATAGAGGTTTTAGCTCCCGGCCATGGTGATTATATTTATAAACCCTTTGAGGCTGTGGACTGGATTATTAATCATCGCCTTAACAGAGAGAAAAAAGTATTAGAAAAAGTTAGGGCTAAAGATGGCATGGCATTAGATGACTTGGTAAAAGATGTCTATGACGATGTAGACCCAAGACTTCATAGAATTGCAAAAGCAAGTCTTGAGGCACATCTAATAAAACTTCAGGCTGATGGCAAAGTGGGTGCCAAAGCCAATATTTGGAAAGTGATTAATTAATTTTTTTATCAATAGATTTTTTTAAGTTCTCAAACTCTTTTTCATCTGCAGCTTTTTCTAATTCTTTATTAAACTCTTTTTTTGTTTCTTTGTTTGAAGGCTTATCAATTATTTTCTTTGATTTTGAAATGGAAATAGATTGGTCTATTTTTTTTATTGATAACTCAGACTCTCTATCTAAACAGTTTGTCACACTATCATTCTCCACAATTGGATTATGATGATTATCCCTTCTAATAATGTGCTGATGATTTACAGGTTGTTGCATGCATCTAACCATATCACCTGATGAAATGGAATTTTCAGGTTCGAAGTCATCTATTTTGATTGCACAGCCTTTTAGAAAAAATATAAAAAAAAGAAGATTAAGGTACTTATAACTCACATCTATGAAAGGCTTTGTTTATTTTTAACTAAGTCACTAACTACACTAGGATCTGCAAGGGTTGAAGTATCGCCAAGAGAATCAAACTCTCCTTCTGCAATTTTTCTTAGTATTCGTCTCATTATCTTCCCTGACCTGGTCTTTGGCAGGCCTGGGGCGCCCTGTATAAGATCAGGCTTAGCTATTGCACCTATTTCTTTGCCAACAAAATTTCTTAATTCTATTCTTAACTCTTCAGTAAAAATATTATCAGTCATTAGAGTTACATATGCATAAATGCCTTGACCTTTTATTGGGTGTTCAAATCCAACCACAGCAGCCTCTGCTACTTTTGGATGTAATACTAAAGCGCTCTCAACCTCTGCAGTTCCAAGTCTATGGCCTGAGACATTCAAGACATCGTCAACTCTTCCAGTTATCCAGTAATATCCATCTTCATCTCTTCTTGCCCCGTCCCCAGTAAAATAAATACCTTCATACATACTAAAATATGTATCAATCATCCTTTTATGATCACCATATACTGTTCTTATTTGACTGGGCCATGAGGATTCCATTACCAGATTTCCAGATGCAGGGCCACTCAATGCATTGCCATTTTCGTCATACAATGCAGGCTTGACCCCAAAAAATGGAAGCGTTGCTGACCCTGGTTTTGCTGGAGTGATTCCGGAGATTGGGGATATTAAGACCGAGCCTGTCTCAGTTTGCCACCATGTATCAACAATATCGCATTTTGAGTTGCCAACCACTCTATAGTACCAATCCCATGCCTCTGGATTAATTGGCTCTCCAACGGTCCCTAAAACCCTTAGGCTGGCTCTATTTGTTTTGAGAACTGGCTCGTCTCCTTGAGCCATTAAAGCTCTAATCGCTGTAGGTGCAGTGTAAAAAATATCAAGATTATATTTATCACAGATTTCCCAACATCTTGATGCTGAGGGGTAGGTAGGCACACCCTCAAACATTAAGGTGGTAGTGCCATTTGAAAGCGGACCATACAATATATATGTATGACCTGTTATCCATCCAACATCTGCAGTACACCAATATTTATCATTTGGCCTAATACCAAATATATATTTAAAGCTCATATGAGCGCCTAATAAATATCCAGCTGTAGTATGTAATACTCCCTTTGGTTTTCCAGTAGAACCTGATGTGTATAAAATAAACATAGGATCTTCAGCTTGCATAGGCTCTATGGGACAAGTTGTATCTTTATCCTTTGAAATCTCGTCATAAGCCACATCTAACTTATCATTCCATGGTATTTCTGCGCCTGTTCTAGTAACAACTAATACACTTGAAACACCAGTACATTTTGATACCGCCTCATCAACATTTTTCTTCAGCGGTATAGATTTTCCACCCCTTACACCCTCGTCAGCAGTTATTACAATTTCACAGTCAGCATCAATAATTCTATCTTTAAGAGATTCTGGAGAAAATCCTCCAAAAACAACTGAATGAATTGCTCCAATTCTTGTACAGGCAAACATCGCATATGCAACCTCAGGAATCATGGGCATATAAATACAAACCCTAGATCCTTTCTTTGCACCCAAGCCCTTTAATACATTAGCAAATTTACAGACCTCATCATGCAACTCTTGAAATGAGATCTCTTTTGAATCTTCAATTTCATCGCCTTCCCATATAATCGCAGTTTTATTTGCACTATTTTCTAGGTGTCGATCGATACAGTTATAGCTTACATTTAGCTCGCCTCCAGCAAACCAACTCGTTTCAGCAAATTTTTCATTATGGGTTTCATCAAATTCCTTGGACCAAGAAAGACTCTTCTTAGCCATTTTTGAAAAGAAATTTTCAGGATCTTTGATCGACTCTTCATACATTAGCTTAAATTCATCCAAGCTTTTAAGATGAGGATTTTTTGCAGTTAGCTGAGGCTCATAGATTAAATTATCAGACATGGTCTAAATAATAGATGGCTGCGGATTGATAAAAGTCTTACCCTTAGGGTTTGACATGATCTTTGTAATCAAAGATTCATAATCGCTATCATTCGATTCAAGATTTATATCAGCCGCATTAATTATAAGTAAGGGCGAATCTTCATAGTATAAGAAGAATCTAGAGTAAGCATCATTCAATCTTTCAAGATATTCTAAAGTTAGAAATTGCTCATTAATATTTCCTCTTTTAGTTATCCTATCTTTCAAAACATCTATTGGAGCCTGCAAATAAATTACTAGATCAGGAGTAGGGGCATCAATAGTTAGATGATCATAAACATTGTCATAAAGCTTCATTTCTTCCTGAGACAAAGTAACTTCTGCAAAAAGCCTATCTTTTTGAATTAAAAAATCAGCAACTCTAACGCTTTCAAATAAACTTCTTTGTTTCAAATCCTGAATTTGCTGCATTCTTTGGAAAAGAAAGAATAGCTGTGTTGCCAGTGCTGACTGACTAGGATTTTTATAGAAATTCTTCAAGAATGGATTTTCTGCGGGCTGCTCAAGAAAGGCATCATAATTAAAAGTATTTGCAATTTTATTTGCTAGCGTAGTTTTTCCTACACCGATCGGGCCTTCAACTGCTATGTACTTAGGAAGAGGTATTTCCTTTATTGCTGGATCCATTCAAATAAAAAATTATTTTCTAATAGATTATCTCAACTCCTCTGAGAATCCAAATTTTTTAAAAGAATCTTCCTCGTTTTTTTCTTTAAGTGAATTAATTAGCTTTGATCTAAGAGCCTGATCATTAAACTGAAATTTTTCCCACCAATCACCTGGCCCTTTTTTAACTTTTGCAGCTCTTTCTCTTACTAACATGAAGTCATATGCGGCCCTAAACCTTGGATGTTTGAGGGTTTTGTATGGTTGATTGCCTATTCTGCTATGAAGTTTTAACTGGAGCACCCAAATATCTTTAATGTAATTATAAAATTTTCTTGGAATGGCAGTTTTAATTTGCTGTCTCTTAAGCACTTTGTCCATAGACCTAAAGAACTTTCTTATATTTATTTCCTCAGCTGACACGCATTCCTTCAGCAGCTCGGGCCATAAAAGTGCCGCAATAAGAAAACCGGGTGTCTTTGATTGATTATTTTTAACTCTAGCATCAGTATTTTTAACAGCTTCAATCATTACATTTCTGGAGTAATTATTCTTATCAGGATTAGATGCTATTAAATACTTTAGCAGATGAAAAGAATGGAGTTTATTGAAATTCTTCTCCCCATTACCATTTAGAAAAATTTTGCAGAACTCATCAAACATTCTTGCATTAGATATATCCGATAAAAGATAGCTTTTATCATAAATTGCATCTTTGATTTTATTATCAATTTTAAAACCAAGTTTTGAACTAAATCTAATTGCTCTAAGGCTTCTAACAGGATCTTCTTCAAATCTTTTTTGTGGATCTCCCAGAGAGACTATTATTTTCTTTCTGATATGGTTTTGACCACTGCTAAAGTCTTTTATCTCGCCCTTGATAGGACAATAGTAGAGAGCGTTTAAAGAAAAATCTCTCCTTATGCAATCGTCTTCAATGCTCCCCCAAATATTATCTCTGAGAATTTTCCCCTGATCGTCTTTTATTAATTGGTTTTGATTTGAACCTGCATCAGATCTAAAGGTCGCCACCTCAATAAGTTCGTCTCTACTAAAAACATGAACAAGTTTAAACCTTCTACCAATAATTCTAGAAGCTTTAAAAATTTTACGAACCTGCTCTGGCGTTGCGCTTGTAGCAATATCAAAGTCTTTAGGTGACATATCACAGAGAATATCTCTTACACAGCCACCGACCAAATATGCTTCAAAGTTATTTTTTTGGAGAGTATCTACAATTGATATTGCAAACTTACTAATTTTTTTATTATCTATCAAACCATCTCAGTGAAAGCATTTTAAATGTCTATGTTTTAGCCATTAAGTTGCTTTTCTTTAATCTCATCAAGCGTTTTGCAATCTATACAGTGAGTTGCTGTTGGCCTCGCTTCAAGCCTCTTAATTCCAATTTCTACGCCACATGCATCACACCAGCCATAGTCATCTTCTTTAATTTTTTCAAGAGAGATGCTAATTTTGTTAGTCAGCTTTCTTTCTCTATCTCTTGTTCTTAGCTCAAAAGCAAATTCTTCTTCTTGCGATGCTCTATCAATAGGATCAGCATATGTTTCACCTTTAGTTTTTAGGTGATCAAAAGTTTTTTGCATTTCATCAAATAGATGCTCTTTCCAGTTAAGTAGTACCGCAGTAAAGTGTCTTTTCATTGCAGCACTCATATATTTTTCATTCTTTTTTGCTTTATATGGAGCAATTTTTGATTTGTTTGTCGTTGCTACAACTTTTTTTAATGCTGCTTTTTTTATGGGAGTAACTTTTTTAGCTGCTACTTTCTTAGTTGTAGTCTTTTTGGCTACAGCTTTCTTAGTTGTAGTCTTTTTGGCTACAGCTTTCTTAGTTGCAACTTTTTTGGTTGTAGTCTTCTTAGCTACAGTTTTTTTTGTCGTACTTTTCTTAGTTTTAGTGGTTTTTTTTGCAGGCATCAGCAATTAATAATTTTTTAGGGTGGAGAAAATATCAGATACTGACACTATTTGCTAGTTTTTTTTCAATTTATTTAAGATTTCTCTATATTTATCATCTGAAACTCTAGGCCCAAAATTGGTTACAACCATTGATGAGGCATAATTAGCAAATACTGAGCATTCTTTAATACTGTGACCGTTTAGATAGGCATGCATAAAAGATCCTGCAAACATATCTCCAGCTCCATTAGTATCTATTGCTTTTATTTTTTCAGCAGGAGCATCAATCTGCTTGCCATTTTCTATAACAGAACTCCCTTCTGATCCTCTTGTTATAGCTGTTAAATAGTCTTTCTCTTTATAGAAATTCATTGCTTCATCAATTGATGACTTGTCAGAAAAAGCCATAGCCTCATCATCATTACAGAAGATCATGTCCATCCCATAACTTTCAATTTTTTTAAATCTATCTTTAAAAATATTAACCAAACCTGCGTCAGCTAACGATAATGCCTTAATTACTTTTTTATCTTTAATGTGTTCAAGAACCTTAATAACAGCACTAAAATTATCATCACTCGTTACCATATACCCTTCAATATAAAAAATTTTTGAGCTTTCTACTGCATTTAGATCTATATCATTTTCTCCAAGAAACTCACTTACTCCCAGCATGCTAATCATGGTTCTCTTTGCATCTGGGGTAACTAATATCAGACATTTTCCAGTTGGTAGGCCCGGGTTTTCTTTGCTTATGCCAATATGATGAACCCCAGCTTTTTTAAGACTATTTATATACATATTGCCGTCATCATCGTCAGCTACTCTGCAGACATGATGACACTTTGAGCCATAGTTTGAAGCCGCCACTAAAGAGTTAGTAGCAGATCCTCCACAATCTGATACGGATTCACTATTGAGGGCCTTCAGCTTCTTTAATATAGGTTCTTGGTCTTTTGCAGAGACCAACACCATTGAATTAGCCTCAAGATTGAATTCTTGAAGAAATTCATAATCAACCATGAACTGGGTATCAACTAGTGCATTTCCTAGCGCGCTAATATCATAAGACATCTAAAAGCTCTCCATGACATTACTTACTTTTGAGAGGGTATCATCTATCACTTTGTCTGAATGCGTCGTTGAAATAAAACCCGCTTCAAATTTTGAGGGCGCAAAATAAACTCCATTAAGTAAGCACTTTGTTAAAAATTTAATGAATATATCATCGTCAGTTGCTGCAACATCATTAAAATTTTCGGGCAGCTTTTCTGTAAAAAAGAAACCAAACATGCCACCAATGTGGTTGTGGCAAAATGGAATACCTTTTGATTGCATAATAGAGCTCATTTCACTCAAAAGATATTGTGATTTTTTTGCAAGCTCGGGATAAGGGTTTTCAGATATCAAGAGATTTAATAATGTTGAGCCAGCAGACATGGCCAAAGGATTTCCTGAGAGGGTGCCAGCCTGGTATACAGGACCTTCAGGCGCAAGATAATCCATAATTTCTTGCGAGCCACCAAAAGCACCTACTGGGAGGCCTCCACCGATGACTTTTCCTAATGCAGTAAGGTCGGGTTTGATGTCATAAACCTCTTGCGCTCCTCCAAGAGAAACTCTGAAGCCTGACATCACTTCATCAAAAATCAAAAATGATCCACTTTTCTTTGTAAGTGATCGCAGTGTTTGTAAAAATTTATCATTGCCTGGTACAAATCCCATATTTCCTGCAATAGGCTCAACAATTACAGCGGCCAAATCGTCTTTAATTGCCTCATAGGTATTCTTAAAAGTATCAATATTATTGTAAGGAAGGCTGTAAGTTAGTTTCGCTAGTTCTGCAGGAACTCCTGGCGAGTCAGGAAGCCCAAATGTTGAAACTCCGGATCCTGCTTTAATAAGAAGCGAATCTACATGCCCGTGATAACAGCCATCAAATTTAATAATTTTATTCTTGCCAGTAAAACCTCTTGCTAATCTAATCGCACTCATGGTTGCTTCAGTTCCAGAATTAACCATTCTAATTTTTTCTATACTTGGCAAGGCCCGTTTAATCAATTTAGCAACATCTGATTCGAGTCCAGTTGGCGCCCCATAGCTTGTACCAATTTCAGCCTGTTTCTTTACTGCCTCTACCAACATGGGGTGAGAGTGGCCCATAATCATTGGACCCCAAGAGCCTATATAGTCAATATATTGATTATCATCAACATCATAGAGATAAGGACCTTTTGCACTTTTAAAAAAAATTGGGTTACTTTTAATATTTTTAAATGCTCTAACAGGAGAATTTACTCCTCCAGGCATTAACTGCTTAGCCTCTATAAAAAGTTTTATCGATTTTTCTATATTGCTCAATTTCTAATTTATCCTTGGCCCTTTATGGGCCGCTATCATATCAAAAAAAGTTTGCTCTTAAAAAGATAGCTTAAAATTTAAATACGGCCGCAAGTATTCCAACTAAAAGAAACAGGACTGGGAGCTCATTAAATAATCGCATTTTAAAAGCAGTCCATTTTAACTTATTGCACTCTAGCTTTTTAATGATCCTAAAGCACATTAACTGATACCAAACCAATCCAAATACAACTGCCAATTTAAGAGATAGCCAGCTCTGGGTTATTAGAGCTGTCATATCATATGACAGATATAACATTAGAAGGCCAAAAATTATTGATAGAATTCCAAAAGGCGTTATGAATTTAATTAGCCTTCGCTCCATCCCTAATAAATGTTTTTTTGTATTTTCATCATTTGTTTCAATATGGTTTACAAAAAGTCTTGGTAAATAGAATATTCCTGAAAACCAAGCAACCATAAAAAAGATATGAAAGACCTTGAACCAAAGATAAGCACCCATAAATATATTTTATATTGTTACAAAGAATAATTCAGAACTATATCTCAATTTTGAACTCTATTAGTTTAGCCTTACAATTTGATAATGAAATTTTATAAATATTTTTTAACTGCCACTCTCTCAATTTCTTTGAGCGCATCTAACGATCCATTGGATTGTGCTGAAATAAAATCTGATAAAAAGAGGCTAGAATGTTTCGATAGTATATTCTTTAAACCATTGGAAACACCTCAGAAACCACTATTGGAGAGCCCTAAGGTAGTTAAAGAAGAGGTCCCTGAAGAGGTTGTAGAAACTTCAAGCAAGGAGCCAGTTAAGAATCAAGAATCAAGATTTGGTCTTTCTCAAAAGCAAATTGAAAAACTTAACCCTAAAACTGTTAGCAACTCAATAAAGACAAATATAAAAAAACCGATAAAGTTATTTACTGGAAAATACAGGTTCGAGTTAGAAAATGGGCAAGTATGGGAATCCTACACAGCCTTGGCTAGACACCAAGCATCTCCTTTTAAAAAGAATATTAAAGTAGAGATTGAGAAATCTCAGATGGGAAGTTTTTGGATTATTGATATCTCATCAGGCAAGAGAGTAAAGGTGAAAAGAATAATATAATGGACAACACAGCCACAATTAAATCAATTAACTTAACTGATTCTGCTAAAAATAGAATATTGGCAGTTCTTGAAAATGAGAACGAGTCAAACTTTAGAGTATATGTCACTGGAGGAGGTTGCTCCGGTTTTCAATACGGATTTAAGTTTGATAGCGATGCTGCTTTTGATGATGATGTCATTAACTTTGAAAAGTTTGATATATTGCTTGATTCGCTTTCGTATCCATATCTGTATGGATCAACTCTAGACTTCAAAGAGGATTTATCTGGAGCTAAGTTTGTAATAGACAACCCAAATGCCAAAACAACATGTGGCTGTGGCGAGTCCTTTACTATTTAATTTTTGTTATTGATCCCAAAAGAGCTTTTGTAGATATATTTTTGCCAGTAGGCACTATTGATGGGATGTTTTTAATTCTTCTATATCCGAGCCATGCAAAAGCCATTGATTCTATGGCTTGAGGATCTAAGCCCTCATCAGCTGTTGTAAAAGTGTTCAAAGAAGTGAGCTCAGATATTCTCTGCATCAAGAATTTATTTTTAACACCGCCTCCACATGCAACGATTTCCTTCGGATCTAAATTATTATTATCTATAGCAAGCTGCACTGACTTTGCTGTAAGTTCTGTCAGAGTTGCTAAAGCATCTTTAGGAGAACTGGACAGTAAATTTTTTGACAACAAATCAATGTTAAATAATTCTTTGCCTGTAGATTTAGGAAAGGAGCTTTTAAAGAAATCTAAAGAGATTAACTTTTCAAGTTCATCAGGAATAACCTGTCCTTTTGACGCTATGGTTCCATTTCTATCAAAGGGCATATCTAATTTCTTTTGGCAATAAAGGTCTAGCAAAGCATTGCCAGGACCTGCGTCACTTCCAAAAAATTCAGATTTATTTTTTAAATAAGTAAAGTTGGATATTCCGCCAATATTAAGTATTAACCTTTTGGTATTTCTTTTATAGAAAATATTGCTGTGGAACTCTGGTACCAGCGGTGCGCCTTGGCCCCCAGCTGCAATATGCATACCCCTTAAACTATCAACCACAGGAACATTAATTTTAGCTGCAATAATGTTAGGGTCACCCAGTTGCAGAGAAAAACCCTTTCCCTTAATCATTTCATGTCTTACTGTTTGCCCTGATATTGCTATACCTGCGATATTTTTAATTGAGATGCCGCTAAGAAGAATGGCTTTATCAATAGCCTTTGTATACATTTCACCTATATCTTTGTTTAATCTGCCTAAATTGCTAAGAGATATCTCATTCGCTGCAATGAGATCTTTGATTTCAGTTTGAATTTTTTTAGGTATTTTTGCGCTATGAAAAAACTTAAGCTTTATTGATTTATTTACTGTTATAAAAGATATATCTATTGCATCACAACTGGTTCCAGTCATTGCTCCAATATAAATTGATTTAGTCATCTTTTATTTCACTCATATCAGGATTTGTAAATTTTTCCATCTCTTTCAACATTAAATTATTTTGGTCAAAAAGGATATCAAAATCTTCTTTTAGACTTGCTGGAATAGGTTCTGCTGATGGCAGTTTTACTTTTACAGGATCTGTTCTCTTATTACCTATTTTAAATTCATAGTGGAGGTGAGGCCCTGTTGCTAGACCCGTACTACCAACAAAACCAATCACATCACCTTGAGATACTTTCTTGCCCCTTTTTACAGTTTTTGCATAGCCGTTTAGGTGGCAATAACGAGTTGAGTAATCATTTGTATGTCTTAATACTATTTCCTTGCCGCATCCATTTTTTACACCAGCAAACTCAACCACACCAGACCCAGTTGCCCTTACAGGAGAGCCTCTTGGGGCAGCATAATCTACTCCATTGTGTGCTCTTATGGTATGAAGGACTGGGTGCATTCTATTTGGATTGAAATGAGAGCTAATGTAAGAGAATTCTAGGGGCGCTCTTAAGAATGCTTTTTGCATATTATTGCCCTCTGCATCAAAGTATCCTTTATCACCATTCTTATTTATATATCGATTGGCAACATATTCTTTGCCTTGATTGATAAACTTTGCCATCAAAATATCGCCACTTTGAATAGGCTCCCCCATTGAATATGGAGTTTCATAAATTACAGCAAAATTATCGCCATCTCTTATATCGAATACAAAATCTATATCCCAGCCAAAAATATAAGCGAAATCCATAATAATGCTATCAGGCATTCCTGCTGCAATTGCATCCTCGTAAAAAGACTTCGATATTGTGCCTCCGGCATAAGACTGTATTAGTTCAGCTTCCTTTCTTAGCTTTTTAATAGTTACCGAATCTTCTATGCTCACAAACACTGAATTGAGCTTATCTTTTTCAATCTCTATACTCTCTAATTCACTGCCTAAATAACTAAAGATAATTTTATTTCCAGGCCTAATATCGGTCACCAAGCTTGAGTTCTTTAGGCTATAGATTTTATATTGTGTATTTAGTGAAATATCAAAATCTTCCAATATGATTGATAGGATTTCACCGTCTTTAACTGTATGAGTTTTTTGCGTTTGCACAGCCTCAGGCGAAGCCTTAACTTCTTCAGTAAATAAAACTTCTTCCTCCGGAGGGGGCTGATCTGTACTTAAATCAAGATAGAGCAAAAGTATGAGCACCACCATAGATATAAATACAAATAAAACCAACTTTGTTGGTACTTTTTTAAAGCCTATCATTCTTCAGATTGTAAATTAAGCAGTTCAGTATTTCCGCCAAAGGCAACAGTATTTTTTGATACCACCTGTTCATTAACAAATTGCGACAGGTAGTTTGGACCTCCTGCTTTACACCCAGTCCCAGAAAGCCCCTCTCCCCCAAAAGGCTGCACCCCAACTACAGCTCCCACCATGTCTCTATTGATGTACACATTTCCAATATTTGCTGTCTTGCTAATCTCATCAGCTCTAGACTCTACCCTTGTATGAATTCCTAGCGTTAGACCATAATTTAATTTATTTATATTGTGAATAACATTTTTAATTTCAGTAGATTTAAATTTCATAATATGAAGAATCGGGCCAAATTTCTCAGACTTTATTTCATCTAAAGAGTTAATATCTATAAGAGTCGCAGGAATATAATTTCCCTCAGCATTAGAAGGGGACTGATACAATTCTAAGTTATTTTCTTTTGCTGAATTAATATAATCATTTAGGCCATCAAAAGCATCTTTAGAAATTATTGGACCAATATCATTATTGAATTTGTCAGTAGGGCCAATATCCAAGACAGACATTGCTCCAGTTATCATCCTTTTTAGCTCAGGATAGATCTCATCTTGCACTAGTAAAACTCTTAATGCAGAACATCTTTGACCAGCGCTGTTAAATGCTGACCTAATTACATCATCAGTAACCTGCTCAAGTAGGGCGCTAGAGTCGACTATCATACAATTCAAGCCACCTGTTTCAGCAACAAATGTAATCATCTCTTCTTGATTCTCTGAAAGACTAGCCTGGATATGCTTTGCGGTTTTTGTTGATCCAGTAAAAGCCACACCCTTAAGGCCACTAGATTTAGTAAGTGCATTTCCTTGAGAGCCGTCACCGAGAACAAGCTCTAGAGCATCTACTGGGACTCCATGTTTATGGAATAATTTAACTATTAAACTAGCAAGTATCGGGGTGTGCTCTGATGGTTTTGAAACTACATCATTCCCAGTTGCAAGAGCGGCACTAATTTGACCCACTAAAATAGCTACAGGAAAGTTCCATGGGCTTATGCATAAAAATCTCCCCCTTGGTCGATAGGCAAAAATATTCTCTTCACCTGTAGGCCCATTGAGTTTGGCTGGAATTTTCTGAAGTTTAATTGCTTCTATGCTGTAATACCTGAGAAAATCAACAGCCTCTCTTACTTCATCAACCGCATCCTCAATGTGTTTACCAGCTTCGTGAATCAAGTAATAAAGAACTTCATAAGGATCATCTTCGAGAGAGGAGGCGATCTTATTGAGAATATCTGCCCTTTCAGTTACGCAATTGGACCCCCATTCTGATGGCTTATAGGAAGAGAATACTGCCTCAATATCATCACTAGAGTCAAAAGTTACTTTCCCAATTTCTCTGTTTGTTGCTAAAGAATATGCTGATTGAGATTCAGCAGCTTTCGATGTACGAGATGAGTATATGGATTCAACAATTATCTTATTGCTATCAAAGTTTGAAAGTTTATTGTTTATTTCCTCTAGAGTCGAAGCTTCTGATAGGTCTATACCCATAGAGTTTTTCCTATCACTAAAAATATTTTTAGGCAGTGGAATTTCTTTTGTTTCCTCAGATATTTTTTTTACCGGACTATCGGCAAGCCACAGCGAATCTGTTTCAGGATCAAGAAGTCTATTAATAAAAGAACTGTTTGCACCATTTTCCAATAGCCTTCTCACAAGGTATGGAAGCAAGTCTTTATACTTGCCTATTGGTGCATAGATTGAAGTTTTATAATTTGAAGAAAAGACCTCATCAGCTTTTTTATATAAAAGTTCTCCCATGCCATATAGTCTTTGATACTCAAACTCTTTACCTTTAGCCATCTCATTAATTGCAGCAATAGTGTGAGCATTATGAGACGCGAATTTAGCTGATATTCCCTCTATAGATAATATCTTTTCTGCACAG
>Ga0255779_1002406_pt1 | contig 19908 bp, 29 predicted proteins | sample 011ome_21_FD_179977 | JGI IMG/M metagenome (GOLD analysis project Ga0255779, IMG submission 179977) | Coastal salt marsh microbial communities from the Groves Creek Marsh, Skidaway Island, Georgia - 011508AT metaG (version 2) | ecosystem: Environmental > Aquatic > Marine > Intertidal zone > Salt...
AGTGCCGACTATATTTCGTAAAACAGGTAAAAAAGCTAAAGATTTACAAAAAAAAGTTTCAACTGGACCAAGTGCAGATTATACAAGGTACTCTGATAAAATTAAAAAGCAAGGAAGAATTCCTATGTCATTTTCGAATTGGATAAAAAGCCATGGCTGATTCAACTGATCAAAGGCTCGAACGTATTGAAGAAAAACTAGATAAGCTTGCAGACGCAATGGTTGCACTGGCTCGTGCTGAGGAAAAAATTATGGCAATGCAAGAGAATCAGCAAAATCAAATGGAAAGAGTAAATCGTCTGTCTGTAAAATTGGATGATATTGAGAAAAAAGTAGATGATAATCATAGGACCGTATGTCTTATAAATAAGTTAGTATATGCTGCTCTGATCGCAGCGGTTGGAGCGTATGTGGCTCAGTTAATATAGGAGAGTAAAATGGATTTTAATCCTTTCAGAAGTGGTAGGGCCACACAGCAAACGGTCCAAGAAAAAAAATCACTAGATCCAGTAGATAAAGCCGAACTTAAAGGTAAACACAAGGATCGTAAAGACAAAGATATTGATAATGATGGCGACGTAGATACCAGTGATAAGTATTTGCACAAACGTCGTAAAGCTATCTCAAAATCAATGGATGAAACAAAAGAAGGTTATTATAAAGACCTTGAAATTAAAAAGCAGGATAAAGAGATGGGTGCCAAACCTGTTCCTGGTAAAAAGAAAAAAGAAGCCAAAGGTGGTGGAAAAGAAGGTGATGTTACTATGAATCCTAAAATGGATACAGAAAAGAAAACAGAGCAAAAGGAATCTCGTATTCGTTCTGCTTTGAAATCAGTTTTATCTGAGAAAAAGGAAAATCATTCTCCAAATAAAGATAAAGCAGAAAAAATGTCTGATATGATTAAAGGCAAGGGCGCCGAAGATATGATGGCAGATGCAAATAAGAAAGTCGCTGATGGCCCTGAAGCTCATCTAAATGAGCCAGAGATTGATGTAAAGAATTTTCAGAACATGACTAAGAATGTTCCTTCAAAGAAGATGCGTAGCAATGATAATCCAAAGGGCGATACAAAGATTGTTCCAGGCGGTACTCAGTTCAAAGATCCTGCAGCAATGAAACCAGAAAGTAAAGATGACGTTACTCCTTTCAAGACGGAGTCATATGATAAGATGTCTGGATTGAAGGCTGCATATGCTTCAATGTATGAAAAGAAAACAGTTGAAGATCATGAAGAAATTTCTGAGTTGAGTAAAGATCTTCTTCATAAAGCCGCCGATAAAGCTGCGTCTCAAGCAGGTACTGCCGGTCGTAAAGGCGATGAAGTGAAGGCAAGTCAAAAGACTGATCAATCCAGAAAATTTGCTAAAGGCGCAACTAAAGCCGGTGATCGCGATGCAGAAAAAGCTTATCAGGCGAGTAAAGGAAACTGATATGTCTACAGCACATAATGAAAAGTCTCCTCAAAAACTTACAGAAGCTCCAGTGACGGAAGAAGAATTCGTCGCGGAGCATTTTGGGGACACTGAAGGTGAAGAATTAGCTGAAAAGAAAAATAAGAAAAAACTTTTGTTCGGCTTATTCTAGTGTATACATAACCATATGATGACAAATGATGAAAAACTGACTAATGACAAGCTGTTCCTTTATGCAGCTAAACATTATTATAATCCTAGATTTTCTGATATAGAAGAATTTTTTGAGGATTTAAAGCGGTTTAAATATGTGAAGAGATTAGTAAATCGATATTTAGAAAGAGGAATCTTTCCTGATCGTTTATTGCTCAATCATATCATAATTATTTTTAATGTGTTTGGTGTAGAGGCTTCGTTAAAAATATTAGAATTAAAACTTGATGAAAATCATTGGCGAGTTATTAAGCCAATTTTATTATACCTAAATTATATTCGAAATGATCAATATGTTGGAATAGACATGGATCCGGATGTAGTAGAATTTTTGAGGAAACTTTAATGGGTCTTGTAAAAAGAGCAGCTGATCTAGCATATACATTTCGATTTATTCGGATGTTAGTACTCGATTGGAAGGAGTGGGATGCTTTTAAACTTGGCATCATTAATGAAGAAGGTAAGAGAGACAGAAATGTCAAACTCGACACCGACGAAAAGAAATCGGCTTACACGCCTTTTATCAGACTATGTGCTAATGTTAAGCGCTTGGTTGCGAATATCCCTGGTGGCTCTAGCAAGCTTGGCTCTTTTGCATCTGCTCTATACCTCATTAAAGAACATTATGGGTTAAAGGATAAGGACATCAAGGCAATTAACGAGAAACTTGGTATTGATAGTCTTGACATTATATTAGAAAGTAATAGTTGGTTTCTTTTAGATGATGGTACGATTGGACCGGGTGTTTATAGGATCAAAGAACATAAACTCTTAGCTAAGACGTGTGATGAAATGGTATGGGCTAAGGATCAGATTCGAATTCAAGAGAATTGTTCTCCAGTTGGTGATGTATTTGGGATCCCTATTTACGAGGCAACACATATGAAGACAAATCAAAAGATCTTCATTACAGTCAACGAGATTTATAGATGACTCGAGTCAGAGATATTGCAAAGATACTTGGTGTAACGGAAGCCGCTAATCCGACAAATGCAGTTCTTACTTCTACTGCCGATGGATCAGGTGGTGTTACAGTATATGCTACAAAAGAGGATCTACCTTCATCAGGTCTAACTTCCGGCGATCAAGCTTACGTAACTGCAAATAGTAGATTCTATATTTCAAATGGTTCTGGGTGGTATAATGTAGCGCTGATTAATGCAACTCCATCCTTGACTATCGATCCTACTGGCGCTATAGAACTTTCAACTGAAGGTGCTACTACTACAATTACCCTCACAGCAACTGATTCCGATAATGCAGTTGCAGGATTAACATATTCAGTAGAATCTGATGGGTCATTCGGCGGCTTGGCCACGATTAGCCAAGATTCAAGCGTGTTTACTATTACACCTTTGAGTGAAGATAGTGCTACAACAGAAACATCTACTCTTACATTTAAGGCCTCAGATGGCATTAGTTTTGGTTCTGGTACAAGAACATTTACACTGACATTTATAACAACTATAGAAAATTCTAAATATACTTCATTCTTAGCAAAAGCAGATGCTTCTAGCACAGATAACCAAGTTGATGCTTCTACGAATTCTTATACAATAACTGAAAACGGTAATGTAAGATCTACTGCGCTTTCACCGCATCATCCTGGTGGATATAGTACATACTTTGATGGCAGTGGGGATTATTTAGTACCTGCCATTACAACTGCTGTAGGAACAAGCGATTTTACCTTAGAAGGTTGGTTTTATCCAACATCTACGGCGGCAGACACAACCATATTTGATTTTAGAAGTTCTGGTAACTGGGGCATTTTTAGTATTCTTGCAAATAATACTGTTGCTTATTATAACGGATCCAGCTCTGTAGGTACAACTTCTAATACTGTTACTGATAATATATGGAATCATATTGCTATTGTAAGAAATAGTGGCTCTATTAAAATTTACATAAATGGTGTATTAGGATCAACAACCGCTGATACAACTAATTGGACACTGGCAGCATCGCCAAGAATAGGAGGTAATAAAGGCAACACTGCTTGGATGAACGGATATATTGCAGATGTAAGATTTGTTTCAGGTACTGCAGTTTATACATCTAACTTTACTCCACCGGCTGAACGATTAACTGCTATTGCAAATACTTCATTACTTACCTGTCATCTTCCTTATATTGCAGATGGTTCTACTAACAATCACACAATTACAGTAAATGGCAACATATCAACAAAAAGATTTGGCCCATACGATTATCTCGGTTATGCAAAAGCAGATCACGGTGGTTCTGTATACTTTGATGGTACTGGTGATTACTTATCAATTAGCGGCCCAGCGACCGGTGTTGGAACATGGACTCTTGAAGGTTGGTTCTACTTTAATACATTAGTAAGTAATAGAGCATTATTCTCTCAAGGCACCGTAGACAACACTGGCGGTTTTATTGTTTGGTCAGATAGTAATGGAATAATAACATTTTATTCTAATGGGGAAATTGCGCAAACATCTGGAGGTGTTAATGTTAATGAATGGGCACATATTGCGATAGTTTCAAATTCAAACTCTATTACAATTTTTGTTAATGGGGTTTCTGCTGGAACCGGATCTTATTCAGGAAAAACATTTAATAATTCACCTTTCCAAATTAACCGTGGATACGGTGGAGTTACCGAAGGAAATAATTGTTATATTGCAGATGTAAGATTAGTTAATAACACTGCAGTTTACACCGCAGCATTTACACCACCAACTGCGCCATTAACTGCAATTACAAATACTTCTTTACTCACTTGTACAAATAAGAATGATATTTGGGATGCAAGTTATGGAGGACTAATAGTTGAGAATGGCACAGTAACTGCTTCTAATACTCAAAGAAAATTTTCAACCAGTTCTGCTATTTACCATTCTGGTGGTGCACAAAATCTAGAATATTACCCTGAAACAAGTGCTGTTAATATAGGTACAAGAGACTTTACCGTAGAGTTTTGGTTAAGAGCTGATACTACTAGCGGAACACAAGCCATTGCGACAATGGCTGCCGGAGCAGGTTTTACTGCAGGAAGCGATCAACAAAGTTTCTGGATAGGCATTCTAAATAGTGGTTCATATTGGTTAGTTCAATCGGGCTCTAATTGGGATGTAGTAGTTCAAGGATCAAATGATGTATTAGTTAATACTTGGCAACATTGGGCGATGTCTAGAAATAATGGAACTGTAAGATATTTCATAGACGGAACTTTAGTAGGATCTCGAGTAAATTCGACTAGTTTCACAAACACGAATGGCATTATTTCTCTATTAGGTAGACAAATAGGTTCTCAGCATTGGGGCGGAGGATATATGCAAGATTTTAATTATACGTTAGGTCTTGCAAGATATACTGCTAACTTTACCCCACCAACTGCGGAGTTTGAAGGATGAGTATAAAAGAAGATGCACCAACTGTAAATACTTCTGCGATTCCAGATCCTAAGTCGACTGCGATGGGTCCGAGGTTTAAGGCGAAGACTATTCATGATCGACGTAAGAAAAAAGGTGCACCATTATTGCTGAAACGCTTTAGAGACTATTATAACGATAAAGGTATTGGATAATGGCAAGTATTAATAGAGACATTGCAACAATACTTGGTAGAACCGAAGCGGCTAATACTGATAATATAGCACTAGGTACTGGCGGTGGAGGTACGGTAAGTGCTTATACATTATTGGATTCATTGCCAGTTTCAGATTTAAGTGCTGGAAATCAAGCGTTTGTATCTGAAAATAATCGTTTATACGTTTCAAATGGATCCGGATGGTACAATGTATCACTGATTAACGCTGCACCATATTGGGATTCAGCACCATTAGATCAATATACAATAGTTGATTCTGCAACACCTTTAATCATTACTGCAAAGGCTCTTGATTCAGATAATCCAGATACTATTTTAAGTAATTTAAGTTTTGCTACCGATTCTGCACAATACTTAGTAGATGTTTCGGTTGATTCATCAGTCTTTACATTTACTCCTAAATCACAGGATAGCGTCGGCGCATCTGTTACCGCAGGAGATTTAACAGATTCAAGTTCGAATGATTTTATCTATACGTTTAAGTGGTCAGATGGTATTAACTTTGTTTCAAAGGCTGTAACAATTAATTATAATTTCGGCGGCGGTATTGTAGATATATCTCCAGCGGAAATTAGTGCTCTAAGTGGTTGGAGTACACCAACAGCAAATGATGGCAATTCATATACTTATAATTCTGGCACTTACACTTGGACAAAAACTGGATACTCTAACTCTTTTGAAGTTTTAAGAATAATTCTTGATATGTCCGATTATGCAGATGCAGACGAATGGAATATTAGATTTACTGGTGGTGGATTTGGTACAACTTTTGATGATAGATCATATCACTATATTCATGGAATAAATGGTACATTAGATGCTCGTTATCCAAGTTCATATTATGGACAAAATCCATCACATACTGGTACTTGGGAACTTGGTAGCTCATTATCAATGACTAATTTAGGCGGTAGTTATAGTTCGCTTTCAACACAGATTAATTATGTAAAAGCTACCGGTACTTGGACGTATTATATGGCTAGAAATAATGGCTCAACTTGGACACAAGCCTATCAACATACCGCATTTGGTGCAGGAAATGCAATAGATTCTTTAGAAATTGGAATAAATAAAAGAACTGGGACTGGATTAAGTATTTATCCAGATTCAATAGCAATTATTCCATAGATTATAAATCTATTATAAATAGATTATAAATAGATTATAATATTAGACGGAGAGGTATTGAACTAAATGAGTAGATCACGAGACATTGCTACAATGCTTGGTAGAACCGAAGCGGCTAATGCTACAAACAATCCATTATTAAATACTGCATCTTCAGTTGGACTCGATTCTTCATCAGTATTATCACTCGCATCTTCAGTTGCACTTGATTCTTCATCAGTATTATCACTTATTGATTCTGATTATGTTACAGCACGAGCTCCAGCCGCCGGCGGTACCGTTAACGTTAACTTGAGCGGTAGTGGAACTGTAGATAAAATTTTGACAGGAGCATCTATTCTTGCAGGGCAAACTCTTATTTTAAGACCAGATGATAAGGTAGAAAAAATAGGTCAACCAATAACTAATCATAATAGATTAGTATATCATGTTGGTTTTGGTGGTGGGTACCCACCCAGCAACGCTGGTGGAAATGGTAATATATCGTATTCTGCGGCATCGTATGCAGATATAATTTATTTAGAAAATAATAAATTTGTTATTTTTTGGACTGATACTCTTGACCAATCTGGTTATACGAGTTTTAGATGCGCAATGGGTATTTTAAATACAGAAGGAACCTCGGTTACTGCTTGGGGTCCAATATTAAACATCGTCCGCGGATTTTATAATAGTGGTACGAGCTATGGCTATATATACGGCGGCCATTGGACTGCTTGTAAAGGTGATGATAATAGAATTCACGTGGGATATTCTTGGCAATATTATTCAAGCTATGTAAGAAGAGTTGGTTATCTTCGTACGATAGTTCCAGGTGATATTAGTAATACATCTGATTTAAGTCTAGCCTTAGGAGCTCAAGTATCATTATATACAAATACCAGCTCTAGTAATAATTATGTTGTTCGGGCTCCAAGTATAATGTGGGATGAGGAAAATAGATCTAATGGCGGTATTGTGTTTTGGTACCATTGGGAAGGCTCATACAGCTGGAAAGTGAATTATATTAATACAAGTGGAAATACTATTGAGCTTGGCGGTGCTTATACTTCACCTGGTGAGATGGCCGGCTTTATAAATCACAACCAAAGAAGCTATTGGGATAATAAACACAAAAAGTGGATTATACCAGCTAAATCAAGCTATGCTGGCAATAGGTTCGTACTTAATCAATTAACAAGAAGAATAAATCAAGCAGCTTCTGCATCGACAACTGTTAACATTGATTGGGCTAGCGCCACTGCCGGCGGAGATGATGAAATATATAGTGGAACTGATAACACATATTATGGATGTTGCTATGATTCTGGAGCAGAACGAGGTATTGTTGCATATAATGTAACTAACAGAGTAGGTTGGGTTAGATCTGTTGCTACTGGGTCGACTTATAATGCCGCTTATACATTGGGTACGGCTGTGCAATTTGCAAATGAGGTTGATAACTGGCCAACCGTTTTTCATGATAAAGACCAAAATAAAACTGGTATTATTTGGGAAGAAGATGTAGGAGGTTTCTCAAATACTTTACTTAGATGGCTAACATGCGATAGTATAGGAGTCATATCACTTGAAGATAGTACTCATCAATTCTTCCCTACAGGAACATCACCAATATTTTTTGGTAGAAAATTAGATGGTTTTCCAACAATGTTATATTCTACAAACGGCGACACAGTTGATGGATATACTACCGGCGGTACTGTTAAATTTGGAATATATCAACCAGAAGTAAGAGGAACATCAAACCTAAGAGATGATGGTGCAAATTATTTGGGTATGGCACAAAATGCCGCTGATAGTGGTGATAGTGTCACTATAGGTCTTAATGGTTATATTGATAATAATCAATTTGGACTTATTCCGGGTAATACATATTATATTAATAAAATTAATGGTTCCTTAGACTTAGGAACAAACAATGGTTCTGTTGTTGCCGGTATTGCAACAGCTAATGGATCAATACAAATACAAACCGTAGATTCAGCATGAGGTTATAATGTCAAATAAACTTAGGGTTTTTGATTTATTTTTTAAAGATAGCGAATTTAGTGCCGCTGATTCCATGTGGGATGAAGTTGGTGCCGATTCATTAGCTCCTGGAGTAGATTATTTAGTTACAGCATATGCACTTAAAACTTCTTCTGAGTTTGCACTAGGACAATTATCAAATTTATATGAAAATAAAGATTCAGGATTTGAGACATTTTATGATTATCATGAACGATATGATCATTATTCAATTATTATGCAATATTCTGATAAGATTATTGATCAACATATAGCTGTTGATGATGAAGAAATTAACTTATTAAAAAGTAACGCACTAAATGTAATAGGATTTGATGCATAAAATAACCAAAGGGTGATTTGTGATTAGGATTTATATTTTAGTTATTGTTCTCGGGATCCTCGGTGGTATTGGTTATGGCGCTAAATATTATTACGACACTACACAAGCAACCATTGCTACTCTCAGAGAAAATAATGTTAAACTAGAATCTGCTGTAGAAACTGCAGAACAATCTGTTGCGACATTACAACAGGATATGGTAAAGCTTGGTAATCTAAATAAAGAATTATCTACTTCATTGCAAAAAGCAGAAGCGTACGGTGATGAATTAAGAACTAAACTAAGTAAATTAAATCTTGTGGTGGAAGCATTACGAGACTCTAAAAAATTAGAAGGAAAGATGAATGGCGCTTCAGCAAACCTGTGGCGTGGTCTTATGGAAGATACTGGCGGTGATGGGAACCGTCCTAATCCTCAGTGGTTGCAGCGGCCGGGTGGAACCGGAAGTGAAAGTAGTAACCAAAGTGGAAAAGGTACAGATACCAACAGTAGCTCTACCGAAACCACTCCAGCTCAGTGATACAAGAGTCTTTGTAGTTACCAAAGATAACTTTGCAGAATTTGAAAAAGAGTTCACAGAGTTATATGGCGACTTGGCTTTTGTTGCTTTAAGTATGAAAGATTATGAAAACCTAGCACTCAATATTTCTGAGTTAAAAAGATATATAAATCAACAAGGTGAGATAATTGTATATTACGAAAAAGCAGTTACGGAGAAACCAGATGGCAACGAAATTAAATGAAAGTACTGAAGTATCCATACCTATAAAAAATTTGGTAGGGTTAATTATTGGTACAGTTATTGCTGTGACTGCATATTTTGGACTGACTGAACGCATTGCTTTTCTTGAGCACAACTATACGATGGTGGATATGCAAGTAGATAAAAATAATGATTGGATTAATAGTTTTAAACCACCCGCCGAAGTTCAAGACACTATTAAAAGAGTCCGTGTTCTAGAACTAAAAATTAAAGAACTTGAAATACTACTTCAACAGTATCAAAAATAATAGGAGACACTAATGGACTTCATTATCGATCAACTTGTCACTTGGTGGCAATTTACTATCGTAGGTATTTTAATTATCATAGGATGGATTATCAACTGGCTCGGAGTTGATCAAGATGAAGATATTATTGGATTTAGATATACCGAAATGCCACAACTAAAACCTCTTAAGATTGATACAGCAGGTAAAGGCTTTTGGAGTGCAATATGGATGTGGTTAACGAGTACACGTCATTGGGAAGTAGCTAAAGATTGGTCATATGAAATTGAAGGTGAACAATATGTAATCCCAGCAGGATTTAGATTTGATGGTGCATCGATTCCTAAGTTTTTACATACATGGTTATCACCAACTGGTGTTCTTTTAATGGGCGGTCTGGTACATGACTATGCATATAAGTATGCTACACTTTTAAAAGCAGATAAGAAATCAACCATGGGTGAGATTGATCAAAAGAAAGCTGATCAAATCTTTAGAGATATTAATATTGAACAAAACGGATTTCACTTCCTTAATAACTTGGCATATTGGGCATTACGCATCGGTGGCTTTGTAGCTTGGAATGGTCACAGAAAAGTAAACGCACAGATCGGAGAATAGTATGTATGAATATAGATGTGAAGTAGTTAAAGTTATTGATGGTGATACTGTTGATATTGATATTGATCTAGGATTTGGAGTTTGGCTAAAAAATGAACGGGTACGATTATATGGTGTTGATACACCTGAGTCGAGAACAAGAGATCTCGAAGAAAAAAAATACGGGTTACACGCTAAGAAATTTGTTCAAACATTTCTTAAAAATAAAAAAGTAAAATTAGTTACCCGTAGTTATGATTCAAAGGGAAAGTTCGGTCGTATCCTTGGCGATTTACATGTTGATGATTTGAGTCTCTGTGAATCTCTTATTAATTCACATAATGCTGTAGCGTATCATGGCCAATCAAAAGATGATATTGCTGAAGCACATTTAGTAAACAGAGAAAAAGTTGTTCTCTAATCTCCCATAAGTAAAAAATTATTTTTTAAAAAACGCTTATAAAGCTTCATTTAAGTGTTTACAAAGCGTGCGTTTTAATATATAATACTACTATAAAATAAAAACAATCAAATATCGAGGTAAGTTATGGCTACACCGAATGTAGACACACGTGAATTTTTGTCCCAAACGAAATTTTATGATGGATATTCGCGCTTTAAAGAAGAAGGAAATGGCGGCTATGAGTCATGGGAAGAGGCTGTAGATCGTGTTATTTCAATGCACGAAGAAAATTTTTCAGAATATGAAAAAGATTTAAGGCCATATTTAGAAGAAGCTCGTACCGCATATCATGAGCAAAGAGTACTTGGAGCTCAGCGCGCACTACAATTTGGTGGTGATTCGTTAATGAAGCATCAAATGAGAATGTATAATTGTACTTCATCGTATGCGGATCGTCCTGCATTTTTTGGTGAATTTTTTTATATTTTATTATGCGGTGCTGGTGCAGGATTTTCTGTACAAAACCACCATATTTCAAAACTACCTCAGATCCAACAAAGGACAAAGCAAGCTAAAGGCTATATTGTAGAGGATTCAATTGAAGGTTGGGCTTCTGCATTGGATGTTCTTATGTCCTCTTATTTTGTCGGTGGCGGTAAACATCCGGATTACGAGGGTAGAAGAGTCTTTTTTGATCTTACTCATATTCGTCCAAAAGGCGCTAAGATCTCTGGTGGATTTAAGGCTCCTGGCCCAGAAGGTTTACGTCGTTCACTTGATAAAATTGAATTGATTCTACAAAGTCTTGTAATTGATTCAAAAGAACCAGTTAAAATACGACCTATTACTGTATATGATATTTGTATGCATGCTGCTGATGCAGTTCTTTCTGGTGGTGTTCGTCGTTCTGCAACCATTTGTCTTTTTTCACCAGAAGATGATGAGATGATGAATGCTAAAACAGGCAATTGGTTTATGGATAATCCTCAGCGTGGCCGCAGTAATAACTCTGCAGTAATTGTCCGTGATGAAGCTACTCCTGAAATGTTTGCAAAGATTATGGAGTCTGTGAAATCATTTGGTGAACCAGGTTTCTATTTTACTACATCAAAAGAACATACAACTAATCCTTGTGTTGAAATTGGAATGTTCCCACAATACGAAGGTGAATCAGGTTGGCAAGGCTGTAACCTCACCGAGATTAATGGTGGCTCGTGTAAAACCGAAGAAGATTTCTATAAGGCATGCCGTGCAGGTGCTATCTTAGGTACATTACAAGCCAGTTATACAGATTTTAAATTTCTATCACCAGTTTCAAAGAAAATTTTTGATAGAGAAGCATTGCTAGGTGTATCAATTACTGGTTGGATGAACAATCCTGATATTCTTTTTAATGAAAAAATTTTAGAAAAGGGAGCCAAGATTGTCAAGGATATCAATAAGAAAGTTGCCAACATTATTGGTATTAATCCTGCTGCTCGGACTACTTGTGTTAAGCCCAGTGGCAATGCTTCCGTATTACTTCAAACTGCTTCCGGCATACATGCCGAGCATAGCCCTATGTACATCCGTAATATCCAAATGAATAAAGAATCTGAGATTACACAGGCTATTATTAAGTCAAATCCATATATGGTAGAAGAATCAGTATGGTCTGCTAATGGTACTGATGTTGTAATTTCATTTCCTATTATTCCTAATAAAGGTTCAATGTATAAAGATGAACTTTATGGGGTAAAACATTTAGAATTAGTAGCAAAAGCTCAAAAACATTGGGTTATTGCTGGTACAAATGAAGAACTTTGTGCAGATAAAGGTGTACGACACAATGTATCTAATACAATCATTGTTGACGATTGGGATGCTGTAGAAAAATATGTATTCGAAAATCGCTATTCATTCTCTGGTATTTCGTTTTTAAGCATGTCTGGCGATAAGGACTATAATCAGGCACCAAACACTGCAGTGATTGATGAAAAACAAATGATTCGTAAATACGGACCGTCTGCAATCTTTGCTTCAGGTCTTGTAGTAGATGCAATGAAAGTATTCCCGAATCTATGGGATGCATGTTCTACTGCACAGGGTTATGGCTTGGATATCACACTTGAATCATCAGAAAATTCTGCAAGACAGGATTGGGTAAGACGATTTGAAAACTTTGCAAATAACTATTTGAAAGGTGATATGAAAAAAGCAGAACACTGCTTGAAGGATGCATATCTTTTCCATAAGTGGAATAAGATTCAACAGAATCTGAAACCGATTAATTGGAATGAAGATCTTACAGAACAGGTATTTACTGATGTAGATACTATGGGTGCTGCAGCATGTGCTGGAGGTGCCTGTGAGATTGACTTTTAATGGAAAATGAATATCGTATCGAATGTGAAGAGTGCTATAGTGTTACTATAATACTCTGTGAGGGCGGAGAGAAACCAGAATTCTGCCCAATTTGCGGCCGTCGAGCAGAAGTGGAGGATATAAGTAATGAAAACTTTGACTAATTTCATTATAAAATTATTTAAAATTAAAGAAGCAAAGATTCCTGGTTATTTAGGAAGGGATATGGCACAACATAGAGTTCATACCACAAAATATGAGGATCTATGTAAATAATATATAACTATATGTGGTTATACAATGAACAACCTTACGATGAAACCCCAGATGAGTACCAGGGATTTGTGTATCTTATCACAGAACTGGATACAAACAAAAAGTATATCGGTAAAAAGAACTTCTGGCGGCCTAAGATATTACCAAAGAATAGCAAGAGATCTCGACGGCAAAGAACCAGAGTCGAGTCTGACTGGCGAGAATATTATGGATCTAATAAAGAACTTCAAGTACTCGTTGAACAGCGAGGGCAAGATTGTTACAAAAGAGAAATCCTAAGACTTTGTAAGACAAAAGGTGAGATGTCTTATTATGAAGCTAAATTACAATTTGACTATGACGTCTTATTAAGAGACGACTATTACAACGAGTTTATAGGATGCAAAATTCATTCGAGACATTTACCCAAAGACTTATTAGTTATTACGGAGACCGACTAGCGGATCCTGAATTGTATCCTGAAGTTTTTTCATATCAAGTGAAAATATTTGTGTACATTTACGGAAAAGCGTGATATAATAATCCTATAATAAAAGTAGGAGCTATAATATGATTCTTGTCGATTTTTCTGGTATTGCAATTGCCACAATTGCTGTTAATAAAGTCAATGACGAAAACATGCTACGTCATATGATACTTAATTCTCTACGTATGTACAATAAGAAATTTCGTAGTGAATACGGTCAGATGATTCTTGCGTGTGACCACTCTAGCTGGCGTCGTGATTACTTCCCTCAATACAAAGCAAATCGTCGTAAAGGTCGTGACGATTCTGATTTCGATTGGGCAGAAGCATTTCGTATTATGCATAAAGTCAAAGACGAAATCAAAGAAAATTTTCCTTACAAAGTTCTTCATATCGAAGGTTGCGAAGCCGATGATATCATCGGTACAATGGTAGAACACACACAGGAATTCGGTCAGTACGAAGAGGTAATGATCGTATCATCTGACAAGGATTTCCTACAGTTACAGCAATATAACAATGTACGTCAATGGTCTCATATGCAGAAGAAAGAGCTCAAAGATCCTACACCTAAAGTTAATCTTATTGATAAGATTCTTAGTGGCGATGCTGGTGATGGTATACCAAATGTCTTATCACATGACGATACATTTGTCAACGGTGAACGGCAAACGCCACTATCAAAGAAGAAGAAACAAGCTATTATTGAAGATCTTGCTGATGGTGAATTGCTCTATGCTGCTTCTTGGTATCGTAATTACTGTCGTAATGAAAAGCTTATCGATCTTTCTAAAACTCCGGATGAGTTGCGTGAAAAGATAATCGATGAATTTTGGATTACCGAAACTGATAAAAGGTCTCGTGTATTTCCTTATCTTATAAATAATAATATGAAAATGCTGATTGAATCCGTGGAGGAATTTTTATAAATGGCAAAGTATGTTTTTGAAGTTTTGCAAGAAGCTGCAAAGCAAAAATTAAAAGAAGACAAGATTCGTATTTTAAAAGAAAATGAATCTTGGGCACTTAAAGATGTTTTACGTGGCACATTTGATTCTGGTGTTGTATGGAATTTGCCTGCTGGCGAAGTGCCTTATACACCAGCAGAACCTCATAACCATCCCGCGAACTTGCTTCGTGAGAATGTAAGATTTAAGTATTGTGTAAAAGGAATTAAAGAATCCGATGATATGCCAGCATATAAGAGAGAAAGAATCTTTCTAGGCATGCTTGAATCTGTCCATCCAAAAGATGCTGAGATACTCGTCTCAATGATTAATAAAAAACCACCTAAATACATTACAAGGCCAATCGTAGAGGAGGCTTTTCCAGGCTTGCTCATGGATTAACTCTAACAAGTAGGGGACTGTATGCACCCGCAACTCAAACCGTTAAAACAAAAGAGACTGTACCGCCAACTAATTGATAAGAAAGAAAATAGAGTAGATAAGAGAATAAAATTATATCTTATCAATGAAAATTGGCTAAAAATAAGAAAACAAAAGGACAGACGGAAACGGAGAGTATTAATGAGATTATGGAAAATACGACAAGAATATTTAATGAGAACAGGACAATTGCCTATGCCCACTTTACAATGATAGGTAAAAATAACTGTTTACAAATTAGGTGATTGAGGTTATAATTATATTATGAATATTTTTATTTTACACGAAGATCCTGCTGTCGCAGCTCAAATGCAGTGTGACAAGCATGTACCTAAGATGGTGGTGGAAAGTGCTCAAATGCTTTCCACTGCCCATCGTATTCTCGATGGTACTGTACAAATCGGGCCATCAAAATCTGGCAAGCGTATGGTTAAACACTACCGTTTGTTCGATGATCCTGAGATGGACCAAATTCTATACAAAGCAGTTCACTACAAGCATCCTTGTACAGTGTGGACAACGGAATCCTCTGACAATTACCTATGGCATTGGAAACATTTCGAAGCTCTATGCGAGGAATTCTATTACCGTTTTGGTAAGATACATAAATCAAGCGAACTAAAAAGTCCGCTATGGTCATTACCACACAATATACCTAAGGGCGGTATGACACCATTTAAACTTGCAATGCAATCAAATCCAGAATGTATGTTCAAAGATCCGATTAAATCTTATCGTGCATTCTATCAGACTAAACAAGATCGTTTTAAAATGGCATGGGAAAAAACTAGGCCTAAACCATATTGGTTCGAACATAAGGAAGTATGTTAATGGATAAACTAGATTATTTAGAAGTACTATATAAAGAAATTGAGCACGCAAAATCATGTATACGACCTCATGACACTGGGCATATTAGTACTGCTATTGGTTGGATGACTCAGCGAGTATCAGAAGTAAAGGATGAAATTCGAAATGCCAGTGTACACACTAAAAGATCTTAAAACACAAGTTGAATGGGATATTAGTTGTTCTTATAAAGAATTGCAAGAATTATTAGATGCTCAAGAAAATGTAATAAGAGTTTTAACTCCTCCGCATTTTACGTCTTCGACTGCAACTCATGCCAATTCTAAAACAAGCGATGGATGGAAAGATTTGTTAGGTAGAATTGATAAAGGTGCTGGTCGTCGAAGCAATATTAAAAAATGAAAAAGGAATTTAAACATGAAACAGTGGATCTCGGATATGATGATTTGGTTGCAAACACACAGTCAACAGGTAGGACTTATACTACTCCTGATGGTCGCAAGTATCCTAGCATTACAACAGTCTTAAGTATTCTTAGTGAAGAAAGCATTGCTAAATGGAGGGCTCGTGTAGGGGACGAGGAAGCAAATAAGATCGGTCAGCGCGCTGCTGGTCGTGGAACCCTAGTACATTCTATCGTTGAAAGGTATTTGTTAAATGAAGATACTACTGAATTCCTTCCGCACATTAGACAATCTCTCGAAAATCTTCGTCCGATCCTTGATGAAAGACTTGGAACGATATATGGTCTTGAGGTACCCCTTTATTCTTCTCATCTTGGGCTTGCTGGCAGAGTCGATTGTGTCGCTGAGTTTGATGGTGTACCATCTATTGTAGACTTTAAGACTTCTAAAAGAGTTAAGAAAAAAGAATGGATTACCAATTACTTTGCTCAGATGGCGGGATATGCTGTCATGTGGGAAGAAAGAACTGGTATACCCATCACAAACACTGTGGTTATCATGGATGTAGATGATAATGAACCTCTCGTCTTTAAAGAACACCGTGATAACCATATCCAATTCCTTATCGATACTAAAAAAGAATATGACAGGCGTAAATTATTTTTCTCTTAAGTGCATTTTATTGTGTACATTTACGTGAAAATAGTGTATAATATTACTATAATTAAAGAGGAGATAAATTATGACAGTATTTTTAGATATGGATGGTGTAATTGCCGATTTCTTCGGTGCTATCAGAGTTAGATTTGATGTTGACCATTGGAAATCCCTGAACGATAGAGAGGCAGCATTTGCTTCTCTACGAAATACGGATTGGTTTAATACACTTCCTAAATTTGCAGAATCAAATCGTATCGTTACCTTTGTTGAAGAAATCTCAAACGGTGATTGGGGTATCTGTTCTTCCCCACTCCGCGGTGATAGAGATAATTCAGCATATTGGAAGCGTCGTTGGTTAGAAAGAAATGGTTATGTTCCGCCACTTCAGGAGAATATGATCTTTACTTCTAACAAACATAAGTATGCTTGGAATAAACTTACTCGTAAACCAAACATCCTTGTGGATGATAGACCAGATAATATCCAAAGATGGATTGATGCTGGTGGTATTGGTATTGTTTTTCAGACAGACCAAGATGATTTATTAACTTTATATGAAAAATTGGAGATAGCAGTTGAACGTGCAAGAACTTTTGAACTTAAGGACGCGGTTTGAAGAAACAGTCGAGGACTTTAAACTCGAACAGTACGGTTCTGATATAAATAGCCTTAAGTGGTTTGTGGAGAATGGACATAAGTCCAATTCACTTCGTAATGGATACCAAATGGCATTAGAGATTGCCGAAGCAATCATTACGGAGTACGAAAATGGCGGAAGAGATCACAGAAGTAGGTTTTCATCCTGCAGATAGCAACGGTGACGGAAAGGTCAGCGAAGCAGAAGAAAAGATGTACCTTGAGTTTAAGCGTAAAGAACTAGAAGATGCGGATGCAATGCGTGATGCACAGCGTAAGATGGCTTGGTTTAGTTTAGCAGGTATGCTACTATATCCAGCAATTGTATTGATTGCAGTGTTAGCTGGCGTTGATCAGGCTGCTAAGATCCTAGGTGATATGGCTGCAGTTTACTTTGTATCTGTTGCGGCTATTGTTGCTGCATTCTTTGGTGCACAAGCAATGGGTACAAAGCCTAAAAAATAAATTGAAAGAAGTTTGTTATGAAAAGAATGATCTATCAAGTTGCTGTTGGAGCAAGATCTAGATTATATCATCATTGTATCGGTTCTGTTGCACAATATTGTGACAAATACAATATTGAACATATTGTGCAACAAGTTCCTATTCTTAAAATTAAACCGGATATCTTTACTACAAATCGTAGTAAAGAATCCTATGAGAAACATGGCGGATTCCTTCCTATCTATGAGAAGGAAAACGCCTTTTCTTATTTTGATAAGTATGATCAAATTGCTATTATTGATGCGGATATTTGGATTCGACCAAACTCACCGAATATTTTTGAGGATATAAAAATTGGTTCTGATTTTGGTGGAGTTGTTGAGTCTTCAATGCCAATTCTTCCATGGTACGAACAAAAGATTGCAAATTATTCTAGAATGCAGTATGGTCAACTTAGAATCAATTGGCAATATACCGATAAAACCGGTTTTCCATTTATGAATATGGGTATGATGGTAATGAATAAATCATTTGCCAAATATTTAAAAGGGCAATCACCAGAACAATTTATTCGTAGAGATGAATTTAAAGCCTTCGTTGATGGCTTAGGACCATATAAGTGGTCAACTGATCAAACTCTACTTAATTATTGGGTAAATACATGTGGTATGACAGTGGAAAAAATGGACTGGAAATGGAATGCTCTATATACCGCAATTGATAATGAAAAAATTAAAGAGGCAAATTTTGTACATTTTTTCCTAAAGGACAAATTGCCAAACAGAGGCGAAAACGTAGAAGAGTTAATGAAGCATGTTGCTTGAACAAAAACTATTTGTGCATATTCCTAAAAATGCTGGATGTACAATCAGACTTAATCCAGAAATTAGTCGTTTTGTGATTGATGCTAATCCAAAAACTCATATTAGTGAAGAATATACGGAAGATCTTCTTAAGACTATGAATGAGATTGGAGATCATCATGGATTTGCCCATGCTCGTTGGAGAGATTTTAAGGTCGACTTGAGACAACAATATCAAGCATTTACAATTATACGTAATCCATGGGATCGAGTAGTGTCACGCTACTTCTTTGCAAAGAAAACTATTGAGATTGAAAAGAAGAATCCACCAGATTATGCAGACATTTCTTCATTTGAAGCATTTTTAGAAGAAAGACATAAATGGGCAAATAAGCCATATATGTGGCATAGAGCTATTCGTGGATGGTACAATCAGGCTGATTATGTTACAGATGAGAATGGCACTATTCGTTGTGATATTCTAAGACAAGAAAAGCTAGCATTCGATCTTAAATCATATCTTAAAATTATGAATATGCCTAGATCTCGTAACGTGACTGGTCTTAATAAAGATTATCGAGATGTTTATACACCACAAACCATTCAGATCGTAGCAGACTGGTATAAGAAAGATATAGATACTTTTGGATTCGATTTTGATACATGTGCTACTAAAAATATTTGGAGTAAATTTTAATGCTTACAGCAACTCTTGAGGGAATTACAACATTAAAAGAGTTTTATACCTCTATTAGATCACAACAAGAAAACCATCACGGTAAAGAGTACTGTGCACATCATGATGCAATAACAAAATATGCAAATGGGTGTGAATCATATAAAGAATTGGGAACTCATCAGGGAGCCACTGCTGCTGCAGCTGTATTTGCGGGGTTTAAAAAAATAACTCTCGTTGACATGGATCATTATAAAATAAGACCTAACGAAAATATTTTTAAAACTCATTGCATGCTTGAGAAGATCGAACTCGATATTATTGAAT
>Ga0255779_1002419_pt1 | contig 19849 bp, 17 predicted proteins | sample 011ome_21_FD_179977 | JGI IMG/M metagenome (GOLD analysis project Ga0255779, IMG submission 179977) | Coastal salt marsh microbial communities from the Groves Creek Marsh, Skidaway Island, Georgia - 011508AT metaG (version 2) | ecosystem: Environmental > Aquatic > Marine > Intertidal zone > Salt...
TAGTAGCGGCGATGGTTGGGCTAGGCGATTGCCGAAAGTCCTATGAGCCTCGCTCATTTGATGTTTCTATTGGTTGGCGGACATCAAGGGATGGCTGCCAAAACTATATTATCGAGGTATTTCTGAACCATTCGGTTCTAGGTGAACGAACGTTCTCTGCGTCGGGTTGTTGTAAACGCTAGAGCAGTTAGTATCTTGTTGAACTCGAGTCCGAGAGAACACCACAGTCTCGGCCTTTGGATTTTTATGCCAGGTTTCAAGCTGTTCTTATTATTAATGCTAGCAATTTGTTTTCAGGGTTGCGGCAGGGAGTCGTCGCTTCCCAATATTATTCATATTACCGCGGATGATCTGGGTTACGGTGAGTTGGGGAGTTTTGGCCAGGCTCTGATCAAGACTCCGCATCTGGATACGATGGCCGCGCAGGGGATGCGTTTTACCCAGCACTACGCCGGTAACGCATTGTGCAATCCGTCTAGATATGCTTTTCAAACTGGTAGGCACGCCGGAACCACCGGCGTCACCTCAAATGGCGACAACATCTTGCCGACAGGAGGCCCTACGGTGGCAAAGGTGCTTCGCAGAGCGGGTTACCACACGGGAATTATTGGCAAATGGGCGCTCGGATCTGTCGGCAGTAGCGGCGCACCGCTGATGCAAGGATTTGATTATTTCTTTGGTTACCCCAATCAGACGGCAGCGCATAATTACTTTCCGGAGATGCTCACGGAAAATAATTCGCCTGTGTCGCTGGTGGGCAACAAAGCTTCTGAGCAAGAGCTTATTTCAGCGGTTCGTAATGTGTATGCGGGCACTATCATTCATGATCGAGCGCTTACTTTTATCGAAAACAACAGGTCGCGCCCTTTTTACTTGCAGCTCGATTACAACCTTCCTCACGTGAACAATGAGTTGCACAGCGCTACGGGAAATGGCTTTGAGCTTCCCCACCCGAGCCGCTATTTAGATCGAGACTGGACTGCTCAGGAAAAAGATTACGCCGAAATGGTCAGTCTCATAGATGACTACGTAGGTGAGATCATTGCGCGGCTTGAACTGCTTGGCATTGCAGAAAATACGTTGGTCATATTCACTTCGGATAATGGGCCGACAGGAATTCGTGGCAGGCCGGCACTGGATCGATTTGCGGGGACAGCTGGGCTCAGAGGAATGAAGGGGATGCTCTTCGAGGGAGGTATTCGCGTTCCGATGATTGCTCGGTGGCCGGCGAAAATACAGGCAGGAAAAGTCACTGATGTGGTTACTACCTTCTGGGATATTCTACCGACATTCGCTGAGCTTGCTGGGCGTCCTGATCTTGCCAGTGGGGATGGACAGTCTTTTGCCTCGGTGATGCTTGGTGCCACTCATACACCGGCGGATCGCGCACTTTACTGGGCAGTGCGCGATAGAAAAGCCGTCCGCTACGGTGACTGGAAGTGGGTGCATCATCCTATGGGTGGCAAATCAGATTTTCTTTTTAACCTGGCCGACGACCCTGCGGAGCGAGAAAATCTAGCCTCGGAGTATCCAGAAATAATGGCGAGACTTCAGCGCTTGGCTGCCGCGGAGACTGTTTATGGCCAGTAATCGCTTTTTCGACTCATGGTCTTTAAGCGCACAAAGTTAGGTGCGGTGAGGGTATCGCTTGAGTTTTGTCGTTACTGATTATGGCTGAAAAGCAAAAGTGGAATCGGGTTGAGCCGATCACTCAGGAACAGGCGTTATGAGCGTTTAAGCTCATTGAGGAGGGATTCCTCTACCGCTACCTTCCTCCTTCGTTACGAAAGCAGTGAGGCCGCACCACACTGGCTGCCCTTGCCAAAAATCGCTCAGCTGTCGGTATATTGGGGTTTACGCGGCGCGAGCCATGGATAATCTGAGCCGCCAGTCGGCGACTGAAGAATGGAGAGTCTGTTCTGCGAGCATCATTTCGACGCGGAGTGTCAGATAGCGCGCTTTTGCTTCCCGGTTATTGCCACCGGCCATAGCCCAAGCCTTGGCCCACAGGCCCACAGGCCCACACGCACGGCGCCGTGTGTGAGCTCTTCGGTAGCTAGCGCGTACATGCGCTCTTCCACGGCCTTACCGTAGGCCTCGTGCACCGAGGTGCCACTGTGTTGGGACATTCCCTGTCTCCCTTTGATTCACTAGACCGCACTCGGCCATTTCACCTCGACAAGGATCGAGCAAATGTGGGTGTGATTATTGCCGCAATACGCCAAGGTGTTGGCAAAACGCGCCAGTGTAGATCCCGGTGCTCGCTTGACTTGATATCGCCGATTTCCACGGAGTAGTCGCGGGAAATGCCCTAGCGTTGATGCCTGATCGGAGGGGGCCGTAGGCATAGGGAGGGGCCTCCGGCGGAGGCCTGGCACAGTGAGTAACTTGTCAGGTGGTTAGCTGACTAGATCGCGAGGTGACAAGAGCATTGGTGAATTAAGGGGGACAGGGACTCAGAGTGGAACGAGCAAGCTCGTTTTCGGAGCAAGAGGGGAGAGTTGGAGATCAGATAGTGGTTAAACCGTCAAAATTTTCAGCGAATCAGAGCGAGTGCGCGTCAGCCTCCGCGCTGATCCCGGAGTTCGCTGCGCCGAATTTTACCCGCCTCATTGCGCGGCAGCGCGTCTAGAAATTCAAACGAACGAGGCACTTTGTATTTGACGAGCTGCTCGCTACACAGTTTCAGTAGCTCTTCTTCCGTTGGCGGGTCGCTCGGGTCGAAACTCTCGACAATGGCATGGACGCGTCGACCCAAATCATCATCCTTAAGGCCCACTACTGCCACATCTTTCACTTTGGAGTGTTGGCTGACGATGGCTTCGACCTCCGCCGGAAAAATATTGGCACCGCCCGCGATAATCAGGTCAGTGCGACGATCGGCGAGATAAAGATAGCCTTCTTCGTCCACCCACCCCATGTCTCCCACGCTAGTAAAGCCATCGAGGATAATCTCGAGGTTTGGCGTGCCGCGGTATTCGCAGGGAGGCGCAGCGCCGGCAATACGCGAGAAGATTTCTCCCACTTCGCCCGTGGGGAGTGGTTGGCGATTTTCATCTAGAATCAGAATGTCGGTGCCGATCGGTTTGCCCACGCTACCGCGATGCGAAAGCCATTCATTACCGTCCAGTACGGTGAGTCCATTGCCTTCGGTGGCAGCCCACAGCTCTAGTATTTTTTCGCCGCCGAGCTTTTCAATAAAGGCTTCCTTCGCCCAGGCGGGGCAGGGGGCGGCCAGATGCCACACAACACGAACCGAACTCAGGTCAGACTCTGACCATCGAGGTTCTCTGAGCATTCGCTGCATCATGGTTGGCACCAGGTTGAGCACGGTGGGTCGATAGCGCTCAATATTCTGCAAGCACTGACTCACGTTGAAACGTTCGTTTAAGAGGATGCGGCCGCCGCGCAGCAGCATGTTGACCGAGAACCAAAAGGGCCCGTTGTGATAGAGCGGCCCGGGTGAGTACTTGAGATCACTCGATTCGAAACGCATCAGCATGGGAATGATCGGATTGTCGGCATCAAACAGAGCATCGCCGGTAGTAATGATCAGTTTGGGTTTGCCGGTAGAGCCGCCGCTGGCGAGCGCTTTGACTGGGTTGCTCACTCTGGTCGGGCGGATCTGCGGCGTCTCGGTATCGCCGTGGAATATGGCGGGATCCAGCGTCTCGAGCCCCGTGAGGGTGCGGCTGATCGCGAGCGTCGCACCCGAAAGTGCCAGCAAATGGTCGAGTTCTGCCTGGGGAAGTCGATCACTCACTGGCATCGGCGTGCCACCCGCTTTGAAAATACCCACGGTTGCCACCAAAAAATCGGTGCAGGTCGGTAAATGGATAGGCACGAACACCCCGGGGCCCACGCCTCGCTCAATCAAATCCTGGGCAATTTCATCCGACCGTTGAGACAGCACTTTGCGGGTAACCGCGTCATCGGAGCCATCAAGTCCCACGGTATTGATGACAATCTCGTCAGGCTGTTGTTGAGCGCAGTGGTCGAGAATTTCGCCGGGGGTTTTCAGGTTCAAAGACATGAATGCCTCACTGGGTCAATGTTTAGCGAGAAAACTGCTACTAATAGCTTGCGTACCACGTGCGCAACTACGCCCCAGGCTTGTGGCTCGTCATCTTTTTTCAGGATTATCTGGCTCAGTCTGTCATGGCGTCGCAAGCCCGCCCACGCGGAGTGATACCTTACCCTAGTTTAACGCCGGCAAAATGATCGTATCCCCCGAAATCGGATCGAAAAGGCGCCAAGGATTCTCGGCATTGGAAGATACAATGTCGGTAAGATCAGCCGTAATGGCAGAATGATTAAACTTGGTCTCAATTGAGCTGTCGCCAATGAGAATTCTTGCTCCCCGGGGTGCGCATCGCGTTTTAATGCTGAGGATCGACTTGTCGTCTAACTGTCCCATTTGAACGCGCCCTATCTCGCAAAAAACCGTCGAGTCTTCTCCATCCTCGGTAATCGCAGGTGGCGGCCGCTTTTGTATCTCCATCGAGCCGATGACCTGACGCCCACCGGTCTCGGTATTGAGGAGGGCAACCTCGAACTCTCCGGTCGTAGAGATCACCTTATTCAACAGGTCGCCGTACACTGCGCCGGTGACGACATTGGACCTCCAAGTGGTCTTAATTGCCTGCCCGGCAAATTCGATTTTTGTGGTTGCAGGAAGTGCCTTGTCAGTGACGACCCAGATGCCACCGTGGCCATCGGGCTGCTCATTAAACACCTGTCCGACAACGGTGTTGCGGGGGCCAAATTTTGGATTAACAGCAAACTCGTTTTTAGCATTGTCTGTTGTCGTCACGTTTTTCGCGGCTGGAGCATACAGTATCGCTAGAAGAATGAGATCTGCCTCGGTTTGACTCAGTACCAGTTGGTTAAGCACGCTTGTCTTACCGTCTTTGATTTCTGCGTGCATGATGGCCTGAAGCGTCGTTACGAGCATTTCCTCACTGTCAAATGCGCCTGGGATGGCCTCGAGACGCTCGAGTAGTCGATTTTCTGTCTCTATTGCCGAGGCCGGATTCCAGCTGGGGTCAGCCTTGTAAAAACCGTGAATCCCTTGCATCTGTGAGGCGACTGAAACCAGGAGGTCGCGAGGGGCGCGGGGACGCCTGGAGAGATATTGATACACGGTACTGGCAGCGCCGACTGTTGCACCGCCCACCACAAGGCCTGAAGTGAAGTTGCGCCTTCCGAGCTTCATGTTGTGCCTTTGCTCCCTGCGATATGCGCTGCCAAACGACAAGAAAGCGCTGTTATGGTTAACGTCGGATTGGAAAATCCGACTGATGGGAATACTGAACTACCAGCCACGTAGACATTGGGTGATCGATGAATCCGGCAATTTTCATCGACCACTCCCGACTCGGCACTAGCGCTCATCCTTGTGGTGCCCATATGGTGCCAGCCGTTGCCAATCCGTGCCGCCATGGTCTTCTTGTTCACGGGCTTCTCGAGTTTTAACCGCCCGGAATGAGTCAGATGCAAATAACGATTCAGATGAGAAATAGCAGCATCGAGCATTTCAAAATCACTGGGATTAAAGTCCCAGTGCAGGTTGAGCCGGCGCACGCCTAACTCGTCTCGCTCGTCACTCAACGTGATTCTAGACGTTCGACAGGGCGAGGGTTCCCAAATCATCGATGCGCGATAGCCGGCGATTTCGTCTTGGTCGGTGAGTTTGGTTACCCAGGGATTGAGCGCGTAATCACTATCAATACCCGAAATTTTGGGCACCGGGCGTAGCATCAAGCAGCAATTAATTATTTTTTCAGATTTCAATATCTCCTCGTCGATTGCTAATACTGGCATCACGCGATCGGGTGACTCTCCGAACTCCCGGTAGCGTAGATTTGCTCTCGCAAGAACCTGACCCACTGGCCACCCGGCATGGTCCATAAAGCCGCGCCCAAGCCAGTCAAGGTCTCGCCACGGCAGGGATTCATTCTGATCGGCACAGGATAAGAGGAATCTCGCATTTTCAATTCCACCCATCGCGACGACAAAGTGCCGTGCTCTGACAGTCAATTCATCGCCATTCAGAGATCTCGAGGTCACCGACGTTACCGTGCCGTCAGATGCACAGGCGAGCTTCACGGCGGTGGCATTGAGCACGCAGTTCAATCCGGATTGCTCTTTAACGGTGCTTAGATAGGTTTCACCAAACCGAGTTGGCGGTGAGAACCGAAAATACTTGGTCACGACGCCGTGTTGCGCGGGAAGTAGATCATCGAAGAACTCAGGAAATTCCCTGTCGAAATAGTCGGGATTATCAATTTGCAGCCAGCGGTGAGCGTCTTGGTACCATGGAGCGAGTATTAAGTGATCAATCGGCCATCCGCTGTTAGGTATGTGTGGTTTGGGACTGAAATCAATGGGGTCTAATGGCCGACACCAGCCGCCCCAGTGCCCGCTGGTACCACCGAAGTATCGCAGCCGAGATGGCCCGAGTGGATATTGTCGCGAACCTGATACGACGCCACGATACAAATCGAGGGCTCGACTGTCGGGTGCAGAGAGTCCGCCTCCCTCAAGTAGCACTACCGCTTTTCCACGATTTGCTAGTTCTGTTGCGCAGCTTATCCCCGCGGGACCGGCGCCAATCACGCAGCAATCGGTTTCTAAAGTCGAATCGGGGACATCCCCGATTGATGTGAACAGCACACCCCAGCCTTTCTATCAGGTCTCTATGGGGCTGAGTTTACACCAGTCTGCAAAGCAGACTGAGTTAACGGCGCTTGCTGGGTTTCTATGCAGGCGCAGCGATAACCTGCTTCCACTCAAGATGCCTTGCCGCGCGGCGTTTGCTACCGATTTATTGAGCTTGCTTGATCTCCAGTAAAGCCTGCCTGACCAGCGGCAACTGATCGTTGCCAAAGTACAATCGATTAGCAATGAACAGCGTCGGTGAGCCGTAAGCGCCGCGAGTGATTGCCTCCTCGGTATTAGCACGCAGTTGGTCTTTGACCGGTTGCGAGGAGGCTTGCTCAAGGAGCGTTTCCCCGGCAAGGCCACATGTATTGGCAACTTCACTCAGGATAGCCGGCTCATCGATGTTACGCCCTTGGGCAAAATAGGCGTCGAATGCTGCTTGCGAGAAACGCAACAGCGCGTCCGGGTTATCTTCCAGTGCGCAGCAGCAGCGCATTGCCAGCACGGACTTTACCGGGTGATGCTCTGTGGGAAACACCAGCGGTAAATTCGCGAGCCGCGCCCACTCATGCAACCATCGGTAGTTGTGAACAATTTTGGGCGACATGGGTTCAGCGCGTGCCGCATAGACATCGGGGTTTACTGCGTTGAAAACCCCCCCTACCAGAAAAGGTCGCCAGCGCACTGGGACGCCGGTTTCCGCAATAATAGGCTGGAGATTATTAAACGCGAGATAGGTCCACGGCGACGACAGATCGTAAAATACTTCCAAGGTCTTCATGAGGGTAGCGCCTCTGCAAACGACCACCCGATGCTCACCGGATACGTGCGTCGTTGCAAGCCTCTGGGATTGGGTTGCCGTTAAGAGGAGCTCACGGTATAGCACCCCGACCCTGCCACCCGAGCAACTACCCGTCAGTCACTGACTTTATGTTCAAGTACTGTGATGACGGGCATGGCTATTAGTGGCTATGAGTAGCAGGTAGCAGGGGAGCATGGTTGGCTATCGAAACCGCTGAGCTTGCCGCTTGCGACTGCTCTGCCATCAGAAACGCGCTGACGAACAACATAACAACGCCGCCGATAATAATACGTAGATCTTGCATGGTTGACCTCCTGTCAATGTGAAGTGGCTTCCTGCCACCCCGGCAATCTAAGCAAAACCGGCGGATCGCTCAATGTCAGAAATAACAATCAGGCTTGCTGGTCTATCCAACTTCAGCGCTGTCTGCTGTCAATCGAGCCATGGAGACGAGTTCAACTTCCAATTAAAGTAATAAATTGCCGTGAAAATAATGTCATAAAAATGTTTTATAAAATCAAAAAACTCGTGAAATATAATACGTAATAACATTTTAATGATGAATCAATGCCACAGAATCGAGACAATACACTTAAGGTTTGTGTGCGGCACGGGTGCCGCAGGCGTGCCAAGAGCAAGTTTTGTAGCGACGAGTGCCGCGTGGCATATCACAATGCCAAAAGAGCGCCAGCGGCCAAGGTCCGGATCATGTGTCTGGGGTGTAAAAGCGTTTTTCACGGCAGACCCGATCAAAAGACCTGTGGCGCCACTTGCCGCTCTCGGGTTTTTCGAGCGCGCAAGCGATATGAGGCGCAAGACGACGCTGCACCAATGGAATGGAACAAAATTACGCCCTTTTCACCCGCAGAACTCAAAAAGCGGATGCAGGCACAGCCACTTGAGCCGGGAGTCGAGTATTCGTGGTTGCCTGCCGCGCCGAAAAAAGTGCGGGTGCGCGGTGCTTCAGCCCCCGCCAATCAGATGCGTTTTGATTTTTCCGAGGATGCGGCCCCTTCAGACAGCGGGAAGGCCTGAGGTGCACCGAAAATAGCCAGAAGATGGCGCTTGCGACTGGCTCAGCGCGTAACGCGACAGAGGCGCAAGCGCCCTAAAGGAACGGGGTGGCCAACTCGCTGGCCACTTTCACTATAAGAACCAGGAGCCGCCGTCTACCATATGGGTCTGCCCGGTGACAAAGCGACTGGCATCGGACGCCAGATAAATCACGGTGCCGGTAAGATCCTCAGTCTCTAGGTTAAGGGGAATCAGCTGATTCGCGGCGATCACGGCCTTGGCCTTGTCAAATTTCTCGCCAAAAAATTCTCGAGTTCCCTCTGTCATTACCGCTGAAGGCGCCACTGCATTCACTCGGATATGATCCCTCCCCAACTCGCGCGCCATGCCCCGGGTCATACCGATAACGGCCGATTTCGAAGCCACATAGTCGAGACCGTAGGGCAGACCGTACACCGCTGCCAACGATGAAATATTGATAATCGATCCACCTCCACCCGCGCGCATGTGCGCCACGACCGCGCGACTGGTCAGCCAGGTGCCTTTGATATTGACCTGCATGACTTGATCCCACTGCGCTTCTTGCAACTGCTCGAATCGGGCGCCTTTCAGCCCGGCATAGAGCGCGGCGTTGTTAACGAGCCCGTCAATGCGGCCGAAGACCTCTATCGTTTGGGTGGCCATCGCCTCGCAACTCTGGCTATCCGCAACATCAAGGGAAACCGCGATCGCCCGGCCACCAGCTGTCGTGATCGCGGCAACCGTATCGTCGCAACCACTGATATCGGCGGCGACAATCGCGGCGCCTTCCTGCGCCATGGCCTCACAGTAGGCACGACCCAGCCCCCGGGCGGCACCGGTAACGATCACGACCTTATCGGTAAGTTGCATAGCGTCATCCGAAATACAGTAGCCAGATGAGTGTAACGCGCATCGGTCGCAATGACGCGGCAAAAAAGCGGTTTGTCCGGAGCGGCAGAGGGAGGCTGGCCAAAATGCATTGCGCAAGAACGCATTGACGAAGTTTTTGCGCAGAGTCAGATGCATTCACTACCGCTTTCTGACACTCTGTAGAACATTGTCTTCATGACTTCTGATATGCGCCCCGCTGTCCCGTGGGGACAGTGACAAGAGCCGTGTTATGCCATTTCCTATCGAAGCTGTAAGAGCGCAGTTCCCTTCTCTGGCCACCACCGACCAGGGGCAGCGCCGTATTTATTTTGATAACGCGGCCGGTACCCAGGTGCCGCAGCAGACCATCGCGCGCATGGTCGATTTTTTTCATCGATACAACAGCAATACGGGTGTGTTTAATCCGACTTCGGTGGAGGTCGATGCCATGTACGCCGAGGCGGTGGCGGCGATGGCCGATTTTCTGGGTACCGACGATCACGGAGAGGTTATTCTCGGTGCCAATATGACGACCCTGACGTACCAATTATCGCGCAGTCTGGCGCATCAATTTGCGCCCGGAGACGAAATCATTATCTCCCGCATGGAGCACGAGGGTAACGTCACACCGTGGCTGCAAATGGCCGAAGACAATGGCCTGATAGTGAAGTGGTTGGAGTTTGATCGTGACACCTGGCGCGTAGAGCCCGCGCTACTGGAACCGCTGTTAACGGATCGCACGCGACTCCTCGCTCTCAACTACGCCAGTAATCTGACCGGTGGCGTAAACGATGTGAAAGCGCTGACTGCTATGGCGCAGGCCGCCGGTGTCATGGTGTATGTCGATGCCGTGCAATACGCCTCACACCGGTTGATTGATGTGTCTGATCTGGGCTGCGATTTTCTCGCCTGCTCGCCCTACAAATTTTATGGTCCGCATCTGGGCGTCGTGTTTGGCAAGCGAGCGCATCTAGAGGCGCTCCACGCTTACAAACTCCGCTGTGCTACCAATGACTTACCGCTGCGCTTTAGCATTGGTACCCCGGCATTCGAATTGATTGCGGGTTTGCTGGGGACCCTCGAATACTTTACGTGGCTGGCAGAGAAAACCGGCGCGACGGGTGGGCGCCGCGATAAGTTTCAGGCTGCCTATGGCGCGATGGGCGCCCACGAGGATCAGTTGCTGGCACGCCTCCTGCCGGGGCTTCTGAGTATCCCCGGGTTATCGCTCCAGGGGGCCCCTAACCTGCAGCATCGCGTGGCTACCGTCTCTTTTACCCACGAGCGCCATCCTGCCAGCGCCATTGCCCGGCAGCTTTCTGCTGCAGGTGTGTACTGTCATTGGGGTGACAACTACGCCTTTGAGGTGTCGCGAGCGCTAGATCTTGACCCCGAAGAGGGCGTACTGCGACTGGGTCTGGCTCACTACAACACAGTGGGAGAGGTCGACGAGGCGCTGGCGATCATTCAGTCAATCTTCGCCGCATAGCGCGCCCTTAGCGGGCAGGCTTGTGCGCGTTCTGATTGTCAGACCAGATCGCTTCGACCCACTGGCGTATCAGCAGTCCCTCCTGCCAGCGATCGGATAACTCGAGTTGATCGCCGTCGGTAATGGCATAGGGGGGAGGGCCCAGTTCCACCAAAAATCGCATCGTTGCGTCCTCGGTTTGACGGGCGCGCCAGCGTGTAAAGCCCTGTGCCCACCAGGCGCGATATTGCGCTACCCAGGCGCCGTGCTGCGGAAAACTCAGCGGCACCTGAATCTGCTGATTATTGGAGATGCGGCCCTGAAAGGAGTCCGAACGCTCGAGAATAGTGGCGAAATAGTCAGTATCAGTTGCACTCAAAGGGAGCTGCAATTCGCGGTCGACCACAAAGTGAGAGAGGTCTGCACACAGGCGGAGCGCTGGCACCGCCGCTAATACTTCGAGAGTGAAGAACAGGTCATTCAACGTCCCGTTACGATGGGTTTCCAGCAGCACCGGAAAAGGGTAGTTCTCAGCCATGGCAAGCCACGCCTCGACTACGGGGATAGCATCTATTGCTGTCAAGGGCATAACGCCGCCAATCACATTGACCTGGGTGGCATTCATTTCTGCGGCCATCTCTAAGAGTGGCTGCAACGCTTCCACGTCGTGGGGGAAAGCGTTGACCATGCACTTCAATCCCAGTCGCTCAAAGGCGGGCTTTAGCGCCAGACATTCGGGAATCTCCGATACGTTGGGATCCAGGCAGGTGCCCGCGTAGCCGGCCTCGGCAATGCGCTCCAAATGTACCTCGGGTGGGTGTTCGGGCTTTCCGGGGATGCGTTGCTCCATCGCCCAGAGCGACTGGTAAATATCGAGGGTATGTGCCATCGGTGGAGCGCTAGAACGACGTCAGAAACGATGCGGCGTTACCGCCGGTGAGCTGCGCTGATTGTGCCGCGCGCAAAAAGTCTTTGCCGCTTGCGGATTTCAGACCGGGGGCGTCGTGAAAAATACGATAGCGGCGGTAGCGGTGATACATCAGTAGCTGGGGCCAGAGTCGAATCACGGTATCCGGGTCTTCACCGAATAACTCACGGTGAAGCGTGGGTAGCTCAAACCAGGGCGTGGTGGGTTTGGCGTGGTGCGCATTGTGGTAACCAAAATTCAGTATGAGCCAGTTCACCCACTCGTATCGCCAGGAGAGAATGGGGCTAAAAGTGTGTTCCTGCTCCCATTCCAGATCTCCCTTGTGTTCCGAGACTTCGTCGGTAAAAAGGTTGGTCCGATAGGGGTAGTCATGTTCGAGGCCATCAACGAAGCGCAAAACAATAATCATCAGCATATAGGCAATAAGATAACCCGCGAGGGCAGCGGGCGCCCACCAGGCCAAAGCCACGAGTAAACCAAATCGAATCAGGATTACAGCGATATTGCGGGGCATTTGGTCGCGCCGCTGAGGAATGATGAAGGCGGTGAACACCATGATGGTGTGCATCAAAATGCAGTGCGCCGGGATGTAGCACCACTCCAAAAAAATAGTGATGCGGTAGATGAGAGGGTATTTCCGAAAAAAGGCCTCGTAGTCGAACCACACCACGTCATCGTTTTCGACATGGTGCCGAAAGTGCTTGGTGCGGATATCTTCCACGGTGCCGTAACAGGACCCGCATATCCAACCAAGGAGCGCCGCCAACTGCAGGTTGTGGCGGTTCGTGCTGAACACTGTGTTGTGGGCGCATTCATGAATCATGTATGCAGCGATGATCATGCCGTGACCCACCAGCAAGACACCGGGAACGAATCCAATCCAGCCGCCCTCAAGTAGGCAATACCAACCAGTCAGGTAGGTAATAAGCGAGTAGATGATGGCGCTACTGTGCCACAGGCGCCCTCTGTCGGTTTTGAAAGTCCAGGTAGTCATGATTCGGGCTTCGGCACGAGCGGACCGCTGCCAGTGCACCTCAATGAAAGGAGCGTCCAGTATACGAACGCGCGCCGGCGAAAAAAACCGCGCCCCGATCTGGGCGACGAAACTGCGTGCGCTTCACTGGGGCCGATAGTCCTCGACAGTTTCACCCAGCCACCGTAAACCCAATGCGGTGGCTGCCCCCGCCAACAGCATACCCACCCACCAGGGTAGCCCCAGGCTGGTCGGTAAGGTGCCGCAGAATAACGCCGCGGCACCTGCGAGGAGGGCATAGGGCAGCTGGGTTCTTACATGTTCTATGTGGTCGCACCCCGCCGACAGGGAAGACATCACCGTGGTGTCCGAAATCGGCGAGCAGTGATCGCCCCATACCGCGCCTGCCAATACGCCCGACACCGAAGCGTAGAGAATGTGATGACCGTCCGGTCCCGCTACTCCCTGACTGTTCATGATGGCCCAGCACAGGGGCAGCACCAGCGGCAGCAGAATCCCCATAGCCCCCCAGCTGCTGCCGGTTGAAAAAGCAGTAAAAGCGGCGAGTACGAAAACCGTGGCCGGTAATGCCGATGCCGGCAGGCTATCACCGAGGCTGGCGATCAAGAAATCAGCCGTGTGGAGCTCCCGGCTGATTTCTGACATCGACCAGGCCAGCACCAGAATAATCATCGCGATAAAAGTAAACCGCGCGCCGGATACCCAGGCGTCGACAATCTCGTCCAGCGTTAACAGTCTCTGCACGGCGGTCATCACGACCGCCGTGAAGGCGGAGAGCAATGAGGCCCACATGAGCGCTTGGTAAGAATTTGCCGTACCGATGATGTCGCTAATGGTGTCTCCTTCACCGGTGATATAGAGGCCCGCAAGAATCCCCACGATCATGACGATCACCGGTAGCAGCGCGTTGATAGCATTGGGTCGAATGCCGTCTTTCATTGCCAGCGCCGCCTCGTCATCTTGCCCGACGGTGGAGGTGACGGGCGGCGCCGTTATGCCCGTGGCGCGCGCGCGTCTTTCGGCCGCCAGCATGGGCCCAAACTCCCGACCAGTGGTGATCACGAGCACCATGAGGAAGATCGCCATAAAGGGATAAAAACTGTAGAGAATCGAATTAAGGAAGATGCCGTAGGCGCTGAGCTCGAGTCCGTCCAAATGTGCGGTGGCGTCACCGATTAAACTCACCTGGTATCCGATCCAGGTCGTGACCAAGGCGACGGTCGCAATGGGTGCAGCGGTGGAGTCAACGATATAGGCTAGCTTTTCCCTCGAGATGCGGAGCCGGTCGGTAATGGAGCGACTGGTATTACCCACCACCAGCGTATTGGAATAATCGTCGAAAAAAATCACCAGCCCTAAAGACCACACCGCGAGTTGGCCGCGCCGCGCCGTATTGGCACCCTTGATGATCCACTCGACGATGCCACGCATACCCCCATTGCGGGATATGACGCCGACCATGCCCGCGATCATGAAGGTAAACAGCATGATGGTGACGTGGTCGCGATCGGCCACGGCGTTGACCACGTATACTTCAAAACTGGCCAAGAGGCCGTAAAAAACGCCCTCCAGACTCATGCCCTGGAGCGCCCACGCACCCAGCCACAGTCCAAACATGAGCGCAGGTAGGACGCTGCGCAGCAGCAGTGCCATTCCGATGGCCAAGAGGGGTGGCAGGATCGATACCCAGCCGGGAATCACCGGCACTGTGACAGTGGCGCTGACCGCGTCGTTGATGATCAGAGTGAGATGCGCAGTGTCCGTGCCGTGCGTCGTGACGCCGACGAAAACCCAGGTGTCATCGGTCCGTTCTGCCTGATACGTCAGTTCGTTAACCACGAGCGTGGGGATGCTTGCTAACGTCGAGGCATCTGACTGAGCTGTAAGGCTGAGTGTCAGATCGTAAGGAATACCGTCCAGAAATACATCGGGTACTGAGACGCGCTCTTGATCAGCTAGCGTCAATGTCGCAAAGGCGGATGCTACAGCCGCAAGCAGGATGCTCATGAGCCCGCTGAAGAGTTTGCCTCGCATTGTCTGCCCCCGATAATTTATGCTCGATTATTACAGTAATTGGTAACCCTGTGGTTGCTCGGGCGCGATTTAATCCTACCGATGACAAGCAAGTGCGGTGTGGGCGATAGGTGCGCTTCGGAGGACAGATGTCGGAGTTTTTTTTGTTACTCATGGCCGGTCTGCTGAGCGGCCTGGTGAACACGGTCGCAGGCGGGGGCAGTTTTATCACCTTCCCGGCGTTGCTGGCGGTCGGTGTGCCTCCGGTAGTGGCCAATGCGACCAATACTTTTGCGTCTTTTGCCGGTTACGTTAGCGGCGCGGCGGGTTTTCGTCAGGCTTTGTGGGCACATCGCGGCCGGCTTTTTGGTGTGATCGCGCTATCGTTGGTTGGCGGCGGTTTGGGAGCATGGTTACTTCTTAACACCCGGGAGACAACTTTTCAGCGTGCGGTTCCCTGGCTCTTGCTGCTGGCAACCCTCTTATTATTGTGGGGCGAGACGATACAGCGTGTCTTGCACGCCTGGCGCGCCCGGAATCCCCATCGCTCTCGAACCGTTGTGGTCTTGTTGGCGACGCTGCTTCTCGCTACCTGCATCTATGGCGGCTTCTTCAATGCAGGGCTGGGCATCATTCTGCTGGGCTATTTGACCTTGGCAGGCTACCGCGACATTCACTTGATGAACGGCATTAAGTTGCTGGTGTCGGCAATGGTAGCGGTCGTGGCGATCGTTATGTTTGGCGCAGGGGATATCATCGCTTGGTATCAGGGCTCGGTGGTGATGGCCGGCACCGTGGTGGGCGGTTATGCCGCAGCGCGCGCGGTACGGGTTGTCAGCCAGACCTGGCTGCGCCGGTTTATTGTCGGCGTCGCGCTTGGCATGACCGGCTATTTTTTTATCAACGCTTACGCGGTAGTGTGATTCAGCGCACTTTTGACGTGTTTGGGAAACTGCATCGCAGCCACCGCGCCGACCACTGAAAATACCAGCAGCATGATAAACAGGTGCTGAAAACCCAAAAGCCCCGAGTTTTGGTCGATCAGGAATCCGGCGACGGCACCCACATACACGTCGGGGGTGTAGCCGATCACCGATACCAAGCCAACCGCGGTGCCCGTGCGTGCCAGAGGGATACGACCTTCCTCCAGTAATCCAAAATACAGCCCGCGCAGCCCGAAAATTGCGACGCCGGTCACCAGCGTGTTGAGCAAAATCATCGTCATGGAGCCGAGGGCCGTGCCGGTAAAGGCAAATAGCGCATGGCTGATAATCAATAGCACGAAGCACACGAGCGCCATGCGGGAGATGCCCCATCGGTCGCCGAGCATACCCAGCGCCAGAGCAGCGATAGGCCGGGTCCACGCACCCATCGTGACGATTTCAGCGGCGTCGATTTCATCAATGCCGTGGCCCCGCACCGCAAACAGAGCGTATTGATCGAAGGCTTTGTAGCTGGTGTAGGCACAAACCAGAATCGTCATCTGCAGCCAGACCACCTTGAGCTGTAGGACGGATTTAACTTGGTGAAAAAATGGGCCGGGGGAGAAACTACTTGAACGCTGGCCAGTGTCAGTCAGTCCTTTGAGTGTGAACCACACCATGACGCCGACTGCCGCCGTGACGGCGGTGTACCCGTAAATGACTTGCCTCAGTACGACGCCCTTCTGGGCTAATGTCGCTGCGTCGTATCCCAACGGGAAAGCGGCCGAAAAAACGAACACGCCGGCAGAGGCGAGGACCGCTGCGAGCAAGCCTCTGCCGCCATCCAGCAGCCCATAGGCCATCCCCTGTTGATCATTGCCTCCCCACGCCCGCGTGACTTTTATCAGTGCCGCCCAAAAGAGCAGGATATTGGTCAAACCGAAGAACGCCCATACCAGCATGATTCCAATAACATCGGGGAAAGATGCCAGATACAACCCGCCCGCGGCGGTGGCCCAAAGTGAGCCGGATAGCAGCACCCGGGGTTCATACCGATCTGCCAGCGGGCCGCCGAAAAAATACGCCACCATGGCGACCAATCCGTAGGCGCTCTGTGCTACGCCGAGTTCAGTCGCAGTGAGCTCAAAAACCTCCAGAAAGGTCGGTCTGAAAAAACGCGTGATGTGATAGGGCAGGGTGAAAATGGCTTCCCCCGCGCAAATCAGAGAAAAAATAACCACCCCGCGTCGCCAGCGGGAAGTCACCACAGCGTTGTTACGTTCGGTGTAAGAGGGCGCGTCAAATTAATCGGTCAGGCCAACCAGCCCAACAGTAGCTCGATGATGACCACGTTGGCGATGTCTATGAAGAAAGCGCCCACCAAAGGCACGATGATGAAGGCTTGATGGCATGCGCCATAACGCTTCGTAACCGCCGACATATTGGCCATGGCCGTAGGGGTCGCTCCCATCGAAAAGCCGCCAAAGCCGGCAGAGACCACCGCCGCTTCGTAGTTTTTGCCCATTACACGGAATACCACAAAGATGATAAAGGTCGCCGCCACGGTTACCTGAGCGCCGAGAATAAGCACCAGTGGCCCCGCCAGCTCTACCAGCTCCCATAGCTTCATGCTCATTAGTGACATTGCGAGGAAGGTGCCCAGCGAAACGTCAGCAATCAGTGCAATGGAAGGGGTTCGCGCGGGCCACTTGGTGCCGGTGATGCGGGGTAGCGCGTCGGGTCGCAAATTGGTGATCAATATCCCGGCGAAGAGGCAGCTGACAAACAACGGCAGCTGCACACCGAGCTGCTCCAGACCCTCATCGAAGAAAACGCCAATAATGATACAAATGTGAATCGACAGGATGGCATCCAGGACGTCCATGTAATGCAGGCCCACCGGCTTATCTTCTTCCATAATGCCGACATCCACGGGCCCATCGGTTTCCGGCGTCAGCTGATATTTTTGGATGAGGAATTTGGCAATCGGCCCGCCCATTAAGCTTGCGAGTACCAATCCAAATGTGGCGCAGGCAATCCCCAGCTCCATGGCACCCATAATGCCGTAGCGCTCGGCGAAGATGGGGGCCCAAGCGATGGAGGTGCCGTGCCCGCCGATGAGCGACACGCTGCCTCCCAGGATGCCTACCGCGGGTTCGAGCCCCACGGCCGTTGCGACGCCAATGCCTGTGAGATTCTGGAGCATCATGAATACTAAGGTTGCGGCCAGCAGAATCACCAGCGGTCTGCCGCCGGCCAGCAAATCCCGAAAACTGGCGTTGATGCCAATGGTGGTAAAGAAGTACACCAAGAGCACATCGCGCGCGCCCAGCGTAAATTGCACGCTAATCCCCCCGAAGGCGTGAAGAGCATAAAAAAGAATGCAGACCAGTAACCCCCCGGTCACCGGCTCGGGGATACTGAATTCGCGGAAGGCAGGGACCACTTGGTTCAGTCGTTTGCCGATAAACAAAACCACGATTCCCAATGTGACGGTCAGGAAGTGGTCGATGTTCAGCGTGCCTTCGACAAGTTCCATAAAGCGATCCTTTATTTTTATGGGTAGTGATCCGACCATCGCGGAATCACTTCCTGAGGTCAAGTCTGCGGCCAATCGCTGTCACCTGCAGCGTCAATTTGTCACCTACGGAGTGGCATGGGGTGGACCATCCGTCTACGGTACGACACAGGATGGCGCGACCGATGGGATTTTTGTTGCGCAGCCTACGTAGTCGCTACTCGCGGCTGTCAGCGCTCATCTTATGGTAGGAGGAGATCCCGCTCATGCTTTGTACGCAGATTTCGCGCCCCCTCGGCGTTCTACTTGTCAGCGCATTGTTGGGTTGCGCCAACAGCGCCGCGTTTGACCTAGCTCCCGAGGCTGAACCGGATGGGGCCGCGCTGCCTTCCGGTGTAACGCCTGCATCGGAGCTCGACTGGAGAAAATTGCCTGCCCCTAACCATACGCTGGCGGATTTCAGACCCGGCGAGGTGGGGCAGTACTGCTTTGATCGCGCTACCCAGCCTTATACCGCAGTGGTCGACAGTCATTTTCATCCCAAGCCTTTTGGTGGTCCGGCAATGGATGCGCAGCACTTGTGGCAGACGTTTGATCGACTGGGCGTCAGATTTATCAACTATTTTGGCATTGGCCAAGTTCTCGAACTGGATGCCAACTGTGCCTACTACCTCGATTGCCCGGGCGTCTCGGCGATCCCCAGTATCAAGAATGATTTTATGAATGGTTTGGAGATCGCCGCTTACGATCCGGACAAAATTCATATTACGCTCTCAATGACTTTTATTGACCTTGCCCACGCGGAGAATGCTGTGGAGACGATTGCGCTTTATGATCGGGAGTTCCCGGGGATGTTTTCGTGGTCGGGAGAGCTCAACATCATGAAGCAGGCGCTGCTGGGTAACAACGCGGAGCCCGCGACGATCGAGAGTATCGATGCCTGGGCGCCGTTTATGGCGGTGTTTCGTGAGCGCGGTATCCCCGTAACGCTACATTCAGATTTAGGCAGTAACGCCAATCCCACCGAGTTCCTGCACCTGATGGATCACGTGTTGGAACGCTATCCTCAGAACAAAATCGTATGGGCCCACATGGGTCTGTCTAAGGAGCTAACAACGATTAGCCCGGAGCAGCATGTGCGTCTGATGGGAGAGCGTCTAGACGCGTACCCCAACCTTTATCTCGATATATCCTGGGATGTGATTTACAACGCCTACCATCGCTGGGGTGAAATTTTTATACCGTTCTTCGAGGCTTACTCTACCCGTATTTTGCCGGGCTCCGATTTTGTCGCTGCAGATTATAAAACCTGGGAGGACTATGCCCACGAACTTGAGGTTACCAGTCGAGCGCTTCGGGTATTGGGTGACGAAGCTTTCAGGAACATTGCTCTGGGCCAAAACTATTTTGAATTGATGGATCTGCCCTATGAAGCGCCACCGCTTTGTGCCGCGGACGATTAACAGACAAATATTCAAGGAGGCATCGATGCCTGAATATTGGGTATGAGGCACTGGTAACGTGTTTCGCCACCGAGCTCATACAGATCCGCATGCGATCCTGGGCCTAGCCCTGTCACTCGCTATTTTAGCCTCTACGCCTCAACTTTTCGCTGAGGAGGTCGCTGAGCAGGAT
>Ga0255779_1002426_pt1 | contig 19815 bp, 12 predicted proteins | sample 011ome_21_FD_179977 | JGI IMG/M metagenome (GOLD analysis project Ga0255779, IMG submission 179977) | Coastal salt marsh microbial communities from the Groves Creek Marsh, Skidaway Island, Georgia - 011508AT metaG (version 2) | ecosystem: Environmental > Aquatic > Marine > Intertidal zone > Salt...
GAGCAGGTGACCACCATCCATTTTAACCACCGAATGTTTGCTTACCTTGTGGTTGCTATTTTGACGATAGTCGCTTTGATGCAGTATCGGAAAAGTCCTGACTCCCGGGTTCGTGTCGGCGCTGTATTAATGGCATTGGCTGTGCTGCTGCAGGCTTCATTGGGTGTCGCAACGGTGCTGAGTCAGGTGGTGACCCCGGTCGCCGCCGCCCACCAGAGCGGCGCCGTACTGTTGCTTAGCGCGACGTTATTCTTTGCTCACGCTCGCATCACTGAGCGATCGCGTATTTAATAAATTTAAACAAAAGCAATTTATCGCCATTCTTCCCAGCTTGAATGCTTCCCAAGTTATCTAGCGGCTGACATACTTTCAACGCGCGGGCAGGAGGCTCGCGCGTTGTGTGGGGTGGGGGAGCCATGGTCGGTCAAGAAGACGACGTACTGTTGCAGTGTTTATTGGTTGTCGCCAAGGCCCACGGGTGTCCCGCAACCGCCGAATCGTTATCCGCGGGACTGCCCTTATCCTCAGAGGGTTTGACGCCTGATCTGTTGGCGAGATCGGCAGCCAAGGCCGGGCTGACCGGCCGCCTGAAGGAGATCAGCCTCTCCGACATACCTGATAGCGTTTGCCCGGCCGTTCTATTGCTGAGCTCGGGGGATGCCTGCGTGCTTCTGGGGTCGCCGGACGGGGAGAGCTGTCAGGTAGTCTATCCCGCGCTGGTGGACGCGCCGGTTAAAGAGGACATGGCGGCGCTGACCGAAAAATTCTCTGGGTACGTTTTCCTAGCGAGGCCCAAATTTCACCTCGAGGCCAATCCCAACGCTTCTGCACCTAAGCGCTCGGGCCATTGGTTTTGGAGCGCATTTCGCGCCAACGCGTCGGTATATCGCGATGTTTATTTTGCGGCCTTTTTTATTAACATTTTTGCTCTGGCCGTGCCGCTCTTCACGATGAATGTGTATGACCGGGTCGTCCCCAATGCCGCGTTCGATACCCTGTGGGTGCTGGCTTTGGGTGTCCTGCTGATTATGGTCGCCGATGCTATTCTTAAATCCTTGCGCGGCTATTTCTTAGATCTGGCGAGTCGCCGCGTGGATGTCGAGCTGTCTGCGAAAATTATGGAGCAAACCCTCGGCATGCGACTCGAGCACCGACCGGCATCTGTGGGTTCCTTTGCAGTAAACCTGCGTTCTTTTGAGACTTTGAGAGACTTCATTACCTCAGCGACGCTGACTACTTTTATCGATTTGCCCTTTGCTTTTTTGTTCTTCTTTGTGATTGCCTGGATAGGGTGGCCGATTCTCGTGCCGGTTCTGGTGGTTACATTGGTGCTGTTGAGCTACGCTCTGTACATGCGTCCGCAGTTGCAACGGCTCACTGAGAAAACCTATCAGGCGGGCGCTCAACGCAACGCAACGCTCATTGAATCCCTGACCGGGCTTGATACTTTAAAGGCCCTCGGTGCGGAGTCAGTTATGCAGCGCAAGTGGGAGGCTACGACGCGCTATTTGGCCGGCGTTGGTGTCGAGCAACGGTTGGCGACGCTGTCGGTCACACATTTCACGGGCTTTTGTCAGCAAATGGTTACGGTGCTGGTGATTATCACCGGTGTGTTCCTGATCTCCGAGCGTGAGCTGACGATGGGTGGTCTTATTGCAGCGACCATGCTTTCCACGCGATCACTGATGCCCTTTGCACAGCTGGTCGGACTGATTGGGCAGTTTCATCATGCGCGGATAGCCTTGCGCAGTCTTGATGCGCTTTTTGCGACGCCTATCGAATCAAAGGAAGAGGGCGCATTTGTGTCGCGCGAGTTTTTGCGCGGCGATATTGAGTTTAAAAATGTCTCGTTTGCCTATCCCGGCAGCGACATCAAGTCGCTCTCGACAGTTTCGTTCAAAATAAAAGCGGGAGAGCACGTCGCGATTTTGGGGCGCGTTGGATCGGGCAAATCAACGTTATCAAAGTTGGCGATGGGACTATTTCAGCCTTCGGAGGGTGCAGTGCTTGTGGATGGCATTGATTTGCGCCAGCTCGATCCGGCTGAATACCGCAGTCGCGTAGGTTATGTGCCGCAAGATGTCACGCTGTTTCAGGGCACGCTTCGGGACAACCTTGCTCTCGCGCGAGCGGGCATCAGTGATGAGGCAATGATTCAGGCCATAGAACGATCGGGCCTCAAGGAATTCGTGAACCGGCACCCTTCGGGCTTCGATATGCCCATAAGCGAGCGCGGTGACTCTGTCTCGGGCGGGCAGCGTCGCTGCATCGCGGTGGCCCGCGCGCTGGTAAATGATCCTGCGTTTTTACTACTCGATGAGCCAACGGGTTCAATGGATCAGTCAACTGAAAGCATTGTCAAGCAATCGCTTCGCGAGTATGCCGAGGGGAGAACGATGGTGGTGGTCACCCACAGAAACTCCCTGCTGGAATTGGTCGATCGAATCATTGTGGTCGACGGAGGCAAGGTCGTCGCAGACGGTGCCAAGGACAGCGTGATTTCCGCCTTGCAGCAAGGGCGTATAGGAAAGGCGCAATGACGGATCGTCGTCCAGATTCCATCGGCTGGGAACTCTCCGCCGAACAGGCAATTCTTGAGCAGGAGCCGCTGCGTGCAAAGCGGCTGCTGTATGGCATTGCCTCGGTCGTGATTTTGCTTGTGGCCTGGGCTTATGTGGCAGAGGTAGACACGGTGACGCGTGGTCAGGGCAAAGTCATTCCATCAAGGCAAGTGCAAATCCTCGGATCCCAAGACGGAGGTGTGATCACGGATATCATGGTCCGTGAGGGTGACTTGGTGGCGAAGGGTCAATTGCTGATCAAGCTCGATCCGACGCGCTCGAATTCATCCCTCGGCGAGAACCGAGCGCAATTAATTGGGCTGCAGGTAAAAGCAGCACGGTTGAGCGCCTTGGCTGGAGGTGTGCTGTTTCAACCCACAGCTGAGATGATCTCGGTCGCGCCTGACGTCGTGAAAGAAGAGCAGCAGCTGTATCAGTCGAACTTGGCTGAGCTGTCAGTCCAACAGCGCATTGCCGATCAGCAGTTGACTCAGCGGCGGGAGGAGCTCAATGAGCTGACCGCAAGAGAGTCGCAGCTCGCTACCGAATATCGCCTCGCGGATCAAGAGCTTTCTGGAACCCGGCCCATGTTGGCCTCTGGGGCGGTCTCTGAAGTCGAGATATTGCGTTTAGAGCGGGAGGTCAATAAAGCGAAGGGTGAGCTTCAACAAACCCGCGCTCAAATCGACCGTGTTCAAGCCTCCATCGTGGAGGCACAGGAGAAGCTGCTCGGTATCGATCTTGAATTTGCAAATAACGCGAGAGAGCAACTGACCGACACCGTTACTCAGATCAATGCGCTTTCTGAGGCCGCCGCCGGCTTGTCAGACAGGGTGCGCCAAACCAATCTAGTGTCACCGGTTGCGGGCACCATCAAGCAGCTTTTGTTCAACACCCTTGGCGGTATTGTCTTGCCTGGTCGCGACGTAATCGAACTCATCCCTGCCGACGACACATTGCTGGTTGAAGTCCGAATCAGGCCTCAGGATATCGGTTTCTTAGCGCCGGGTCAGGAGGCGAATGTCAAAGTGACGGCCTATGATTTTGTGGTCTACGGAGGTCTCGAGGGCCGAGTCGAGCAAATTGGTGCGGACACGGTGCTTGATGAAGAGGGAAACGCCTTTTACGAGGTGACGGTCCGAACAAGGTCGGCTGATCTTGGTGCTGATAAACCCATTATTCCCGGTATGACGGTTGAGGTCGACGTGTTGACCGGCAAGAAGACGGTCCTCGCTTACCTTCTTAAACCGGTGTTGCGGGCGCGTCAGAGGGCCCTTTCTGAGCGATGAATCAATCATTAGTCAGTCGGTCGGGATATCAGCCAAGTCGCTGGGCACTGGCTTTCACCTCGGGAGTCGTGCATCGATCTGCAAAGGCGTTTTTGGCATCGGAGCTAACCGATGCATTGTGTTGGTTATATGCGGGCGACCTAGATGAAGCGGTGCTTTTGAGTGAGCTCCGCTTGCTCTCCTCTGCAGTGCCGGTGGTGGTTCTGACCCCCACCCCTAGCGAGTCCCAGTCTTTTTCTCTTATTTCAGCGGGTGCTCGAGGGTATTGCCATGCTGAAGCCGCAGTACAGCAACTACTGGATGTTGCCTCGGTTGTCACCACAGGAGGAATATGGGCGCCTCCCGAATTAGTGAGTCGGCTGGTTACCATAACCAAACAGCTTAAAGTGAGTAGCGAAGATCAGGTAGCCGATGGATTTCAAGCCCTTACCGAGCGGGAGTTGGCAGTAGCCGTGCTGGTTGGAAAAGGATTCAGTAATCGTGAAATTGGCGAGCAACTGCAGTTGACTGAGCGTACGGTGAAAGCTCATATGACCAATATTTTGGGTAAGCTGAATCTTCGGGATCGTGTTCAACTCGCTTTGACGATAAATCGACTCCCTGTTCACTAGAGCGCCAATTGAGGCCCGTCACATTAATAACCTGAGCTCCACCGCATCCCGCATTTAAGCTCATCAATTACCCACCGCGTATCTCGAAACACTCGAAATTCATGCATAGCATCCCAAAATCAGCTTGATCTAGTACTTTTGTACGTGGTGCTCTCTTAGCTACCAGCGCACTATGGGCCCATGTATACAAGTTTAGGTTGAGGATGTGGCTGTGGCGCAATTTATAGGAACGATTTCTAAGGTTACTGGAGCTGTTTATGTGCAGGCAGCAGATGGCTCTAGGCGCCCCGTAAAGGTTGGCGACGACCTTTTTCAGGGCGATCTGCTGGTTCGATCAGACGGGTCCGTCGTTGAAGTCAGTTTTGCCGACTCGACACCGCTCGTTATGACGGGCTCTGGTGAGCTCCTGATCAGCGCCGAGTTGATAGAAGATGGTCGTAATACAGCAGCTGATTCCGCGCTTTTCGATGAAACACTCGATGCGGTGGTAGCTGCTCTGGAAGGCGAAGGAGACCTGTTAGATGAGTTAGAGGCGACTGCTGCGGGGGGGATTGGTAACGAGGGAAGCTCGTTCGTGCGGCTTGGTCGAATTGGTTATGGACTCGAGGAGCTTGGACTCCGGGTGGCGGCGTCTCAGGGCCAGCAGGTTAGTCCCGAAAATGCCGATTTCGATAACGACCTACAGCTACTTCAACCGGTGGACGTGGAGCCTGTCACTCCGCCAATCGTCACTGCTCCACCCGAAACTCCTCCGCCCGAGCCACCGGTAACGCCGCCGCCCGAAAATGGGCCGCCCGATGCGGTAGACGATACTACCGTGACCGATTACCAAACGCCGGTGAACGTCACTGTGCTGGGCAACGACTCCGATCCTGATGGAGACGCGCTAACCGTCGTTGACAACAGCGAGCCCTCGAATGGATCGGCAGTGCTGAATGAGGATGGCACGTTCACCTACACGCCTGACGACGGTTTTACTGGCACTGATTCCTTTACCTATACGATCACGGATGGCAACGGTGGAGAAGACACCGCCACGGTAACGATCGAGGTCGGTGAAGCGCCACCGCCGCCGCTGCCGCCTGAAAATGGGCCGCCCGATGCGGTGGACGACACTACCGTGACCGATTACCAAACGTCGGTGAAGGTCACCGTGCTGGGCAACGATTCCGATCCTGATGGAGACGCGCTAACCGTCGTTGACAACAGCGAGCCCTCGAATGGATCGGCAGTGCTGAATGAGGATGGCACGTTCACCTACACGCCTGACGACGGTTTTACTGGCACTGATTCCTTTACCTATACGATCACGGATGGCAATGGTGGAGAAGACACCGCCACGGTAACGATCGAGGTCGGTGGAGCGCCACCGCCTCCGCCACCGCCGCCCGAAAATGGGCCGCCCGATGCTGTAGACGATACTACCGTGACCGATTACCAAACGCCGGTGAACGTCACCGTGCTGGGCAACGACTCCGATCCTGATGGAGACGCGCTAACCGTCGTTGACAACAGCGAGCCCTCGAATGGATCGGCAGTGCTGAATGAGGATGGCACGTTCACCTACACGCCTGACGACGGTTTTACTGGCACTGATTCCTTTACCTATACGATCACGGATGGCAACGGTGGAGAAGACACCGCCACGGTAACGATCGAGGTCGGTGAAGCGCCACCACCGGTTGAAGCCGTTGTAGAGCTATCGGGTGATGCGAGTGTGGTTGAGGCTGATGGAGCGCTTCTGGAGCACACGATCAGTCTGGTCGACGAGAACGGAAATCCGCTTGTATTGGCGGATGGTGAGACGATCACCTTGACCCTGAGCTATACGACGATTGACGGTGTAGACGGTATTGAGTCTGAGGATCTGTCGACGCAGCAGGTCACGATCACGCTGACGGGCAATGGCTCTGACAGCAGCTTCACGGTGAGCAATGTGGTGGCGGATGATGCGCTGGCGGAAGGGACCGAGGGTTATACGGTCAGCATTGCCTCGGTGGACGGTGGTACGAACAGCTTTGGTTCAGTGACGATCAGTGAGACGACCAATAGTGGTACCGGCCAGATCACGGATGAGACGAACCCGCCGGACGATCCGGAGAACCCGCCGGATGTGGGGTATACGTTAGCGCTGTTTGCGGTGGTAGACGGCGAGTATGTCTCGGCGAACGCGATTGCCGAGACCGACGGCGTTGGCACGTATGTGGTGCTGGCGGTTGATGGCAATGGTGATCCGCTGTCATCGCAGCCGGGAGGCACGGTTGATGTTGCGGTGGCGGATGGTACGGCCACCCGCACGGATGATTACAGCACGGACGCGACCCGTACGGTGACGGTGGGTACGGAGTTCACGATTGCGGCTGTCTCAGACGATGATGTTGAGGAGAACGAGACCTTCACGCTAAGTCTTGAGGACGGGACGTGGTCGAACGACGGTGCCTATGAGGAGGTTGTGTACCAGGGGAATGTTACGACGACTATCGTGGATGATGACACACCACCTGACTTCTCCGATGTTGGATCGTGGTTTTTCTCCGGTACAGCAGATCAAGGCGGCGTTAATACCATCAGGGTAAATGAAGATGCGCCCGGGAACGATGGAAATGTTGCTACGCTGGGGGTTCAGTTTAATACCGGTAACAAAGATGGAGGGGGCTCCGGGGGCACTGATGAACTGCCCGACGGTGCTGTAATCACCGTTTACATTGAAATTACTGATGACAGTCTAGTAAACGCTTCCCTCAGTTTTGGTGCGAGTAAAAACGGTAACAAGGTCAGCGGACATTCAGCAGAGATACAAACTATTGACGGCACGCAGTACATTGTTGTCACCATGTATCCCGAAGACGACGCAAAGCTCAATGATCTCAATTTCACACTGGAGATTGTTGCTGGCGAAGACGATGTTGCGGGTAGTGGCACGATGACTATTGATATCTCTCATGCGACGATCACCCTGTCCGAAGCTGATGGTGGAGGCACTTATGACTTCGGTGATGCAATAGAAGACAAGGACGATGTTCACATAGAATACGTTGACAGTGATGCGCCTATTGCCGTTGACCTTGATGGGGACGGCGTTGAATACATAAATATGGATTCGGGCGTTGTTTTTACAGACCAGGCTACGGGTGAGTCAGTATCCACCGCGTGGGTTGCCCCTGATGATGGCATGCTAGTGATAGACGCCAACAACTCTGGCACGGTCGATGAAACACGGGAGTATGTATTCACTGAATGGAGCGAAACGGCCGAGACTGATTTGCAGGCAGTTGCAGAAGTATTTGACACCAACCAGGACGGCGTACTGGACGCCCAAGATGAACAATGGGATCAGTTCGCTATTTGGCAGGATGCCGACTCTGATGGTGTCACCGATGAGGGTGAGTTGGTGCCGTTATCCGAACTTGGAATAGAAAGTATTTCGTTAACCTATAATGAGGACAGTGAATCCGGCACTGCTGCGGATGGCGATGTGGTCATACACGGGCAATCGACAGTCACATTCACCGATGGATCTACAACCATTGCCGAGGATGCGAGTTTCGTCGTCAGCGCTGGTGACGTGCTCTCCGATGACGACACTGTTGAGATTCCTGCTGCCGGGGAAGATGGCCAGGCAGCCACTTCACAGGAGAGCACTGCTTCTCAGACTGGCGGCGAGCGCTCCGGTTATGATGCCGATCTTCTAGAAGCGGATCTGATGACCAGTGGCAATAGCACTGAAAAGCTTGATACGCCGGAACAGTAAGGTCCGTCGCCTCTAAACCACTGGGTTGGCCTCATGGGTCGCCCAGTGGTAAGTCGCAACTGGCGAATAAGCCGTTACGGTAAAGAGCGAAGGGGCTGGATGCGGGGCCAAGCGTGAATCTATCGTGCCAGACACAGCGGCGTGCTACTCTAACGAGCGCGATGGCTTGGTACAGGTAAGTCTATGCCTTACGTCAAAAGAAACGCGAGTAACGAGGTGGTAGCGGTTAGTACCGAGGCCTCCGTGGACTGTGCCCACTGGGTAGAGGACAACGATCCCGCCTTGCGCTCGTTCATGCACCGATGGACCGATAATTCGGCCCTAGACGATAGCGACCTCGAGTTCGTTCGCGTCCTTGAAGATCTGCTTGATGTGCTTATGGACAAGGGTGTATTTCTGTTCACCGAGCTACCCGAGGAAGCCCAAGCGAAAATGCTCAAACGTCAGGCCTTGCGAGCCAAGCGTCGGTCCGGGCTTGATATTCTTGACGGTTGAGGCCTGGCTGATTGGGTATTAATGACGTCAATCGTAGGTAACTCCGCGGCCACAGGCTCCGGTGGCACCGAGCTCGAAAACACCCCGGAGTTGTGACGCTTCCGATACGCCTTCGGCAATGCATTCTAGGCCGAGTGACTGTGCGATAGAGGCATAGGCCCTAAAGAGCGCTGCATTACCCGCGTTGGTGGCAATATCTCTGCTGAAGAGGCCGTCGACCTTGATGTAGTCGGCCCCAAGTTCGCTCAGCTTACCTATCTCGCCAATTCGATAGCCCATGTGCTCCACGCCCACCTTAAATCCGTGGCTGTTGGCTATATCTGACAATCGCCGGAAACTCTCGAGCTGCGAAAAGGCCGCCGCTTCACCTAGTTCGAGGGATAGCCCGCTGATATCCGCACGGCGTTCCATTACCAAAGACTCAAGCCAATCAAAGAACGCGGCATTGGCTAGAGCTTCCGAGGTTAGATTGGCACAAGTTGGTTTACCTGTCGCAGCAATGTGATCAAGGGCGAGCACCACTACAGCCTTGTCTATCTCTGTCGAAAGGTCTAGACGATGGACCCAGGGCATGAATTCGCCAGCGTAGCGAACCTTGCCGTTAATTTGTATACGAACCATCGCTTCTTCATGAATGAGCATGCGGTTGCTGGCAAGAACGGGAAAAGTCTCAATGAAGAGTTCGCTATTATCCAACGCGTATCGGAGATCGCCCAGCCATTGCTCAGCCTGCTCTCGGGTCGACCCAGGGGAGTTATCGGTTTGACTGGCTTCGGTGATGGTGGCGGCTCCCTGATCAGCAGACAGTAGTAGGGCATTATCGAGGGCGCTCATCACGGACCCAATGGAGTCCTCGGACGAATAGGTCACACAGGCCGTCGGCAGGTCGCACCGATCTCTAATGCCGTGCTCTATAAGTACATTACTCGCCGCTTGCTGTAGCTGCTGAGCGGGTCCGCGTGGGTTGCTTACCCGCGGCGCGATAAGGCAGATATCCGAGCCATTTAGCCGGCCTATTATCCAGCCAGAATTTGCCTTCTCTAATCGTCGTAACATATTGCCAATGGCCTTTAAGGCATTGTCGATAGGCTGGCGGCCAAAGACCTGGTTGAGGCGCGCCAGATCTCCCAGTCTCATAAGTGCGGCTGTTCCACTTGCCTCGGCGTCCTCAGCTTCAAGCTTTGCCGCCAAACGGGCCATAAAAGGCTCGCGCTGAATCAGCCCCATCGTGGAATCGAGCTCTGCGCTTTCGCGCTGTTTGCTGAGCCGTTCAGACTCCCGGTTTAGCATGCCTTTTATTCGGGTTGCAAGCTCGTTCATCGAGCGGGTTACTTCAGCAAATTCTGTAGTGTAGGGCTCTGCCACCGTAGCGAAACGTCGCTGCCCAATCGCCTGTGCTTGACCGACAACCTGTTTGAGCGGAGAAAGTACCAGCCGCAGCAGCATACTTCCGATAATACCTGCGGCAATGATGGCAACAATCAACGCGGCAAGCGTCCGCTTGGCACCCATCCACAATTCGTCGTAGGCAAAGCTATCTGCACTTTTGATGGTAAGTGTACCCAGCTGGTTCCAGCCATTGGTTACTTGGGCCGAGGCCGGTTCTGAATTAATGGGAAAGAGGCCGGTAATCCATGGGGGTGCGGTGCTGGTCATGTTTGGGGTGCCGCGTGCAAAAAGCACCGTACCCATGGGATCGTGAAATTGCAGCATTTCATAGGCGCCTAGGTCAACCAGAGTGGCGAGTTGGAGCTCAAGGGTTACCAGATCGAGGGTTTGTTGGGACAGGGAGAGCGCTAGTGCCGTCGCCTCGTCTTGGTTCTTAAGCGTAAGCTGTTCCTCCAGATACTGACTCGACGTGGCACTGTTAATGATGAAGGTGGCTCCAAATACCAGCAACATAACGAGCGCAGTGACGATCCACAGCTGTTTCAAAAGTGACATAGCGGTTCTCCTATGACTCTAGATTGAAGCCTTCCTGACGCATCCTCAATAACACCTGACTCCATCGCGATAATCGCGCCTGAGGGTCGGCGTCTGTGGCTTGCGTTTGGGTGGCCATCCAAAGTTGATTGGCATTGAAGCTAAAAACGGGAAACAAGTCGCCGCGCTCGGTGGCGGATTTGATTGCTAAATCCAAGTTGTCCAGGATGAGGGGCGTCGCGAGCGGGCTTTCGTACCACGCGAGGACCATATGGGCTTGAGTCAGCCCGTTGCGCTTAGCTTTTACATAGACCAAGCGCAGGGATTCAGGTGGCAGCCCCATCAACAGTAGGGTGGCGTACTTTGCGATGGTAAAGTCTTCACAATCACCCACAGCCTTTCCCATGGTCTCTAAGGGTGTGGCCCAGTAGTCGGTTTGATTCCAGGCCTTCTCATCGCTCAACCAGAGAATATTGTCATTGAAGAAGTCGTTAGCCGAGCGGAGTTTTTCCAGCGTCTCAGAATTGTTGTAGGCGCCGATAAGGTCTTCCCAAGATCTGATTGTGGTGACAGCGTTATCACCGTACCGTTTAGCGGCCAGTTCTTGGAGCTGAGGCATCTGCAATGCCGCCAAGCCGCTGCACAGGAGCGCTAATGCCAAGGTAACGCTGACCGCTCTGCGCAGTGACAGCGGCGCGCGCTTGCTGGCGGCGTGAGCGAAAAGCGTGTACTTGGTCACAGGTCAGAGTTTATGCAACGCATATTGCAATATAACCCTATTTCAGGGATTATTCGCAAAACTGTTTTTAACAAAAAAGTCGAAAGCCAAACAAACTTAAACAAAAGAATTCGACTCTTGGGGGGGGGTAGATGCAATTGCTCGTACCGCCTTTACAATATTCGCAAGGAGCATGTAGCTGTGACAGCAACATTTGACATCAGAAAAGGCTTATTACCACTGTTTTTTTGTATCGCGACTCCACACGCATTCGCCGATGTGGGGACTTATGGCGAGGCTGTGGCTGCGGCGCTTGAGACCAACCCGACGGTTGTTTCTGCGTACTACCAGTTTGAAGCGCAGCGCGAGAGTCAGAACTCACGGCGGGGCGATCTCGCTCCTCGTGTCGACTTAAACGCCGATTACGCGTGGGCGGAACGCGTGACGCCCCTCAATGATTTCGGCTCTTACGAGAGTGACTCGATCCGCTTTACGGTCACGCAGTTGCTGTTTGATGGGTTTCAAACCTTGAACGAAGTGCGCTCGCTCGGCTATGAAAAACTGGCGCGCTACTACGACTTTCATGCCGCGGCCCAGGACGTGGCGTTGCAGGCGACCGTCGCCTACGCCGATACGGTGCTGTACCAAAAGTTAGTGGCTTATGCCGAGGAAAATTACGTTGTCCATCGGCAGGTGTTTGGCAAGATCGGGGAGCGGGTCGCCGCGGGTCGCGATGAGGGCGTCAATCTTGAGCAGGCGACGGCAAGAATGGCACTAGCCGAGTCAAACCTCTTAACCGAAGTGACCAACCTGTATGACACGCGAGCGGAGTTTCAGCGCGTTGTTGGTGAGCTACCGACCGAAAAACTCCCCATGCCAACGATTTCGACTTCGATGATGCCGGCATTGAGAGAGGAGGCGCTGCGTGTCGCCTACAATAAAAGCCCTGATATTAATAGGACGATTGAGGAGATGCGCTCGGCCAGAGAAGCGTATGATGCGACCAGAGGACCTATGCTGCCCCGTTTGGACCTACGTTATAGAAATGAAACCGAAACTAATATTGACGGCATACGGGGAAACTATGATTTAAACGCTGTCGAACTTGTCCTGACATACAACCTATTTCGCGGTGGTGGTGATAGCGCTCGACGACGCGAGTTTTCAAATCGCTACTACGCCGCGGTTGAAAATAGAAAAGAAGCCTGTCTTGCAGTTAGGCGTGAGGTCATGATCGCTTTCAATAACGTTGAGGCGCTCGAGCAGCAAGAACGCTATCTCACCCTGCAACTGGAAGCTCAGGACAAAACGCGTCGCGCGTACAACGACCAATTTGATCGTAATCAGCGCACGCTGTTAGATCTCCTCGATTCGCAAAACGAATATTTTGATACTCAGCGCGCGCTTGCTGCCGCGACCGTAAATTTATTTAAAGCTAAGGCAACTGTACTGGCGGAGACGGGTGTGTTAACTGATAGCTTGGATGTTCGTGGCTTTAATCAGTCAAAGTTAAATCAGGTCGCCCAAGAGCTTGAGCGAAGCGAAGGCGAGGAAATACTGGCGTGTTCTCCCGGCGTTGTTCCGACTATTAGTATAGATCAAGAGGCAATTTTTGAACGATTAAACGTGCGAGCTGAAAATAGCAACGTATTGGAGTAGGGGCAGATCATGGCTTCAGCGAGAGCGCATCGACGTAATCGATCAGCGCCCCCACGTCAATGGGTTTGCGCATCAGAGTAACACTGTCTTGATCGATCCCTTCGAGTTCCTGCGCGGCGTCAAGGTGTCCTGAAATTATCACATACTCAAATGTACGATCGGGCACTGCCTGCAGTGTTCGGATAAGGTCCGTGCCGCTTTTGCCGGGCATTCGCATGTCCGTAAGAATCAGCGTTATGTCAGGGTCAGCGTCGATAACTTCGAGGGCCTCATCGACGCTTGTAACGGCAAAGCAAGGAAAGTCGAGCGATGACAGAAACTCTGCTAGCTCTTCGCCGATGACTTTTTCATCGTCGACAATAAGAATGTTCTTGTGTTGCAAGGAAATAGCTCTCAGGTTGGTGCGCTAAACGGTGCGACGGTAAGATGACTTAAAATGTGGAAAATGGCAATATATATATGCTCCGGGAAGCTAAATTTTGGGGCCCATATTGCGAGGAAAAATCGATGCTAACTGGTTCGCGGCGTTTAGGGTAGTTGGATGGAGCTAGCGACAAGAGCATTGCTCCTTTATGGCCTTCTGCTCTGTTCCGCTATTCAATTGGCATTCATTTCTTACATTAGTAGTGATGTAGAGAACCTGCGTAACAAACAACTGGAGACAACAGACTTTTATCGAGATGGGGTGGCAGTCGTTCTGTCGCTCAGCGATCTTGCTAGCGATACTGATTCGGCGAAGATCAATCGAATGAAAGCCGTTGAGCCTAACTTTATTGCGCTCGATTGCTGTGACACGCAATGGCAACGTCTTTCAAATGCGATCAATAGTCGCGCCCCCACAACTGATGTCGTTTTAGCTTTTGAAGCGCTGCGCGATGCTATTTCTAGCGCGGCGGAAACAAAATACGCAGCGTTGTCAGTAAAGAAAGAGGCTAAGATACCGCTGATTACCTACGCGGTTGTCGCTACGGCTGTCACGCTGCTTGTGGCCTATTTATTTGTTTTTTATGTGATTCTAGCTCCCCTTCTTCGCCTGAAAAGGGCAGTCGAACATATCGTTCTGGGTGGCCAGTTTGATTTCCTGCAACGACGATTTGATCCCCAAGAGATAGTTTTGCTGGCTAACATGCTCAGCGGCTTGATTGGACAGCTGCAACATAAACTGTCAGAGCGAGAAGTAGCCCTGAAGGAAACTCAGCGCAATGCTGACCGTAACGCGGAGGCGCTGGCTCATCGATATCATCAAATCATCGAACGTAGTGCCTCACCTATTTTTATGCTGAACGACGTGGGGATAGTGACTTCTTGGAACGAGGCCATCAGTGATATGACTCGAATCCCAGCAAGAGCTGCTGTGGGGAGACGATTCGCCGACGTCTATTTGTCTGCCGATGACAGGGCTACCTTTCAACAAGAGCTTACTAGGGTCAGGCAAGGGAAAGCCGCCACTGCGATTCGTCTGGGTTTGATAGGTCGAGATACCTCGCCGGTTAATTTGTTGCTCACCTTGTCTACTTTTGGACTCGAGTCGGAGGTGGGCGCGGGCGTGACATGTCTCGGGCAGCCTGTGGATAAGTTCTTGCGAGACACTGCGAAAAAACTCCGGAAGCAAGGCAGTGATCAGTTTACTTCGCTCGCAGCCAGTGCTGCTCATCAGGTAAACCAGCCATTGCACAGCATGCGATTATATCTCGCGAATGCCAAGAACCGTTTACGGATGAAGAATTTTCAACCGGAATTGGTGAAGGAAAAACTTGAGGGTATTGACCGAGAGCTCACGAGAGTTGACCGGATCATGGAGCATTTACGTGATCTTGGTCGAGTGGAAGAGCCTTTGCCCGGAGGTTTTGAGGTAAAGCAAGTGCTGGGTCGCTGCATTGATTTGGTAGCCCCTATTTATGCGGAAATGGGCATTACCGTTGTGTTTACGTCAGGTACTTCACGCCAGAAGGTAATTGGACATCCTTTAACTCTTGAGAAGGCAATAATAGCGATTCTCGATAATGCACGAGATGCGATTGCAGAGGCGGGAAAGAGTACGGGCACCATTACAGTAGAGTCTGTTGCGACTGAGGATCTAGTGCAAATCACTTTGTGCGATGACGGGGTAGGGATGTCTCCTGATATCGCCCAGCGGATGTTTGATCCTTTTTTTACAAGCCACACTGATCGAAGCCACTTGGGCTTAGGCTTGACGATTGCCAGAGATGCGATAGAGCAATCCAATGGAGAGATAAATGTCGAGACTGGGGGCGGGTCAACGAAGCTAATCATCAAATTGCCTACCATTGCATCTGCGGGTGATTTAGAAGATCCGGAAACGGCATCACACGAGATTGCCTCATAATGAATGGCCTCTTTCAGTCGATTCGATTTGACCTTGCAGTGTTTATTTGCGCTTTAATAGCGATGGCTATTCTGGCGCTGATGCCACCTCTTATTCTGGGGGGTGTTGGGGTTTGGTTTTTTTGTTTGCCATTGTTTTTAGCGCTGAGACTGATGCAACCAAGTTGGTTTCTTCTCTTGCTTGGAGTGGTGGCCTTGGCATATTACCTGTGGTTTGGTAATTCGCCGGATAGGTTTTTAGCAGTTACCGGCAGCACAATATTACTGTTTTTAGTCCTGCTCGTCGTTCGCTTGAGGCTCGGAAACCAGTATGGCTTAGGGACTGTGTTCCTTCTCCATATGCTGATCGATCTGCCTTTGACAATTATATCAAGGCAGTTAATGGCCAATATATCCTTCACAGAGGCCTGTTTTTCGGTCTTGGGATATAGTTTGGGGCTCCTGTTATCACTCGTCGTTAGCTCAATAATTCTGGTCGTTGCTTCATCGCGAGAATGGTTCGCGTTTTCAGGAGGTGATGGCGTAAACCACTTTTCGGATGACTTAAGTCGTAAAAGCCTACCAACGTCCGGTCGAGTGGTTGAGCTCGTCATTGCTTCGCTGCTCTTCTTTTATCTAGCTGTCCACCTAGATGTTGCGGGAGATCGGCTATTGCAGGGTCAGAAGGCAACGTTACGCTCAGACGCTGTAAGTGATTACAGAAACGCATTCTTTGATTATCGGTTGGGCCTGCATCGTGACGTGGTGAGAGCGGTAGACCTCAATTTGAACGCATTGACCGAGGACGGTGATTCCTGGCAGGGAACCTTTGACCTGCGTGTCTTTAAAGACCTAATAGCGCCGATTACTGCGCCAGATCAGGTCAATACATTTAGTGTCGCGGTTGTAGAAGATGGCATTGGAGTGATAGCCAAAGATGCGTCATTTTCCTCAGCGGAGGTGGAAGATGCTTTAGGGGTAGCCGAAGAGTTTTCAAATGAAGCAATCGTCTATTTGTTAAAGCTCCTGCGTTCAGACGGATCAATTTCACCGGTGCTCGTCATTCGTCACAAAAGGATTCAAGTGTTAATTGCGTATTCAACCGAGAAGGCATTGGTAGACTTTCAAAGATTACGTCTTGCGGATACGAGCACCTACGGCAGTCCAACTCGTAGCAACGCGATCCAGTTTTCTGAAATATCCGCTCCGCTGGAAACATTACTCCCAACTAATGCTAGCTACGCATTAGTCGATCAGGCCCTAGTGTGGGATAACCCTTTAGAACACGACGCTGGGTCGATAAAAGCTATCGCCTACCAATCTATGCGCCTTAGTAGGTTTCCACACTGGTTGCCTTTTGGCAGGAATACTTCGGTATGGTTTCAGATACCAAACAGTGTCGTTTTGGAAGTAAGGGAGTTTTTCTTGGCCCCCGAGACCTATTATTGGACAGGCAAATATTGGGACTATTTCGGCGGTTATTTGATGGATATCACTCTGGATGTGTTTTCAACGTTGCTGCTTTTTTTAATGATTATTCCAATGAGTCAATTCTTGATAAACATAAATTTCTCGCCGCTTGCAGAGCTGACCAATGTATTGACCAATTGGGGTCAGTTTCGAGGAGCACAGTTTGGAGCAAGCACCGCTTTTCAGACGATGAATGCGAGAAGACGATCTGGTATTGCTGAAATTAACGGTCTTCAGCGAAGCTTTCAGCGACTGGCACAGGAAATGACACAAGATGAGCGTCGCTTGACCACGATTGCAGCCAATTACGATGAGCTTTTGCGCTCTTTGCCACTTGGCGTGTTAGCGGTAGATTATCAGTCTCGCGTGCATTTTTTGAATGATGCCCTTTTGGAAATTTTGGGCCAGGAGAAAGAAGCAATTGGCTTAGTCAAAGCGCATGCGTTGGCGATGTTAGAAAAGACAATACCCGTTGAAGAATGGCAGCTAATACGAGAGAACCAACCGCCCAAGAGTCTATTATTAGTGGTGACTCATCGATTAAATCAGCAAGGTGAAGATGCTGGTGCGTGGGTGATCGTGACCGATTTGACGTTGCAGAAGCAAACTAGTTCCCAGCTTATTCAGGCTTCTAAGTTGGCGACGCTGGGTGAAATGTCAACCGGAATGGCGCATGAACTAAATCAGCCTCTCAATGTAATTGCACTCGCGGTAAGTAACCTACGCATCATTTCAGAGAGGGGTAAGATGTCGCTCGCGGTGGTTAGCCCGAAACTCGACCGTATTGAGACGGCAGTGCGGCGAGCTGCAGTCATTATCGATCACATGCGGGCGTACGGGCGTGTAGCGGGTGATGAGTCCGTAGTGTTGGACATTGGTGATGTGATCCACGGTCTGTGCATGCTGTTACGGGACCAATTGGCGCTCGTCGAAATCCAGCTGGTGAACCGAGTCGATCGTCATGGGATTTATGTGAAAGGTAATGCCATTCAGTTTGAACAGGTCATCATCAATGTTATCAATAACGCTCGAGACGCGATCCGCGATTCAGAAAATCCCGCGGGTGAAATCGTGATTGAATCCTTATTGCAAAGGAGCCGCGTGCTCGTTCGAATCAGTGATACCGGTCCAGGCATTCCGACGGATGCCCTTCCTCATGTCTTTGAACCCTTCTTTACTACCAAGCCTGTTGGAAAGGGAACCGGTCTTGGCGGTTCCATTAGTTATGGGATAATTCGCGAGATGCACGGGGATATTTGGGCGGAGAATACAGCGGGAGGAGCGAGAATTACTGTTAGCCTACCGTTGGTTGAAGACTCACTGGGCGATGATGCGTCCCGTGAGAGCGCTGGAGGTGCGATCAAGTGAAGGTTCTGATAGTTGATGACGACTCGGCGATACGAGAAGAGTTAAGTGAATTCGTGGCCGAAATGGGTCTTGCGGTATCGGCTGCTGCAAATGGAGAGGAGGCTATCGCGCAGTACTTTGCCGATGAAGATATCGCGATTTTGCTGACGGATTTGATGATGCCCGGTATTAGCGGCTTGGAAATGCTCGATACGATTAATAATTCACCCGGTGCAGGTAAACGTGTGCTTCGGGTTATTTTTATGACTGGAAACAGTGACACCCAGTCCGTGATTAAAGCGATGCATCTTGGGGCCACCGAATTTCTGCTGAAACCGGTTGATCTTGATTTGCTTGAGCGCTACGTCCTCGAGGCTAAAAAATTGGTTGCCAATGAGCGTACTCGAATAGCAAATGAGGCACTTTTAAAAGAAAAAGTCACACAGAATGAAGCTGAAATCACTTCCCTAAACAAAGATATTCAGCGTGCGTATGCTGAAGCTTTAGCGTGCCTTGCGGCCGCGGCTGAATATAAAGATCCAGAGACTGGTCAGCACATTACGCGTATTGGCGAGTACGCCGCCGTAATCGCTGAAAAAATTGGGTGGGATACGGATTGGTGTAGCATGATACGGCTGGCGGCACCTCTCCACGATGTCGGTAAGGTGGGGATGCGAGATGCCGTATTGCTGAAAAATGGCCCTCTGGATGACACCGAGGCAAGCCATATGAAGGAGCATCCAGAAATTGGCTTTCGCATCTTATCGGAGTCTACTTTTCCGGTGATGAAGATGGCGGCCCGCATTGCGTTATGTCACCACGAGCGCTGGGATGGCACAGGTTATCCAAGAGCACTGAAGGGGTCACAGATCCCTGTGGAAGCTTCTATTACCACTTTGGCCGATGTCTATGACGCACTGCGCTCCGCGCGTCCTTACAAGCGGGCAATGACGCATGAGGAGGTGATGAAGGTCATTACCGAAGGCGATGGACGTACCTCTCCGGAACATTTTAGACCGGATGTCCTAGAGGCTTTTAAGGCTTGCGCAGATCGATTGGCAGAAATCTTTGATCGGCTCGCTGATGTAGAACAGGCAAATGTGCGCGAGCCGGTCACGACGGGAGGTTGCTAGTGAAGACGCTGATTGTAGAAGACAGTGAGACATTGAATGCAATTTATCAGGCCTATCTGGATGGAATGGGTCTCGATATAACCGCAGTGACGTCCTTGGATGCGGCATTGGAATGTGTGAGTGGCCAACCTCAGGAGCTAATTCTTCTTGACGTCGAGCTACCCGATGGTAATGGGCTCGACTTGCTTGCGGAGCTCGAAAATGTTTCTCCAAAGCCGCTGGTAGTTGTGATGACGGGTCATGGGGATAAGTATTCTGAGGTGGCAATTGAGCGTGGCGCGGATGATTTTCTCGCCAAGCCTTTCGATGCCTCTCGACTACGGGTAACGGTGCGCAATCTCGTGGAGCGGTTTCAGCTCTCGCAGCGCCTGAGCAGTCTCACCGAAGGGTTGACACACCTTGGCCCTATGTATGGTCGTTCTGCCGTCATGCAGGCGGTCTACACCCAGCTACAGTCTATCGCATCAAGTAGGGCGACTGCCTTCATCACTGGCGAAAGCGGTACGGGAAAGGAGCTAGCGGCGAAAGCAATA
>Ga0255779_1002454_pt1 | contig 19692 bp, 16 predicted proteins | sample 011ome_21_FD_179977 | JGI IMG/M metagenome (GOLD analysis project Ga0255779, IMG submission 179977) | Coastal salt marsh microbial communities from the Groves Creek Marsh, Skidaway Island, Georgia - 011508AT metaG (version 2) | ecosystem: Environmental > Aquatic > Marine > Intertidal zone > Salt...
GGCGAAGGCCACGGCGACTAAAGCCGCCGCTAAGCCGGCTGCGAAGAAGACTGCTGCAAAGCCTGCGGCTAAGCCCGCAGCAAAGAAGCCCGCTGCCGCAAAGGCGCCTGCAAAGCCCGCCGCGAAGAAAGCGCCGGCCAAGGCGGCAGCTAAGCCCGCTGCGAAGAAGGCTCCGGGGAAGGCCACGGCCACCAAAGCCGCCGCTAAGCCGGCTGCGAAGAAGACTGCTGCAAAGCCTGCGGCTAAGCCGGCCGCAAAGAAGACTGCTGCAAAGCCCGCTGCCAAGAAAATCGCCGCTGCAAAGCCTGCTGCGAAAGCACCGGCTAAGGCCGCTGCGAAGAAGGCGGAGCCCACCTCGGCTACGAAGAAGCCTGCGGCCAAAAAGTCCACCGCTGCCGCAGCGAAAGCGTCGGATGCCGAGGATGAGGAAGAAGAGCTCGACACCGAGGCCAAAGATGTAGACGATGACGGGGCGGAAGGCTCAGACGACGCCGATGACTCTGACGATTCTGATGATGATGACAAAGAAGTCACTGATGCGCGTCAGATTGAAGCCCTAGGCGCCCAGGTTCTCGCCGGAAGTGCGGCGGGTGAGGCGCTTCCTGCTGGTGCCATCGTTCTCAAGAGCACCGATGACGACGATGTGCCGATCATTTCGACGACCATCACCGGCGCCACCGCTGACCCGGTGAAGGACTATCTCAAGCAGATCGGTAAAGTCGCGCTTCTCAACGCCGAACAAGAAGTTGAGCTGGCGTGGCGAGTCGAGGCTGGATTGTTCGCGGAGGAGAAGCTCTCCACGATGACCCAGTCGCAGAAGACCACGAAACTTGCGCGCGAGCTACACGAAATCGCCAAAGATGGCCAGCGCGCGAAGAACCATCTCCTCGGCGCAAACCTGCGTTTGGTGGTCTCTCTGGCAAAGCGCTACACCGGTCGGGGTATGCAGTTCCTGGACCTCATCCAGGAAGGAAACCTCGGTCTTATCCGCGCGGTGGAGAAGTTCGACTACACCAAGGGATTCAAGTTCTCGACCTACGCCACCTGGTGGATTCGTCAGGCCATCACTCGCGCGATGGCGGACCAGGCCCGCACGATTCGTATTCCGGTGCACATGGTGGAAGTCATCAACAAGCTGGCTCGTGTGCAGCGGCAGATGCTGCAGGACCTCGGCCGCGAACCCACCCCCGAAGAGCTCGCTCGCGAGCTCGACATGACCCCCGAAAAAGTCGTGGAGGTCCAAAAATACGGGCGTGAACCCATCTCCCTGCACACCCCACTAGGTGAAGACGGCGACAGCGAATTCGGTGACCTCATTGAAGACACCGAAGCGGTCGTCCCTGCCGACGCCGTGGGATTCACGATGCTGCAGCGTCAGCTCGAGAGCCTCCTCGATTCGCTCTCGGAGCGGGAGGCCGGAGTGATTCGTATGCGTTTTGGACTGGGTGATGGTCTGCCCAAGACACTGGACCAGATTGGTGACACCTTCGGGGTGACCCGTGAGCGCATTCGCCAGATCGAATCCAAGACGATGGCGAAGCTTCGCCACCCGTCACGCTCCCAGGCCCTTCGCGACTACCTCGAGTAGGACACAGTGCGCCTTTGGCTCGCTATACTGATCGGCCGTCTGGTTCGGTCACTCGCTCGTGCCAGGGGTGGCGGTTCGGCCCTTCCCGGGCGCATCGCGAGAATTCTGGAGCCCCGATTCCTCAGCCGGACCATCGGCCGCCTCGGCACGGTGGTGTTCGTCACCGGATCAAACGGAAAATCAACCACCACGGGGATGTTGGTGGCTATTCTGCGCGCCCACGGCGTGCGAGTCTTCACCAACCCCGCCGGGTCTAACCTTCCCCAAGGGCTTGCTTCCGCAGTGCTCGCTGATGTGACGGGCGGGGGTCGCCTCGATGCGGACGTAGCGATCTTGGAAGTCGACGAAGCTTATGGGCCGTTGATCTCTCGCGAACTCACCCCCGACCACCTCGTGGTGACCAATCTTCAAGTTGACCAGCTCAACCGCTTTGGTGAGCCAGAGCGCGTGTGGGAGATGATGAACACCGTCGCTCAGCGCACGCGCTCGAGCCTCACTATTAACGCTCGAGAATCGGCGTTGCTCTCGCTAGGAAACGGACTTCCGGCTTCGGCCCCGGTGCGCACCATTGACGTGAGCCAGCCCGTCATTGACGCGCATCCCTTTGGGTTGGTCGAAGCACAGATTTACTCCGAGCCCTACCCACACCAACCCGATGGCTCCCTCACCCTCAGTGGCGTCAAAGGCGTGTCAGCCACGGTGAGCGATGGTTCGGGTCAGAGTCACTCGTTCACCCTGCCGGGAGAGGGTTTGCACTACGCGGTCGATGCCGCCCTCGCGCTTTCCACCGCGCAGATGCTGAGCTCCGACTTCTCGTGGGATGTTGCCACCGCGGCGCTGAGCAGCATGCCCCCGGTGTATGGCCGCGGTGAAGTGGTGGAGTTTGAGGGGCGCGATTTTCAGCTAATCATGCAAAAGAACCTGCCGAGTATGCAGGTCAATCTGCGCAGCATCACCACCGCGCCGCACACCCTGTGGGTCGCGGTGGATGAGGGTACCCCTGACCCGTCGTGGCTGTTTGATCTCGATCTGGGACCGATTTCTCGCGTCGATGTTCTCACCGGCTCCAAGGCGTGGCAGTGGGCCACCTTCTTGGCATACCGAGGAGTCGAGGTAGGGGAAGTCGTGACCGAGACGAAGAAGGCGATGCACCTTCTCGCCGCTCACGACCAGGACCAGCCGGTGACGGCGATTGTGAACTACGAGCAGATGATGAAGATTCGCCGCATCGCAGGCTACCTCGACTTGGAGGGTGGTCAATGACGATTACCCTGCTGCGGGTTTTACCTGGGCTTCTTCACCTCAATGGGTCGCTCGGTAACGCCGAAGTACTCGCCACCCGACTGCGCTGGTGGGGTGTCGAGGTGAGTGTGTCCGACCTGAACCCGGGTGAGAACCCATCGGGGCGACCCGACATTGTCGTGTGGGGACACGGCACATCGTCAATGGCGCTTCCCTCCAGCGAAGCAATCGCTCCGTGGTGCGAGACCTTCCAGTGGTGGGCGCACGAGGGAACCCACTGGTTCGGAGCGGGTTTGGGTGGTGACATACTCGGAGCCGAGGTGCGGGTGTCTTACTCAGAGACAGCCCATCCGGGTGTGGGTCTGACCCCGGTGCGCACGACACTGCGCAGTGAGCGGATCTCTCAAGAAGTCTCTGGGGTCGATGGCCAAGGTCGCGACATTGCCGGCTACCTCAACGACGCGGCCGAGCGGGAGGCCGCCGGGGTGACCCCGCTGATTCCCTTTATGCCGGTGTTCTCTGACGCGTGGCGAGGCGCTACTGCACCCGGTGGTGAGGGCGTGCGTGCCGATCGGGTGTGGGTATCGGCGGTCTCAGGCCCCTTCCTTGCTCTAAACCCTCACGTCGCCGACGACATTCTTCGCTCGGTGCTCCACGGCCAGGGCATGGCTCTGCCTGAGCCCACCGAGCGTCATCGCCGTGTGGATGTGGCCGCAGAAACGGCCCGTGCGTGGATTCGCTCGCGCCTGGGCTCGCGCTAATGCACGAGGGTGCGCGGCAGTGAGCTACTGAGCTTGGCAAGCACTTCGTCGCCAATGGTGCGACACCACGACGCCCACTCCTCGACACTCACCGCAGCATCTGCGCCAAAGAGGGCGACCTGGTCTCCTGGAGAGAGGCGGGGCACATCACCCTGAGCTCGCCAGATTGAGGATTCGGGACCCATCTCGACCAGAGTGAAGTCCTCCCCGCCGAGTGCCACAGTCATCTGCTCACGGGGGCGCAGGAGACCGTGGTCAAACCCCACACCGAGGGTGAGTTGCGAATCGGAGATGGAAAGCACCGGCGCATGCAGGGTCAAGACGGGGGCGAAGCCCAGTTCAGACGCGCTGTGGTCGTCAAAGGGGCTCACTCCGTAGGCAAGAATTCCCAGTCGCACCAAGTCCAAACGAGCCTCCGGCAACTCCACCGCGGCGTGTGAGGCGGCGAGGTGAATCGTGTCGGGGCTCAAGCCGGCGTCACGGGCAACACCGACCGCATCCTGCAGCTTCCGTAACGCCCCTCTCGAGGTCTCAATCGAGGTATCGGCAAGGTGTGACCACACCCCCCGCACAGAAACCACGCTGGCCGTGGAGAGTTCCGCGGCGCGGGCCACCAGGGCCGGCCATTCCTCCCACGTCGCCCCGTTGCGGTGAAGTCCAGTGTCGATTTTGAGGTGGATAGTGAGCGGTTGGGAGGCAGCCGCGGCCTCGATTGCATCGAGCTGCCACAGCCCCGAAACACCCAACTCAATTCGTGCTTCTGCAGCCGCCGCGAAGTCGTCGGCGGGGGAGAGAAGCCAAGCAAACAACGGAGCGTTCGGGGCGATCGGGCGAAGCCTTAAGGCGGTGGGGATATCCAACACCGCTAACTCATCCACGCCGGAGTCGAGTGCCACGGGCACCACCAATTCGTCACCGTGACCGTAGGCGTTGGACTTCACCGCCATCATCAGCACTCCCTGTGGCGCGAAGGTGTCCTTCGCGTGACGGAGGTTGCCCACCAGCGCCGAGCGGCTGAGAGTGATCTGGGGCTGCGTGGGGGTCATTCGACCACCACCGTGGTGACGCGGGGCGCGAGGGTGCGAGAGATTTCCTCCACGGAGCGTCCCGACCACTCTGCCCACTCGTCCAGCGTCACCGCGCCTCCCCACACCGTCGCTACGTCACCAACCGACACCGAGAGCCCGGTGACGTCGACGATGAGTTGGTCCATGGCGATGCGACCCGCGATCGCGCAGCGCTTTCCGGCGATTTCCACTTCTCCCCCCACGGGGTCGAGTCGGGGGACGCCGTCAGCAAAACCGATGGCCACCAGCGCGAGTGTGCTGGGATGTTGGGTGCGGAAGTGACCTCCGTAGGAGACCTCCTCCCCGGCGGGGACGTTCTTCACGTTGACGATGAGAGCGTGAAGGCGCTGTTGTCCCGAGGCGCGCGACACCTCCACCCAGCGAAGGCCGTGGTTAGGCGGCGGGTTCATCGCGCAGGCGGTGGGTTTCGTCGTGCCAGCCCAGCGCTGTGTCGATCAGGCTGTCCTTGTGCTTGTCTGCGTGGTGCGCACAAAACAGCAGTTCACCCGAAGGAAGTGTGACACGGACGTACGCCTGAGCTCCGCAGCTGTCGCAGTAGTCGCCGAAGCCGAGGGCTTCCGTTTCGACTGTGTTGTCGATGGCGGGGGCTCCGATAGTCATGCCGTGTCCTCTCCGTGGGTGACCTCCATTCCATCACGAGCCACCTGTGATTTCTGGCACATTGGTCACTGTTTCGCCCCGGGCGTAGTTTTTTCACACTCCCGCGAAGATGCCGAAATCTGCAGTGGCCCTGCGTATGCTCATGGAGGCTAAAGCCCCGAATGAGCGGGAATCAGAAAGGTGGTGGCCGTGGCGGCTGCGACGGACTATTCGGCCCGGCACCTCTCTGTCCTCGAAGGACTCGAAGCTGTTCGTAAGCGCCCCGGCATGTACATCGGGTCCACCGACTCTCGGGGGCTCATGCATTGTCTGTGGGAGATCATCGACAACGCCGTTGACGAAGCCATCGGAGGGCACGGAGACACCATCACCGTCACCATTCACCCCGACGGCTCGGTCGAGGTGGAAGACCACGGGCGAGGAATCCCCGTCGACATCGAACCCAAGTCGGGATTGACCGGTGTGGAGCTGGTGTTCACCAAACTGCACGCGGGGGGAAAGTTTGGCGGCTCGAGCTACCAATCCAGCGGCGGTTTGCACGGCGTCGGTGCGTCCGTCGTCAATGCCCTCTCCTCGCGAGTCGACGTCGAAGTTGACCGTGACGGGGCGACCTGGGCGATGTCGTTTCGCCGAGGGGAACCGGGAATCTTCCGCGCCGCTCGAAATCCCAGCCCTGAGGATTCGTTTGAACCCTTTGTGGATGGCTCGCAATTGCAGAAGAAGGGTTCGGTCGCGAAGAAGAAGACCGGCACGCGGGTGCGCTTCTGGCCCGACCCGGGAGTTTTCGGCGACACCTCTTTTTCGGTTGACGACCTCATTGACCGCGCCCGACAGACCGCGTTCTTGGTGCCGGGGCTCTCGCTCACGATTACGGACGAGCGAGAGAAGCCCGCGCGCACCGAAGAGTTCCGCTTCGCCGGCGGCGCAATCGAATTCGTCGAGTTTCTTTCACCCGATCCCGTCGTGGTTGGACCGTGGCAGCTCACCGGCAGCGCGACGTTTACCGAGACCGTCCCGGTGCTGCAAGACAACGGGCACTTAGAACCCACAGAAGTCGAACGTGAGCTCGACGTGGATGTCGTGGTCCAGTGGGGTTCGGGCTACGACACCGTGGTGAAGAGCTTCGTGAACATCATCCAAACCCCCAAGGGCGGAAGTCACCTCAGTGGCTTCGAGTTGGGGTTGATGAAAGCGGTCCGTGCGGAGGTCGAGAAAAACGCCCGCCGGTTGAAAGTGGGCAACGACAAGCTCGATAAGGACGATGTTCTGGCGGGGTTGACCGCGGTCGTCGCGGTGCGACTTCCTGAGCCGCAGTTCGAGGGCCAAACGAAGGAAGTGTTGGGAACCCCCGCGGCGAAAGCCATCGTGCAAAACGTGGTCGCAGAGGGTCTTCGAGCCAAACTCACCTCGGGTAAACGTGATGACAAGGCCCAGTCGGCGGTGCTGTTGGAAAAGGTCGTCGCCGAAATGAAAACCCGGCTTTCAGCCCGACAGCTGAAAGATACACAGCGACGCAAAAATGCGCTCGAAAACTCCACCCTCCCCACCAAACTCGTCGACTGCCGCTCCAAAGGGGTGGACAACACTGAGCTGTTCATCGTCGAGGGAGACTCGGCGCTGGGGACCGCCAAACTGGCGCGCGATTCTGAACACCAGGCGCTCTTGCCGATTCGAGGCAAAATCCTCAACACTCAGAAGGCGTCACTGCAAGACATGCTCAACAACCAGGAGTGTGCCGCGATTATTCAGGTGATCGGCGCGGGATCGGGCCGGACGTTCGAAGTGGATCAAGCCCGCTACGGCAAGGTCATCATCATGAGTGACGCGGATGTGGACGGCGCCCACATCCGCACTCTGCTGCTCACGCTGTTCTTCCGTTACATGAGGCCACTGATTGAGCAGGGCCGCGTGTTTGCCGCGGTACCCCCGTTACACCGCGTTGTGGTGGTAAACAAGGGCTCGGCTCCAAACGACGTGATTTACACCTACTCCGAAGCAGAATTGCACGCGGCGTTGGCCGAGGTCGAAAAGTCGGGTAAGAGCTATCAGCAACCCATCCAGCGTTATAAAGGCTTGGGTGAGATGGATGCCGAGCAGCTGGAGGAGACGACTATGTCACCCTCAAAACGCATGCTGCGTCGAGTGAAGATGAGTGATGCCGAGCAGGCCACACGCATCTTTGAACTGCTCATGGGTAACGAGGTGGCCCCTCGCCGCGAGTTCATCCAAGAAGGCCCCGGTTTGGAGCGGGTCCGAATCGACGTCTAGCTCAGGCTGACGGGCACGGTGGCGTAGCCGCGCAAGACAAACGTTCCCCGCGACACCGGCTCGCTCGCGAGTTCGATGCGGGGAAATCGCTTCATCAGCAGAGGAAGCGCGGTCTGCATCTCCATCCGCGCCAGAGGCGCTCCAATGCAGAAATGGATACCTGCACCAAAGCCAATGTGAGGGTTGGGGTCTCGGGTGATGTCCATCTCATCGGGGCGGTCAAACACGCTCTCGTCGCGATTAGCCGAACCCAACAGGGCGGCAATCTTCTGGCCTTGAGCGACCTGCACCCCACCGATTTCGGTGTCTGCCGTGGCGGTGCGCTCAAACAGGTGCAGGGGGGCGTCAAATCGGACGAATTCTTCGACTGCAGTCGCGGCGTAGCGATCGGGATCCTTGCGCAGCACGCTCGCTTGGTCTTCCCGCCTCAGCATGGCCACCATTCCGTTACCAAAACCGTTCACACTGGCCTCGTGGCCAGCGTTGAGCAAAAGAACGCAGGTGGCAATCAATTCGCGAGCGCTCAGGCGGTCCCCGCCGTCTTCGACCGCGGCGAGTTCGGAGACTAAGTCCTCTCCTGGGTGAATCTTCCGCTCGGCCATCAACCCCTCGACATAGGCGGCGAATTCGTCGGCGGCTTTCCGCGCTTCGGCGCGGGTGGTCTCGTCGGGTGCGACCTCATACATCTTCACAATTGCTTGTGACCAGGGTCGCAGCAGGTGTTCGTCTTCTTCGGGGAAGCCCAATAGGGAGGCAATGACTTTCACCGGAAGAGGTTCGGCAAAGTGTTCAATCAGGTCAGCGTCGCCGGAGCTTTCGTGATCGTCCATCTCATCGAGCAGCCGAGACACGATGTCGGCGACGACAGGGCGCAATTGCTCGATGCGACGAGGGTTGAAGGCTTTGGTGACGAGAGAGCGCAGACGGGTGTGTTTGGGCGGCTCGGAATCCAGCAGCGAATCTGAGTGGAGGTAGTTGAACGTGTCCCACTCATCGGGGGGAGTCTTGGGTTGAAGGATCCGACCGAGGGTTCGGGTGCGCAACACCTCATTGGCGTCGCGGTGGGTGGCCGCGAGGAACATCCCCAGTTCTTCGCTCCACACCGGAGTTCCCTCAGCTCGGAGCTCGGCGAGACCCGGATAGGGGTCCTCGATGAACTGTGGGTCAGTGAAGTCGATTGATGGCGCCATGGTTATTGCCCTGCAACGTCCAGAGGTTCACCCACCGCGCCGATGGTGGCGGAAAGGGGCGTGCCGGATGCGTCCCGTTTTGCCATCTCCGCGGGTAGCTCAATGGCTTTTCCTCCTGCCGTCACGGCAAGTGGCTGGTAGGCGAGTGCGGCGCTCACCAGACAATCTTCGCCTTTGAGGAACGAATGCGCACGAACACCCTTGGTGGCGCGACCCTTGGAGGGAAAGTCGGAGAGGGGGGTGAGCTTGACCCGCTGCGACCCCACACCCTTGAGGGTCTGGCTCGACGAGGACGCCGTGAGTAACGCCACCGATTCGTCGCGAGCGCTGTCGAATCCGATGACTCGTGCCCCGTCAGAGACAGTGATGCCCGCCATGCCGCCCGCGGCGGGACCCTGCGGGCGCACCTGCTCGGCGGGGAAGCGAAGAAGCTGCGCGTCGTCAGTGATGAAGCACAGCCAATCAGAGTCGGCGGCCTGAGCGGCGCCGACGACGGAGTCTCCGGGCTTGAGCGAAATGATTTCGACGTGCGGCCGCTCGGGAACCGTTTCGAGATTCACCCTCTTCACCGTGCCGCTCGTGGTTCCCAGTGCAATGGTCGGAGCCCCTTCACCGAGGGGGAACAGCCCGAGAATCTGGGTTTTCTTGTCGACTCCGAGGAAGTCCGTGAGCCCCACGCCCTCTTTGAAGACTGGTTTGGCTGGGTCGATTACCGGGAAGTCTCCGGCTTCGATTCTCACGAGCTCGCCGTTGGAGAGAACGACTCCGAGGGGCGCTCGGGTGCGAGTGGCCACGACAGAGCGAATCGCGTCATGCGCCACTCTCTTCTCTACCCCGGTGAGCACCTGGGTTGACTCCGCGTCTATTCGAGAGGCGAGGCCGGTTGAGGTCAGCACGGCGAGGCAGGGCACGTCTTGGCGCTCGAGCGAAACAGCAGCGGCCTTCTTCGCCGTGAGGGGTTCTTGGTCGTCTGCCTTTCGAATCTCGGTCCGCCTCGGCGTAGCAAAGCGGTTGGCGACGTCGTCTAACTCCGTGGAGACCAGTTGGCGAATTTTGTGCGGGTCGGCGAGCAGTGCCGTGAGCTCGTCGATTTCCGCCATCAAGCTCTCGCGCTCGGTCTCTAGCTCGATGCGGGAAAACTTGGTCAGCCGGCGCAGACGAAGCTCCAAGATGTACTCCGCCTGCAGCTCGGAGAGATCAAACACCGCACACAACTGTTTCTTCGCCGTCGCCGTGTCGTCACTACCGCGGATAACTTGGATCACCTCGTCGATGTCGACAATGGCGATGAGCAACCCTTCAACAAGGTGCAACCGGTCTTGGCGTTTGGTGAGCCGGAATCTGCTGCGCCGCTCAGTGACCTGGATGCGGTGTTCGATGAAGACGTGAAGAAGTTCGATCAGCCCCAAGGTGCGAGGCTGGCCGTCCACGAGCGCCACGTTGTTGATGGAGAAACTTTCTTCCAATGGGGTGAGGCGGTAGAGCTGCTGGAGAACCAGTTGAGGGTCAAAGCCCGATTTCACAGTAATCACGAGGCGTAAACCGTGCTTACGGTCCGTTAGATCATTGACGTCGCTAATGCCCTGAATCTTCTTGGCGAGGACCCCTTCTTTGATTTTCTCGATGACCCGCTCGGGTCCTACGAGGTAGGGAAGCTCGGTGACCACGAGCCCGGTGCTGCGCGGGCCCACCGGTTCGACGCTGACCTTGGCTCGCGTGCGGAAGCTCCCGCGGCCGGTGGCGTAGGCGTCTTTGATGCCATCGCGGCCCACGATGATGCCCCCACCAGGGAGGTCGGGCCCGGGGACAAACTTCATGAGTTCTTTCAGACCCGCCTCGGGGTGGTCAATCACGTGTCGAGCTGCGGCGATGACCTCCGAGAGGTTATGCGGGGCCATATTGGTGGCCATTCCCACCGCAATGCCGGAGGCGCCGTTGACCAAGAGGTAGGGGATAGCCGCGGGCAGGACCTCGGGTTGGGTGAGCTGGTTGTCGTAGTTGGGCACAAAGTCGACGACGTCTTCGTCCAAATCCGCGACCATCGCGATGGCTTCGGGACGCAGTTTGGCTTCGGTGTAGCGGGCGGCGGCGGGGCCATCGTCGAGGGACCCGAAGTTGCCGTGGCCATCGACCATCGGCACCCGCAGCGTGAAATCTTGGGCGAGACGCACCAGTGCGTCGTAGATGGCGGAGTCGCCGTGGGGGTGGAGCTTGCCCATGACTTCGCCCACGACACGAGCGGACTTGACGTGGCCTTTTTCGGGAACCAACCCCATTTCGGCCATTTGGTAGAGGATGCGCCGCTGCACCGGCTTGAGACCATCCCGTGCGTCCGGCAGGGCCCGCTGGTAAATCACCGAATAGGCGTACTCCAGAAAGGAATCTGACATTTCATCGGTGAGGTCCACATCGACGATGCGTTCCTCCCCGGATGGGTTGGCAGACGACGACGCCGGGGATGAAGGTGGGGGAGTCATAAGATGGCGACCATGTTACCGGCGAACCCCGCCGCCTCTGGGCGGCTTGCCGACACCCTCTCGGGCATGTTTCGCCGGGTCGTGTCGGCCGAAAACGGTCAGCCGAGACTCCGGCGAGTGGGGGTCGTTGTCGTAGATGGTTTAGGCGCTGACCTTCTGCTCAACTACTCAGGTCATGCCAGGTTTCTCTCGGGTGTCTTGCGCGATTCCGGCGCAATCGTGAACTCGGGGATGCCCTCCACCACCGCGTCCGCTCTCGCGTCCATCACTACGGGGGTCAGTGCCGGAGAGCACGGCCTACTGGGCTACCAGGTGAGAGACCCCAACTCGGGTGAGGTGGTCAACCACCTCAAACCTTTCCCCCCGGGGGTTGACCCACTGCAGTGGCAACCACGCCCGACCTTGTTTGAGCAGGCCGCCGACCGCTCCATCCCCTCGGTGGCGGTGGGAGAATCTCGGTTTTCTGGCACGGACTTCTCCCGCGCCATTCTGCGTGGCGCCGAATTCCGTGGCTCCGCCTCGCTGCACAACCACCTCGAGATTCTTCGAGAGTTCTTCGACTCGGTGGACGAAGGTCTGGCGTATCTGTATTGGCCCGCATTGGATCGGATTGGCCACCAGTTAGGTGTGACCCATTCCAACTGGGTGGACGCATTGGAAACCGTGGACCATTTCGCCGCCCAGTTGCACAAAGCGCTCCGGCCCGACGAAGGAATGATTCTCACCGCCGACCACGGCATGGTTGACGTGATGTCGGACCACCAGGTCTGGTGGCCGTCTGATCACCCGTTGCGCTCACAGGTTCAGCAGTGGGCGGGGGAGCCTCGACTCGTCCAGCTCTACCTCCAAAGTGATGTCGACGTGAGTGAGTTTGCGTTGGCAGCTGGGGAGTTTTTGGGAGAGCGAGCCAGTGTCCTCACCCGCTCGGAGGTAATCGACCGGGGGGTGTTTGGGTCGGTTGACCCTGTGAACTCCGGCCGGGTAGGAGACGTCGTGGTGTTCTCTGAAGGCTCCCACGCGCTCTATGACGAGATGACGGCCACGGAGACGTCCGCAAAAATGGTTGGACAGCATGGGTCGTGGACCTTTACGGAACTGGCCGTTCCCGCGATAGGGCTGGGGAGCGCTTAGGCGGGGTCGTCGTCTGACTTCGTCCCGAAGACGATGTCGTCCCAGCTGGGCATCTCGGGTCGATCTTTGCGGCTGCTCGGTTTCGGGGGCACCGGCTGGTCGGGCACCTCCTCATCGAGAGGTTCATCTTCAGAGCTGAAACTCAAGTGGTGCACGGATGCCCCAGGGGAGTCTTCGGGAACTATTCGGATACTCCCGGTGGAGGGGTGTGCGTTGCGAGGGTCATCGTCGTATTCGGGGGCGGGCTCTCGCTCACCGCGGCGTCGACGCAACGCTTCGAGGAGGTCTGCGGTGTTGTTCGAGGCGTCCTCGGGTTGAGCGGGAAATGTTCCGGTATTCCGGCCGTAGGGGACGGGCTCGAGCAGCGGGCCCGTTTCGTTCAGGGGCATGTCTTCGAAGATTTCCGTGTCGAAGCGATCACCCGTTGGGTGTTCTTCGGTTGTGGTCACCGGTCGAAGTTTGGGAATCAGGGGCCCCTGAATGGGGTGTTCTTGACTCAGGACCGTCGCGTCGTCGTTTTGCGGCGTCAAAATGTGCTTGCGCGGGTCAAACGCCCACAGTGCGCGGTGTTCCACATCGTTTTCGTGAAAGAGCACCTCGACCATCCAGCCGGTGTCTTCTTTCCACGCCGACCATTGCGGTTCGCTCGCTCCCAGCTCTTCCAATCGAGCGGAGACCGAATGACCAAACGTTCCGGAGCCATCGCGCTCTCCCGTGGGCGAGCCAAAGGAAATGAGTTTCGCTTGCTCGATGGTGAATTCGCGTTCTGCCAGCACCGGGCTTTCAAACAACGCGACATACTCAACGGTTTCTCCGGTGAGGTCCGCAACCTGCTGAGCGCTGAGGCCTCGGCGGAAATGCGCTTGGATATCTCGCGGGGACACTCGCTTGGCGCTACTGGGTTTCGCGCTGGTCGCCTTCTTCACCGCGTCGATGAGCGGAGAGGTCATGGGGATCTGGAACCACTCACCTGAGTCGGATACGACGATGAGCGCGTCACCTTCCACTCCGACCACAGTGAGTGTGTGCATTACGCCTCCCGGAAATCTCCCCACTAGGATGGCATGGCCCTGCCGGGGTCGTGGACGTTGGCGGGGCGTGGCGAAAAACGGAAATATTCTCGGACCCTCGCGTGTTGTCGGTGGTTATGGGGATAATTCCGGGGAAACTCTAGGGGTCATCAGACACAGTGTCTGTCGACTCGAACAGGAAAAAGCGAAGGGCAGGGAAGTCACCAGAGATGGCCACTGACTACGACGCGCCAAGAAAGACCGACGACGACACCGAATCGCTGCAAGCGCTGCAGGAACGAGTTCCTGACAAGCTCTCCGGCCAGGTCGACGCCGACGACGCGGACAACCCCGGAAGCGTTGAGCTTTCAGGTCAGGACCTCGCCAATGTCGAACTCGACGTGGTTGTGTTGCCGCCGCAGGCCGATGAATTCACCTGTGTCGAATGTTACATAGTGAAGCACCGTTCTCAGCGTCACCACGACACTAAGTTGGGTCCTGTCTGCGCGGAGTGCGCGGGCTAAGCCGACATCAGTTTTTTCCACGCCGAGGCGACTGCCTCCGGCCGACGCGTGGAGACTAGCCAGTAGGGCGTTGGGTCATTGGGGTCGTTCAATACGACTTTCACGACCGGGCCCACCCACGGCCGCAATACCAACCAGGCGCGGGCATCCAGCTTGATGCCCTTCTCAGCTCGAGTGTTCTCTGCCGCGATGGCTTCGACTCTCTGAACGTGTGACCACTCCACTTGGGCAGAGCCCGCTCGGAAACCCTGAGAGCTGAGGGTGAGAGTGGGGCTTGAGAACCACAGAATGCCGACCACTCCCAGCCACAGCACCACACCGGTGACCACACCGACGAGGAGGGAGAGGGGAAGGAAAATCAACACCGTGGTGGGGACCACGAGAAAGACGGCGAGCACCATCCACCACGAAGGTGAGAGGCGCTCTGAATACTCCGACACACAGCTATTGCACCACGTATAGCCTGGGAGCATGCAGCCACTTGACCAGGTTCGGGTCCTCGTCACCGGTGAACCGCCCCGCTACGCCCAGCCGGGCGATGCTGGCATGGATCTCTCCGCCTCGCAGGCGTTGACGTTGCAACCGGGTGCTCGGGCACTGGTTCCCACTGGCGTGTCTATTGCGTTGCCGGAGGGCTACGTCGGACTGGTGACACCCCGCAGCGGATTGGCGCTGAAACACGGAATCAGCATGGTGAACGCCCCGGGAGTGATCGACGCGGGATACCGCGGCGAGATTGGCCTGATTTTGTGGAACACCGACCAGAGCGAGCCCTTCGATATTGAGGCGGGGGATCGCATCGGCCAACTTCTCGTGATGCCCGTTTCTCACGCACTCATGACCAGCGTTGATAGTCTTCCCGGGTCAACACGCGGTCGCGGTGGTTTTGGTTCCACCGGGATTCGCTCAGAAGGGAGCGCACAGTGACCGATATCAGTGCCGGTCTTGCTGCCGACGATTTCGAATACCCCAAGTCAGCTCCCTCAGACCGCGCCGATAATGGCCCGTTCGATGATCAAGAAAGCGGCAGCGTCAAACCCGCCATTGACCTGGGCTCACTCCGGGTCGAACCCCGCCGTGGATTGCAGATGCGCCTGGAAGTCGAAAAGGGGTCCTCTCGCGTCGTCGCGGTCACCCTCGAATTTCAAGGCTCCACCATCCAGGTCCAGCCCTTCGCGGCGCCGCGCTCATCGGGTCTGTGGCTCGGCATTCGCGACCAAATCTCCTCCCAAGTCACCAAACAGGGGGGCGAGGTGACCCCACGCGATGGCGCCTTCGGTCCCGAGCTCCTCGCGACCGTTCCGGTTCAAAGTGGCGAGGGATATTCCAAGAGGACGGTGCGGTTCATTGGCGTGGACGGGCCCCGATGGTTCCTCCGCGGTGTGATTGGGGGTCCCGCGGCGGTGGAATCAGAAGCTGCCGAAGCCATCCACGAAATCTTCCGCAGCATCGTCGTGGTGCGTGGTGTGACTCCGATGCCCCCACGTGAGCTCCTGCCGTTGAAAGTCCCGCAAGGGGGAGGGGCTGATCAGGCCCCGAGCGAGGCGTGAATTCCCCTTCAGAGCCATCAGCGTCAGAGGCGCTGCGAAAGAGTCTCGAAAAATCTCCTTTCGCCTCCGTCACTCCCGGCGCTACACCGAGTGCTAGGGACATTTGGGGGGCGCTGGGGGGTCCGCGAGGGTTAGTGGAATCACTCCTGCCTGGTCTGAGTTTCCTCGTGGTCTACTCGTTGACGCAGTCGCTGTGGTGGAGCGTGGGTGTCCCCGTGGCGGTGTCGGTAGCGTTTATCGCCACCAGGCTGATTCAGCGCAGCCCCATCCAGCCCGCCTTGGTCGGCTTTGCGGGAATCGCCGCCTCCGCCGCTGTCGCGATTCTCTCGGGCCGCCCGGAAAACAACTTTGTTCTGGGCCTGTGGGTTAACGGCATCTCTCTCGCTGCGCTTGTCGTGTCGTTGCTGGTGGGGAGACCGCTGATCGGCGTCATCGCCGGGGTGCTCACCTCCGATGGTCGCTGGCGTGAGGACCGAGCGAAGAGGGTGATGGCCACTGTGGCGACGCTGCTGTGGGTGGCCATGTTTGGTCTGCGTCTCGTCGTACAAGTCCCGCTGTATCTCGCTGGGGCCGAGGCTGTTCAAGCGCTGGCGACGGCCCGTCTGCTGATGGGGGTGCCGCTGTATGGCGCCACACTGTGGCTGACCTGGCTGCTACTGCGTTCGGTCTATCGCGGTCAGGCGCAACCATCAACTGATAGAATTTAGCTTCACGTCAAGATAATTTGGAGGACGTTTTCATGCCCAGTCTCAACAGCCTTGGAGCCCGCGGCACCCTCGAGGTGGGGGGTGCCAACCACGAGATTTATCGCATCGACGCGGTACCCGGCGCCGACAAGCTGCCGTTCTCGCTGAAGGTGCTGCTTGAGAACCTGTTGCGTACCGAAGACAGAAAGAATGTCACCGAAGCGCAGATTCGTGCCCTCGGCAACTGGGACCCCGCTGCTGAGCCCGACACGGAAATCCAATACACCCCGGCACGCGTCGTCCTCCAAGACTTCACCGGTGTTCCCTGCATCGTCGACCTCGCCACCATGCGTGAAGCCATCGTTGATCTGGGTGGCGACCCTCAAAAGGTCAACCCACTCTCACCCGCCGAATTGGTGATTGACCACTCGGTTATTGCGGACCTCTTTGGTCAAGAAAACGCTTTTGAGCGCAACGTTGAAATCGAATACGAGCGCAACGGTGAGCGCTACCAGTTCCTGCGCTGGGGCCAAAACGCTTTCGACAACTTCAAAGTCGTTCCCCCCGGAACCGGAATTGTTCACCAGGTCAACATCGAGCACCTCGCCAAAGTGGTCTACACCCGCGAGGTTGACGGTGTGCTCCAAGCTTTCCCCGACACCTGCGTCGGAACCGACTCGCACACCACCATGGTCAACGGTCTCGGTGTGCTCGGCTGGGGTGTCGGAGGAATCGAAGCAGAAGCGGCCATGCTGGGCCAGCCCGTCTCGATGTTGATTCCCCGGGTTGTGGGGTTCAAGCTCACCGGTTCAATTCCCACCGGAGTCACCGCCACCGACGTTGTGCTCACCATTACCCAGAAACTGCGCGAGCACGGTGTGGTCGGCAAGTTTGTGGAGTTCTATGGAGCCGGTGTGGCAGAGGTGCCGTTGGCAAACCGCGCCACCATCGGAAACATGAGCCCGGAATTTGGATCAACTGCCGCCATGTTCCCCATCGACCAGGTGACCTTGGATTACCTGGCTCTCACCGGACGCGACGAAAGCCTTCTCGCACTTGTCGAGGCCTACGCCAAGGAGCAGGGTCTGTGGCACGACCCCTCGCGCGAGCCCTCGTTTAGTGAATACCTCGAGCTCGACCTTTCCACCGTTGTCCCCAGTATCGCCGGCCCGCGTCGCCCACAAGACCGCATCGAGGTCTCGCGAGCCAAGGACCAGTTTGCTGCCGACCTGCCCGGCTATGTCCAGCCCGGCAAGGAGAAGCAGTCGGTGTCGGTCGCGATGGATTCAGAGAGCTTCGAGCTTGCTAATGGCGCGGTCACCATTGCGGCGATCACGTCGTGCACCAACACTTCTAACCCCTCAGTGATGCTCGCGGCCGGCTTGCTCGCCCGCAACGCCGCGAAGAAGGGACTGAAGTCCAAGCCGTGGGTGAAGACCACGCTTGCGCCGGGTTCCAAAGTCGTCACCGACTACTACGAAAAAGCCGGGCTGATGGATGACCTCGAAAGCCTTGGGTTTTACCTCGTGGGTTATGGCTGCACCACCTGTATTGGAAACTCGGGGCCGCTCGCGGACGAGATCTCACAGGCCATTAACGACAACGACCTCGCGGTGACCGCGGTGCTCTCGGGTAACCGTAACTTCGAAGGGCGCATCAACCCCGATGTGAAGATGAACTACCTGGCGAGCCCCCCATTGGTCATTGCCTACGCCCTCGCGGGAACGATGGACTTCGACTTTGAAGGCCAGCCGCTCGGTGTTGACGCTGACGGTAACGACGTCTACTTGCGCGACATTTGGCCGAGCGCCGCCGAAGTTCAAAGCACCATCGATGCCTCCATCGACACTGACATGTTCGACAAGGAATATGCCGCAGTGTTCGATGGTGACGAGCGTTGGCGCTCACTGCCCACCCCGACCGGTGACACCTTCGAGTGGGCAGATGCGTCCACCTACGTGCGTAAGCCCCCGTATTTCGAGGGCATGAGCGCACAGCCGGAGCCAGTGTCTGACATCGCCGGCGCACATGTCCTCGCGTTGCTGGGTGATTCGGTCACAACCGACCACATCTCGCCCGCGGGTTCCATCCGCGCAGACAGCCCGGCAGGAGAGTACCTCACCGCACACGGTATCGATCGCCTCGACTTCAACTCCTACGGCTCGCGTCGTGGAAACCACGAAGTGATGATTCGAGGCACCTTTGCCAACATTCGACTGAAGAACCTTCTGCTCGATGGTGTTGAGGGCGGCTACACCCGTGATTTCACCACCGCGGACGGCGACCAGGCCTTCATTTACGACGCCTCCGAGCGCTACCGCGCTGAGGGCACGCCGTTGGTGATTCTGGCGGGCAAGGAATACGGTTCGGGTTCTTCTCGCGACTGGGCCGCCAAGGGAACAAAACTTCTTGGCGTGAAGGCCGTTATCGCGGAGTCTTTCGAGCGTATTCACCGCTCCAACCTCATTGGTATGGGCGTGATTCCGCTGCAGTTCCCCGCCGGTAAAAGTGCCGCTTCTCTGGGTCTTGATGGCACCGAGGTGTTCAGCATCGAAGGCATCGAGGCGTTGAATCAGGGCACCACGCCGAAAACTCTCACCGTGACGGCCACCCCAAGCGCGCATTCGGCTGAGGGTCGTCAGGCTGTGACCTTTGACGCGGTGGTGCGAATTGATACCCCCGGTGAAGCCGACTACTACCGCAACGGGGGAATCCTTCCCTACGTATTGCGACAGCTGGTCTAAACCACCTGGAGTTTTTCAGCTCACGCCTCATAGGCTGAGGGGATGCCGATGCTGGAGAGAATCAACCACCCGCGCGACCTTGATGGTCTCACGCTCGACGAGTTGGAAACTCTCGCGCAGGAGATTCGCGATTTTCTGATTCGCGAAGTGGCCCAGTCGGGTGGACACCTCGGTCCCAACCTGGGTGTGGTGGAGCTCACGATCGCGCTTCACCGTGTGTTTCACTCTCCTGACGACCCTTTCGTGTGGGACACCGGCCACCAGTCCTATGTGCACAAGTTGCTCACCGGCCGTAAAGACTTCAGCAAGTTACGCCAACTGGGTGGGCTCGCGGGCTACCCTCAGCGCTCCGAATCAGAACACGACATTGTTGAGAGCTCACACGCCTCCTCCTCGCTCAGCTGGGCAGAGGGTATTTCGCGAGCATTCAATGTTGCGGGCAAGAAGAACCGCCACGTCATCGCGGTCGTAGGAGACGGCGCCCTCACTGGTGGAATGACCTGGGAGGCGCTCAACAACATCTCCGATGACAACAACCGCAACCTCGTCATCGTCGTCAACGACAACGGCCGCTCCTACGCTCCCACCATCGGGGGAATGGCGCGGTTCCTCGGCAGTGTGCGTACTCGACGCAGCTACAGCATCTTGCGTGGCGGTTCGGAAACCCTCTTTGGCCTCTTCGGCGCCCCCGGTAAGGCGCTCTACCGAGGTATTCGAGGGGGAGTGCGTGGCTTCCTCTCTCGTTTTGCCAACAACGAAGCGCTCTATTCCAACCTCGACATCAAATACTTGGGGCCCATTGATGGGCACAACCTCGCCGATCTCGAACGGCC
>Ga0255779_1002464_pt1 | contig 19644 bp, 17 predicted proteins | sample 011ome_21_FD_179977 | JGI IMG/M metagenome (GOLD analysis project Ga0255779, IMG submission 179977) | Coastal salt marsh microbial communities from the Groves Creek Marsh, Skidaway Island, Georgia - 011508AT metaG (version 2) | ecosystem: Environmental > Aquatic > Marine > Intertidal zone > Salt...
ACTTTAGTTAGCACTCTCACATCGTGAGTGCTAATCCAAGTCTTAGTGCAAACGGGAGAAACCCAAATGGCAAAACTTATTCACTTCGATGAAGAGGCACGTCGTGGCCTCGAGCGCGGCCTCAACACTCTGGCCGACACCGTCAAGGTAACCCTTGGACCTCGCGGTCGCAATGTGGTGCTCGAGAAGAAGTGGGGTGCACCCACCATCACCAACGACGGCGTTTCCATCGCCAAGGAGATTGAGCTCTCCGACCCATTCGAGAAGATTGGTGCCGAGCTCGTCAAGGAAGTAGCAAAGAAGACCGACGACGTAGCTGGTGATGGAACCACCACCGCAACCGTCCTAGCGCAGGCGCTAGTCAAGGAAGGTCTCCGCAACGTAGCCGCAGGTGCTGACCCAATCAGCCTAAAGCGCGGCATCGACAAGGCGTCTGACGCCGTCATCCAGGCCCTACTGAAGATGGCCGTTCCAGTTGAGACCAAGGAGCAGATTGCTGCTACCGCGTCAATCTCTGCTGGCGACAGCGCAATCGGTGAGATTATCGCCGAGGCTATCGACAAGGTTGGCAAAGAGGGCGTAGTAACCGTCGAGGAGTCAAACACCTTCGGTATTCAGCTGGAGCTAACCGAGGGTATGCGCTTCGACAAGGGCTATGTTTCCGCCTACATGGTTACCGACCCAGACCGTCAGGAAGCAGTCCTCGAGGACGCCTACGTTCTAATCGCGAACAGCAAGATCTCCAACATGAAGGATCTGCTGCCAATCGTTGACAAGGTCATGCAGGCTGGCAAGCCACTCCTAATCATCGCCGAGGACATCGAGGGTGAAGCCCTTGCAACTCTGGTTGTGAACAAGATCCGCGGCATCTTTAAGTCCGTAGCCGTAAAGGCTCCAGGATTTGGTGACCGTCGCAAGGCAATGCTTCAGGACATCGCCATCCTCACCGGCGGTCAGGTAATCGCCGAAGAGGTTGGTCTCAAGCTCGAGAACACCGAGCTAGCAATGTTGGGTAAGGCTCGCAAGGTAGTAATCACCAAGGACGAGACCACCATCGTTGAGGGCGCTGGTGACGGTGAGCAGATCAAGGGCCGTGTTGAGCAGATTCGTCGCGAGATCGAGAACACCGACAGCGACTACGACCGCGAGAAGCTGCAGGAGCGCCTAGCCAAGCTGGCCGGCGGTGTTGCAGTTATCAAGGCTGGTGCAGCGACTGAGGTCGAGCTCAAGGAGCGTAAGCACCGCATTGAGGACGCTGTTCGCAACGCAAAGGCTGCTGTTGAGGAGGGCATTGTTGCCGGTGGTGGTGTAGCACTGCTGCAGGCTGGCAAGGTCGCCTTCGCAGGTCTCAAGCTCAAGGGCGACGAGGCAACCGGTGCTCAGATTGTCGCAGCATCTATCTCCGCTCCGCTGAAGCAGATCGCTTTCAACGCAGGTCTGGAGCCAGGCGTAATTGCTGAGAAGGTCGCAAACCTTCCTGACGGTGAGGGCCTAAACGCCGCAACCGGTGAGTATGTAAACATGCTCAAGGAGGGCATCAACGACCCAGTGAAGGTGACTCGCAGTGCGCTGCAGAATGCGGCATCAATTGCAGGTCTGTTCCTAACCACTGAGGCTGTTGTGGCTGAGAAGCCAGAGCCAGCAGCTCCAATGCCTGCAGATCCAAGCGCGGGTATGGACTTCTAAAAAAGTTCCCAAAGAGATTCGGGGTGGCAATTGCCACCCCGTTTCTCATTTAAGCGAGCTACCGACCAAGCTCAACTACGAAGGTTGCTCCGCCGCCTAAGGTGTCCTCGACCCAGATCTTGCCCTCGTGAGCCTGGACTATGGACTTGGCAATCGCGAGCCCGAGACCGGAGCCTCCGGTCTCACGGTTGCGTGAGTTGTCAGCCCGGTAGAAGCGGTCAAAGACCTTCTCCTTCATTGAGTCGTCAATGCCCTCGCCGCGATCTATTACCTTCAGGATGACCTTCTCATCCTCGATATTTATCTCGAGCGTGACCTCAGTGGACTCTGGCGCAAAGCGCGACGCATTTGCCAAGAGGTTTGTCAGCACTTGCTTGATGCGGTCATCGTCCAGCGAGAGTACGACGCTCTCCTCATTGGTCGCCAGACGGAAGCTAACCTTCTGGTTCGTGACAGCGACATCCTTGATGCTTTGTCTCGCGATCTCGATGAGGTCGCAGTCTTGACGCTTTAGGTTTTCGAGCTCGTCCATGCGGGTGAGGGTGAGTAGCGACTCAACAAGACCGGACATTCTTACCGCCTCGCTCTCGATGCGGCTCATCGCCTCCGTTAGGTCCTTTTTGTTCTTGATCGCGCCCATGCGGTAGAGCTCTGCATAGCCTCGGACAGTTACCAGGGGAGTGCGCAGCTCGTGGCTCGCATCGGAGACAAACCGACGCATCTGCTCTAAAGTCTTGTCTTTGCCCTTGACCGCACCCTCGATGGAGTCAAGCATCGAGTTCAGTGCTCTATTGAGCCTTCCAATCTCAGTTTTGCCATGGCGTTGGACGAGTCTTGACGAAAATTTACCGCTCTGCACTGCCTCGGCTGTGCGCTCAACTTCTTTTAGCGGCCTCAGGGCTCCGGTGATGGTGAGCCAGATGCTCAGGCCCGAGAGAACGAGCAGGAAGATTCCGAATCTGCCCCCAATGACTCCATACTCTGCAATGATCTGCCGGTTTGTGTTTGTCGGCAGCGCAACAACAACTGAGCCATTGGCTCTCAGAAGCGGCTGGGCAATCATGCGCCAGTCTCTGTCTGGGCCATTGGGGTCTTCTACCTCTGCGTCGAATGGAACACCACCGGTTTCCATCACGGCCTCTATATCCAGGCTCGACAGGTTCGGAACAGTCCTGTTGCCGCCGGTTGATGAGACGAGCCCAAGGAACTGGTTGCCGTCGGTGTCCAAGATGGCGATGTAGTAGTCGCTGGGAAGAGCGGGGAGGGTTAGGTCTCCGGTTGCAACTCTTATCTCAATTCGAAGCGGATTCTCTTCACGCAGTTGGTTTGCTGTCGCAACCAGGAGGTTGTCAGTGTTTTGCTGCAGATACGTGCTCAGCAGGGCAACGGTTCCCGCACTCGAGACGCTTAGCAGTAGGCCAATGAGCCCAACACTGAGTGTGGTGAGCTTCGCCCTGAGGGAGACGCGCTCCCAGGCTGCTAAGACCCTGTTTTTCAAGGGTTATGCCTTGGGGCTCTTGATCATGTAGCCGACACCGCGCTTGGTGATAATCAGTGGCTCGGTTGAAATTGGGTCTAGCTTCTTACGCAGGTATGAGACGTAGCTTTCGACGATGCCCATCTCTCCATTGAAGTCATACTCCCAAACATGGTCAAGGATCTGAGCCTTGGTTAGTACTCGGTTTGGATTGCTTGCGAGGTAGCGAAGCAGTTGATATTCGGTGGGGGAGAGCTCAACTACTGTGCCATTTACTGTGACCTCGTGAGCGTCCTCATTGATCTCTAGCTCACCGACCTTGATGTGTGATGGGCTTGAGCCGTCCTTACCGGTCCTGCGCATAATTGCGCTGATGCGAGCCATGATCTCGTCCAAGCTGAATGGCTTAGTGACGTAGTCATCACCGCCAACCGTGAGTCCAGCGATTTTGTCCTCGGTGTCGTCTCGTGCCGTGAGAAAAAGAATCGGGACATCAATACCCATTCCGCGAATCTTCTTGGTGACTCCAAAGCCGGAGATGTCTGGCAGCATCACGTCGAGCAAGACTATGTCTGGCTGGGTGTCGACAATCTTAGAGATCGCGTCCGTGCCATTCGGGCTGGTCGCAACCTGGTGACCGGCGAATCTCAAGCTTGCTGAGAGCAGGTCTCGAATGTTTGGTTCATCATCTACAACTAATACCCTGAGAGTTTCCATACTGAGAATTCTGCTCTTGTTTTCTGGAAGTTTTCTGGGAGTTAGCTGGACTAAATCGAGTCACTGTCGAGGATCTCATAGGAGTAGCCCTGCTCCGCTAGGAACCGCTGCCGATTTTGGGCAAAGTCCTGCTCAAGCGTGTCTCGGGCAATGAGGGTGTAGAACTGAGCAGTCCGCCCATCCTGCTTGGGCCTAAGCAGTCTGCCAAGTCGTTGAGCCTCCTCCTGTCGCGACCCAAAAGCACCAGAAATCTGGATTGCAACAGATGCCTCCGGCAGATCAACCGAGAAGTTTGCAACCTTGCTCACCACCAGCGCGGTTAGTTTTCCGCTCCGGAAGTCCTTGTAAAGCTGTTCACGTTCATCCACTGGGGTCTGACCGGTCAGCTTTGGAATATTGAGAAGCTCTGCCACCTCATCAATCTGGTCGAGGTATTGCCCAATAATTAGGGTCGGCTCACCGGCATGTTTGGCGAGGATCTTTTTCATAAGAGGAATCTTTGCCTTTGCGGTCGCGGCAATTCGAAAACGGGCGTCGCCATCGGCAATGGCGTATTCCATCCGCTCTTCATCGGGAAGTTCTACCCTCACCTCAAAACACTCGGCAGGTGCGATGTAGCCCTGGGCTTCAATGTCTTTCCAGGGGGCATCGAAACGCTTAGGGCCGATGAGCGAAAACACATCCGACTCCCTGCCGTCCTCTCGAACCAGGGTCGCTGTTAGGCCGAGTCTTCTTCTGGCCTGAAGGTCTGCTGTCATCTTGAAAATAGGTGCGGGTAGTAGGTGGACCTCGTCGTAGATGATCAGGCCCCAGTCCCTGGCATCAAGCAGTGCGAGGTGGGCGAACTCGCCCTTTCGCTTAGTGGTGAGTATTTGGTAGGTCGCTATTGTGACCGGAGCCAGCTCCTTGGAGGACCCGGAGTACTCCGCAATGTCTTGCTCTCTAAGTGAGGTGCGTGTCAGCAGCTCGTCTCGCCACTGCCTTGCTGCAACTGTGTTGGTGACGAGTATCAAGGTGTTGCGCTGCAGCTCGGCCATGGTTGCCGCACCCACCAGGGTCTTACCCGCCCCACATGGCAGCACGACCACTCCCGAGCCACCCGCTTGAAACTTCGCTACCGCCTGCTTTTGATAGTCCCTCAGATCCCAGTCGGAGTTATCCAGTGAGATTTCAAAAGGCGTCCCTGGGGTGAATCCGGCATTGTCTTCAGCGGGCCAGCCCAGCTTGAGAAGCTGCTGCTTGAGTTGGCCTCTGGCCCAAGGCTGAATTCGGAAACCTGAGTTGACCCTGCCTTCTAGGAGCTCGGCCACCTTCTTGTTGCTAGAGACCTCGGCCATAACGGCATCTGAGTCGGAAACGAGAATTAGGCCCTGATCGTCCCGGGTGATGACGAGCTTTCCGAAGCGGTCAATTGTCGAGCGAATCTCGCTGACCACTGAGCCGGGAAGTTCGAATTTTGACCAGCGAGTAAGCGAGTCAATAATGAAGTCTGCATCGTGACCTGCGGCGCGAGCATTCCAGAGCCCGAGCCGGGTAATGCGGTAGGTGTGGATGTGTTCGGGAGCTCGCTCTAGCTCCGCAAAGATCGCAAGTTCATGCCTTGCATCTGAGGCATCGGGGTGTCCAGTCTCAAGCAGCACAGTCCTGTCGGACTGAACAATTAGGGGGCCGGAAGACATCGGTTAAGCCTAACTGAGCACCACGGACTTGATTCTTGAGACTGGGAGGGTGCGCTCTGCCTGACGCTCTTCATCGCGTCCTCTGAGCCTTCCTGCACCAAGTCCCAACGGGGTCAGCAAGAAATTCTCCTCGGTGTCATTGGGAAGCTCAATCGAAAGCTGAACCTTCAATTTGTTTTTGAGGGCAAACTCCAATTGCCTCAGCACATCCGATGGGTCCGCGGCAGTCTCTTCTCCGCTGAGAAGGTTTCTCGCTCTAGCCTCGAGCTCATCGTCGCTCTGGACTTCGAGAGTGAAGCTTGCGGTGAAACGCGGTGAGAGGATTTTGCCCTCATCATCGATCATCACGGCTGCGTATCCTGCGTCCCTGAGGGAGAAGTAGCTCAGCTCAACTGAGCTTGGGCTCTTCAGTGCCCCGGTAGAGCCAGTAAGACTCAGGTGATTGAGCGCACGCTCGTTCTTTATCTGGGTAAGCAAAATCTCGTCTGCAGCAGCGATTATCGTGCTGTCGCCTGATCTGGAGATTTTGAGCTTTCCAAACTTCTGCTCTACCGAGGAGATCAGGTATTCAACGGGCTGGGGCAGCTTGTTGCCACTTAGACCCTCAAGCGTCTTTCTGACGTCTTTCAGGCTGCCGCCTGTTTCGAGGTGGTGAGAGAGGGATAAGGCGCTGAGCCGAAACCTGGATGCAAGACCGAGGTCCTCGCTGTCAGCAAAAGAGTCGAGTTGTTTGTGCAGCTTGGTCGTCAATGGTGATGGGCACACTATTGAAAGATCACCCTGGACAATTAGCCGCTCTTCTGCCTTGGGAAGGTTTTTTGCGATCTCTTTTGCCGCGGCACTTGGCCCCAAAGTAATTGGCTTCAGGGCAAGGCCCTGATTCATCAGGCCCAGTGTCGCGCCGAGCTCCAAGGCCTTTAGGTTGACTGTGATCATGAGCGGAAACGCCTCCAGGAGCTGCTCGAGAATCGCACCTTCAGTCAACTTCAGCTTCGGTAGATCCCAGATGCGGTCGATTAGCTGACCAAGTGCCTGCTCACGCGTCATTCCAAGCCACTTTTGCCCAAGTTCGGTGGTGACCCAACGTCCGCGGTGTTCGGCAACGTGGCCTGCCAGCATGGCAAGTCGGAACCTTAGTTGGACATCTTTGCTTTGCCACTTGAGCTTTTCGCCAATCAGCTTTGCATCCTGCGCCCTAAGTCCTGTCTTCATGACATCAAACCAGTGCTGCTCAAGCGCGAAGTGAATCTCCGTGAGGCAGAGCATGGTCTCGTAGGCGGAGAGGTTTCCGCCTTCGGTATCCAACCTCGGCCTCTTACCCGGCTCGATTCTCTCGAGGGCCTCTATAGCCTCTGGGTAGGGCTTACTGTCACCTAGAAAGCTTGCCTGCAATTGCCTGGAGCTCTTTCCCGCTGCAAGCATTTCGAGGTCTTTTGCAGGAAGCTTTCGGATGCGAGACTCGATTTCTCTTCCGGTTAGTAGCAGCCTGCTCAAATCAAAGAGATCCTTACAGCCAGCTGAGTTACCGACCATCTGCGAGAGAACTACTTGAAGCTGACTCGTTGAGTGCTCCCGGAGCACTCCGGCGAGGCTAAGTATTGAGCTCAATTAGTCCCTGGCCTCGCGTGAGCGGCGGATGATTGCCGCAACGAGCATCGAGATGATGATCAAAAAACCCACGGGTAAACCAATAAGTGGCAGTTGAGCCAAAATCACAGGGAGATTTTCAACTCCAAGGAAAACCATCAGGAGTGTGGTGAGCAGAGAGAGTATCGAAAGCCCTATGACGCCGACGGCCATGCCCCCGAGCACCTGCTCGAGCCTACGAGGGTTGTTGTTTTTGGCCATCAGACAAGCCTAAGCCTTTCGGCTACACTTGCCTCCGTTCAGTTGAAAGTGGGAATGATGCCAACAGGCAAGGTCAAGTTCTTTGACGACGACAAGGGATTTGGGTTCATCGCAGGCGACGATGGTTCTGAGGTGTTCCTGCACGCCTCAGCGCTTCCTCAGGGTAGTGCCACCATCCGCCCCGGAACCCGAGTTGAGTACGGCATCGTAGACGGTCGCAAAGGTGCACAGGCACTCTCGCTTCGAATTTTGGAGGTTCCTACCCTCTCTCCTGTTGGTCGCAAGCCTGCCGAGGACTTGGCGGTCATCACAGAGGATCTAATTGGCCTTTTGGACCAGATGGGTGGAAGCCTGAAGCGTGGAAAGTATCCGGAGGCAGCCCACGGACGCAAGGTAGCGCAGCTACTGAGACGGGTGGCAGATGAGCTCGAAGGCTAGCAAGCTCGTCGATCAGGCAACCGGTGCCCTAGAGGAGTTCTCTGAGGGCTCCTTCGGCAAACTCATCTCTGAGGTTGAGGAGACCAAGGGTGTAGTTGAGGTTCGCTTCGAATCAACCGCAAAGGGCTACACCGGCTGGCACTGGATAGTGACTCTCACGCAGCCCGATAAGCGCAAGGCCGCAACCGTGGCAGAGATAAACATGATTGCCGGTCCAGACGCTCAGCTTGCCCCGGAGTGGGTGCCCTGGTCAGAGAGGCTCAAAGAGTTCAGGCGCCAGCTAAGGGAAGAGGGTCGGGCAAAGACCGATGCCGAGGCAGATGCCCTGATAAACGAAATGGGGTCAGTTGTTTCTGACCATGAGGTAGGCGACGCCACCGAGCAGAATTCCAACGATGGCGGTGTGGAGCCACCAAAGAAGACCCGCGTCCGCAAGCGACTGGTAAAACGCGAGCAGAACAACGAGGACAATGACCCAGACGCCAGTGCCGACGAAGACAACTAGCTTCTGATTGACCTTCACCGGCTCGGGATCAGGCTTGCGCTCAACGTGACGGACAAATAACTTCACATTCGCTCCAGAACGTAGTCGATGCACTCGATGAGAGCCTCTATGTCTGAAGGGTCGATAGAAACAAACGTTGCAATCCTGAGCTGATTCTTTCCAAGCTTTCGGTAGGGCTCGGTGTCGACGATTCCGTTTTCTCGAAGTATCTGGGCAACTTCAAGCGCATCAATGTGGTCGGCGAAGTTGATTGTTGCGACCACCTGAGAGCGGTGCTCGGGGTGTTCTACAAAGGCATGAGTGACCTCGGTCCGCTCCGCCCAATCAAAGAGCAGCTTGGAACTTTGCTTGGTTCTTGCATCCGCCCATCTCAATCCGCCCTTTTGATTAATCCACCTAACCTGCTCATTCATAAAGAAGATGGTTGCTAGGGCGGGGGTATTCAGCGTGTAGTTATCGCGCGAGTTATCCATGGCGAGCTTGAGGCTGAGAATGTTTGGGATGTAGCGCTCCGAAGCTGCAACGCTCTCGATGCGCTCGATGGCTTTGGGCGAGACCATCGCTATCCAGAGGCCACCGTCTGAGGCGAAGTTCTTCTGTGGTGCGAAGTAGTAGGCATCGGTCTCACTGAGTTCGAAGTCGATGCCGCCTGCGGCGCTGGTGGCATCAGTAAGCATGAGCGCATCACTGTCAGCCCCCGATACTCGCTTGACGCTTGTGACAACTCCCGCTGAGGTCTCGTTGTGAGGGTAGGCGTAGATGTCAACCCCTGCCTCAGCTACCAATTCACGCCTGGTGCCCGGTTCTGCAGAGATTACAGTCGGACTCTCAAGCCACGGTGCACCAAGGATCTTGGCAAACTTGCTGCCGAACTCTCCGTGAACTAGGGCCTGTCCTTTTCTGGTTGCAAGGGAAAAAGTTGCGGCATCCCAAAACGCTGATGCGCCACCGTTACCCAGAATCACCTCGTAGCCCTCCGGAGCCCTGAACAGCTCGCTAAGGCCCTGCTTCATTTCACCGACAAGATTCCTAATCGGCATTTGGCGGTGTGAGGTGCCCATGTGCTCTTTGGCGAACTGAACAAAGCTTGTGATCTGCTCGGGACGCATCTTTGATGGCCCGCAACCGAACCTGCCGTCCTTGGGCTTGAGGTTTTCGGGAATCACAATCTGGGCCATGGCGGTAAGTTTAGCCTCCGGCTTTATTAGTCTTCTTGCATAGCCACAGGAAAATACATGACTGACCTAATTGACACCACGGAGATGTACCTCAAGGCGATTTTGGAGCTTGAGGAGGAGGGCATCACGCCCATGCGTGCCCGGATTGCAGAGCGACTGGACCACTCCGGCCCTACCGTCTCCCAGACCGTTGCCCGCATGGAGCGCGATGGGCTGCTTCGGGTTGAGGAAGATCGCAAGCTTCTCTTCACCGACGAGGGCAGGCTGACGGCAGTTGAGGTGATGCGTAAACATCGGCTAGCTGAGCTACTACTGGTCGAGGTGATTGGCCTTGACTGGGAGAGCGTCCATGACGAAGCCTGTCGCTGGGAGCACGTTATGAGTGAGGCCGTTGAGCGAAGGCTCATTGAGCTTCTCAATAACCCCACTCACTCACCATTTGGCATGCCAATACCAGGTCTTGAGCTATTGGGGCTTCCCTCTCCAGAGGTAAAAAGCTGTCAGCCACTTAGTGAACTAGCTGGAGGCGAATATGAGCTTTGCAGAATTGGAGAGCCGCTGCAGTTGGACACTGGCTTCCTCACTCAGCTTCGACAGTTGGGACTGGTGCCTGGGGCCCCGACTGTGTTGACAGTTCAATCGGGTGAGAAGCTGCTCACCGCAGCTAGTTATCAGGAGGGTCTGCTGATTGACGACTCGGTAGGGCAGCACCTGTTTTTATGTGAACAGATGGCTATCTAGTTATACTTGGTTAGTTAGAAGTTCCAAAGACTTCTCGGAGGATTCCTTTTGAGTTCAGCTGATGCTAGGCCATCGCGCAAAGAGCTAAGAAAAGCAGAGCGGGCCAAGAAGATGGTCGCCGCTCGCAGCGGCATGCGCTCATTCTGGACCATGGCATCGGCCACCGGCCTGATGGCGACCTTCGCTCTGCCTTCATATGGTTTTTCTCCTGAAGCAACTGCCGTCTCGGGGCTAACTACCTCGAACGAAATGGTTCAGCTCTCCGCCCCATCCCAAGGACTCTCAGTCGCAACGGTGAGGGCGGTTTCCTTTACCAGAGGTGAGTACCAACCTGCTGACGCATCAGAGTTTGAGGTAAAGCGATCAGCTCAGCGCTATCGCGGACCTCTAGCGGCCGACTACTTGGCTTCACCAAGATTTACCGAGATCACCAGCGCCAACATCATGAAGGCAACTGCCGAGGTCGTCGGAACGCCCTATGTCTTTGGTGGTCAAACCCCCAACGGTATTGACTGTTCTGGCCTTGTCCTTTTTGTCTACGCGCAGTTTGGCATCGAGCTCCCTCACAGCGTCTATCAGCAGGCCAGATACGCAGAGCGGGTTCCCATCGAGGAAGCAGTTCCCGGCGACATCGTGGTCTTCAACGACTACAGCCACAACGGGGTGTATGCCGGTAACGGAAATTTCTATCACGCTCCCCAACCTGGAGACCGCGTGAAGCTGGCACCAATCTTCACCGATAGATTCCACATCGTTCGCCTCGCGGACATCCAAAACTGATCCCAAAAGTTCACCTGAAGCCTCAGCGTTTCTAACACGCGATTTCCACTCCCAGACTTAATCTTCTTTTCAAGTATTGACTTAGCTGGGAAGGGGCGGTGAAGTGCCACTAGACATGCAATCCAGGCATGGCAACTGGATCCATCTCCACCAACACCCCTGCATACCCATGCCGGTAAATCCTGCGCGTCGCATTTTTGCGGCGCGTTTTTTGTTTCCGGAGTCAGTAACGAATACTCACAAGCCGTGTGGGCGAATTCGATAGGAGAACATCTTGCGCACACTCGTACTGAACGCAGGTTACGAACCGCTAGCGGTCGTTTCCTTCAAGAGAGCACTGGTTTTGGTGCTCAACCAAAAAGCAACCGTGCTTGCCGGGATTGGTGGTGAGGTTGTGCGCAGCGCAAAGCAGGAGTTTGACATGCCGGCGGTAATTCTGCTCCAGCGCTATGTTCGCATCCCCAACTCGCGCAGAGTGCCAGTCTCAAGAAGAGGTGTGCTGCGCAGAGATTCACATCGCTGCGGCTATTGCGGCAAGAGCGCTAACACGATCGATCACGTGATTCCAAAGTCGCGTGGCGGTCAGGATAGCTGGGAGAACCTAGTCGCCTGCTGTCTGAGGTGCAACAACGCCAAGAGCGACAAGACGCCTCAAGAGATGGGTTGGGAGCTCAGGGTAAACCCGAAGATGCCTACCGGTCTGGTCTGGAGCGTGCGTGGAGCCGAGAAGCCGATGCCGCAGTGGCAGGAGTTTCTAGCTCTGCAACAGCAGCAAGCGGCCTAGATATCTCCGCCAAAGTTTCCAGCAAGTTTGGTGTGTAGGCTTTCGCTGGCCTCGTTCATACCCTTTATATAGACCTCTTTACCCAGCGACTCGTACTTCGTAACGATCGAATCGAGCGCTGCAACGGTGGACGCATCCCAGATATGAGATGCAGAAACGTCGATGACTACATAGTGAGGATCGTCTGTGTATTCAAACAGGGTAGTTAGGTCGTTGCTGCTGGCGAAAAAGAGTTCACCCTCGACTGTGTAGAGGGCTGCCTGAATTTCGTCGTCTCCACCCACCGAGCGCTTTACGTTAGCGAAGTGAGCCACTCGCCTGGCGAAGGCAACCATTGCAACCACAACTCCTGCGATTACTCCAATTGCAAGGTTGTGTGTCCAAACCACCACGGCGGCTGTTGCGACCATAACAACGGTCTCGCTCTTAGGCATGCGCTTCAGAGTCGCCGGCGCAACTGAATGAAAGTTGAAGGTGCCGACGCTGACCATGATCATCACTGCGACAAGCGCTGCCATTGGAATTGCCTGCACAAAGTCGCCCAGTGCGACAACCAAAACCAGCAAAAAGACACCGGCAAGAAAGGTTGAGATTCTTGTCCTGGCACCGCTGGCCTTGACATTGATCATCGTCTGGCCAATCATTGCGCAACCGCCCATGCCACCAAAGAAACCGCTGATGATATTGCCCACACCTTGAGCTAGTGACTCACGGGTTTTCTGAGAGTGAGTGTCAGTGATCTCGTCAACCAATTTCGCTGTCAGAAGTGACTCTAAGAGCCCCACCAAGGCCATCGCGAGAGCAAAGGGCGCGATGATATTGAATGTCTCCATAGTGAGTGGGACGTTTGGAGTCAGCAATTCAGGCAGCGATTGGGGCAGCTCACCCTCGTCGCCAACGGTCGGCACATTCAACCCCGTGACTACAACTGTTCCCATTACGAGCACGATGGCTACAAGCGGAGCGGGTATCACTTTGGTGAAGCGGGGTAGAACAACCATGACCACCAGCCCTAGCGCTACCAATGGGTAAACAGCGAAAGGCACATCAATGAGATGTGGCAGCTGAGCCATAAAAATGAGAATGGCCAGTGAGTTTACAAACCCAATCATCACGCTGCGCGGGATAAACCTCATCAACTTCGCAGCTCCGGCAACACCCAGCACTAGCTGAAATACGCCTGCAAGAATTACCGTCGCCAAGAAGTAGTCAATCCCGAAGTCCCTAGCGACCGGGGCGATTACGAGAGCCACTGCACCGGTCGCAGCAGAAATCATCGCGGGCCGACCTCCCAGGACCGCAGTTGTGATGGCCATTACAAAGCTTGCGAAAAGCCCGACCCTAGGATCGACGCCCGCGAGTATTGAGAATGCAATCGCCTCCGGTATAAGGGCGATTGCGACTACCAGTCCAGCCAGAGACTCTCTTATTAGCAGCTTGGGGTCGGTGAGCGCCTCACGAACAGATGGTCTTGGCTTATAGCGAGGGTCTGTGATGGAAATAAATGAACGAATCTTGGATAAAAGCAAAGTGGCTCCGTGCCGAATTTGGTTGCGATGGGTTGGCACGACTGCGAGCCTCGGACAAATCAAACCTAACCCATTGGTCGTTGCTGTGTCCTGGTGGCCCCGAGAAGAATCGAACTTCCGACACACGGTTTAGGAAACCGTTGCTCTATCCACTGAGCTACGAGGCCAAAAGAGCTTCTAGATTAGCGGAGTTTGATGTGATTCTCTTCGGCCAAGGCTAAGGGAAGAAGGGGCCATCAAGATTTAGGCTTGGGCAGTGGACCATTCGCAGCAGCTGCAGCTCTGGCAAGAGCAGTTTGCAGGCATTGGTGGAACTAATCCACTTATTAGGTTTGAACCCTCAAGCTTTGGTCAGGTAGACCTCGCAAGAGCTCATCCGGGGGGTCTTGCCCAGCTGGTCTCTGCGCGAAGCACCACAATTGGAAACCTTGTGCGTGATGGAGTGGCTCTGGCAAGAGCGCTGAGCGCTACAAAACGCATCCTGAGAAAAGCCCAGCGTATCGAGCAGACCTTTGGTGCTGAGGCTCTCTTTGTCGCCGGTGGGCTTGTAAGCATCGACGAAAAGAAGCTACCCATCTTGCTCTGGCGGGCACACCTATTGGTTCGCGGAGACGATTACGAGCTCCGGATTTCGGAGCTGCCGGCACTAAACCCGGCTGTCACCGAGCTAATTGCCCAGCATCGCCCGGACTTCAAAGAGTCGGATCTGATCGCAGTTGCAACGGGACAGTCAGACCTTATTCCAGTTAGTGCATTGGCTCTGGTCTCTCAGTACCTACAAAGTACCGAGGCTGAGATTGAGAAGCTGCTTGTAATGGGTAACTTCGTGCCGGATCTCATTAGGCTTTCGCAGCTAGACCTGCCTGAGGACTTGAGGTCCCTCTCAACGCTTCTTGGGGACCAGGGCAAGGCTCCTGTGGTTTCAGACTCTCCCGTCACCTTGGTTGCCGAGGCTGATACGTCGCAGCGGCTTGTGCTCCGCAGAGCCCACGAGGGTGAATCTTTTGCTGTTAGAACCCTGCCGGGCTGTGGCTACCTTCAGACTGTTGTTAATCTGCTTGCAAACAATGCTCTCGATGGGCGCAGGACGCTGGTTGTTGCTCCAAGGGAGCAGACCCTCGATGAACTTGCCGAGCGACTCAGCAGCCACGGGCTGGGAGGCCTAGCAATCAGAGCAAACGACGCATGGAATGACGTGGTGGCAGCCATATCTCGAAACGAAAAGGCAACACCTGGTGTGCTCCTAGAGGCAAAAGCCGAGCACCGAAAGGCGCAGGCAGCCATCGAGCACTACTTCAATGCCGTTGCCACGAGGGACTCAGTTCTCGGTATCTCACTGATAGAAGCGCTGGAGGAGCTAGCAAAGCTGGCCGGAGGCGCCAACCCACCGGTAAATGCCGCCAGGATTAAGCCCGAGCTACTTGGAACTATTCGTGCTACCGCGCCTGAGCTACTGGCCAAAGCTCAAGAGGCTCGCGTCTTTGAATATGGTCCAAATAGTTCACCTTGGTACGGGGCAAGGTTTGAAAGCCAAGAGGAAATTGCCAAGGCACTTAGTGCTGTTCGAGAGCTCGCCGGGGAGAACTGGCGGACTCTTAGCTATCAGATCAACCGCTATCTAGCAGACCTGGAGCTAACTCCCTGCGAAAGTGTTGAGCAGTGGGCCGAGCAGCTGAGGCTGCTCCTTGGTGTCCGCTACACCCTGGACAAGTTCCTACCCAGCATCTTCGATCGTCCACTGCACGTTCTCATCAAGGCGACCGCGGGTCGCTCGGAGCGCACCGAACTCTCGGGCGCTCAGCGAAGAAGATTCAAGAAGTTGGCGAAGGAGTTCCTCAGACCCGGGACCTCGGTCAGTAATCTCCACCAGGCACTCAAGGACGCACAGGAGCAGCGCGAGCTTTGGGAAAAACACAACAAGACTCAGGCGCCGCCGACCGTTCCCTTGGGTTTGGCGGAGACCCAGGCAAAGTTTGAGACCATCAGCGAGGTAATCGCGCTTCTGGACAAGCATCTTAATCCTGATCCGGATCGGCCGCTACTGACACGACTTAGTTTCGACGAGCTTGGTTCCAAGTTCGAAGAGCTATCTACTCAGACCGAGTATCTGGACCAGTACCTAGATCGCAAGCCAATCGTTAGGGAACTTAGCGAAGCTGGTCTCGGACACCTAGCCAAAGAGCTGTCTCTTTTGAACCCAAAGAGTAATCAGGTGCAGCTGGAGTTCGAGCTGGCATGGTGGCAATCAGCCCTTGAGGCGATTGTGCAGCGGAACCCCGAGATTCTTGAGTACGACGCCAAGCACCTGGCAGAGCTCGAGGAAGCGTTTGAGACCTCAGGTCAGAAGGTCATCGCCGAGGGTGGAAATACTGTCCGTGCCGCCCTCTCTGAGCGTTGGAAGGCCGGTATTCAAAAGCAGCCGGCTTCCGCCGACAAGCTTCGCGAACAACTCAGGAAGCGAAGTATCACCCTAAAAGAGGGGCTAATGGTGGGAGGCACCCTTTGGCAGCAGCTGGTGCCGGCCGTGATGGTTTCTCCCTATCGAATATGGGAGCTAGCGACAAGCGACAACTTTGACGCCGTGCTAGTGCTCGACGCTGCATCAGCCGGAGCGGCCGAGACAATCTTTGCGCTTACCAAAGCCGATCAGGTAATTGCCTTTGGAGACCCGGCAATTGCAGCGCCAGAGAATTTTGACACTGTGGCCAGGGCGAACCAAGACAGTCACGAGTCCGACAGGCCTTCGGTCTATGAGCTGGTGGAGTCGAGATTCGGACACGAGCTAATCAGTCGAAGCTACCGAATGAATGGCCAGGTATTGGGTCGCTACCTAAACCAAAACTTCTACGATGACGAGATCATCTTGGAGCCAACCGTTGGTCAGCTCTTTGGGGAGCACAACTTCGAACACTTCGAGGTCACCGAGGGCGCTAACGCCGATTCCACAATTGAAGGTGCTACCGAGTCCATGGACTCGGAGGTCGAAAAGGTAGTTGAACTGGTGATCTCTCACGCTCGCTGGCACCCGGATGAGTCCCTAATGGTTGTGACCGCTTCAAAGTCTCACGCCGATCGAATTGACCAGAAAGTCTCCGAGGCGGTCAGGGAGCAGCCCGCAATCGCGGAGTTTTTTGATGCCCACGGCCGGGAACGCTTCGAATCCGTGACTATGAGCGAGCTAACCCACCGGCTCGCAGACCGCGTTATTTTCTCGGTTGGCTTCGGCAGAACTCCAGAGGGTCGAATCTCCGGAACTTTGGGCGACTTCAACTCTCCAAACGCAGGCCGCTGGATGGTGAATCAGATTGTCTCGGCAAGAAAGCGTCTCAGCGTAGTCTCCTGTTACAACTTCGAGGACTTCGCTGGCGGCTCGCTTCCAGAGAACCAGAAGTGGCTCAAGGATCTTATCGCCCCAAGCTTCCTTTCAGACGTGCTGGACGGAGATCCTGATCCGCTTCTTTCTGATCTTGCGAAGCGACTTGAGAAACTGGGCTTGAAGGTGAACCTAAACTTCGCCGGACGGATCGCGCTTGTGGCATCAAGAGGCAAGAGTGCGATCGTGATTGATGCAGACTGGTCGCTCGCGGGGGAGAGCTGGGAAGAGAAGCTCAGGTTGCGACCGGGTCTACTGAGGGCAATGGGCTGGCAATACACCAGGGTTCACGCTTTTGAGATATTTGCTCAACCTCAGGAGGTGGCAAACAGGATTGCCATGAAGCTCGGCCTAGACCTCAACGGCCGTGTAGAGCCGCTTTTTGACGAGCCCGCGTCTGAAGACCGTCCAGAGGGTTGGGGCGATGGTGACGATTCAAACGATGACAGGCTCAGAGACGATAAGCCGCCCCACTGGGGCTAGTCGCTAGACGGAGCCGGCTCGCTCTTTTCCGGTGCTTTGGTCGAAGAGTCAGTTCTATAAAACCCAGAACCTTTGAAGCTAACCCCTAGGTTGCCAAAGACCTTTCTAATCTCCCCGCCGCACTCAGGGCAACCCGTAGGGTCGCTATCGCTGAAGCTCAGCTGCATCTCAAAGACGTGCTCGCAAGACTTGCAGGAGTAGGCGTAGGTAGGCATAGCTTGAGAAGTTTAGCCAACAACGAGTGTTCGAAGCGGTGTTGCAATCATTGCTACCCGCTGGTCGTGGGGTTCACTGGGAACTGCCTCGATGACTTCGCTCTCAAAAACCACGGCAACGCTCAAGCCCTTGAATGAGCCAAGGACCCTGTCATAGAAGCCCTTGCCCTTGCCTAGCCGATTGCCCATCTCATCCACTGCCAGGGCAGGCAAGATCATTAGCCCAATGCTCGCAAGCTCGACTACTTCGCCCGTGGGTTCGTAGATGCCCAATGGCCCCCGAACCTGCTCGCCTGATGCGAACTCCAGGCTGTCCCCGATGATTCGCGGCAAAACCAGATTCGCACTCTGCGCTGCAAGCCGATTGAACTCTGTCACGTCTGGTTCATTTGCAAGAGGCACGTAGCTAGCGATGGTCTTTACGCCAGTTGAAGAGACGATTGCGGCAAGTTGCTGGGTGAGACCCTTAGATGAGTGAGGCCTTGCTTGAGATAGCTTCGCTCTCAACTCTTTCTTGCCTTGGTAATCCATAGGGGTAATCTTGCCAGCGTGAGAAACGGCGCGCTGAAATTTGGTTCAGTTGAACTCAGGCAACTCAAAAAACGTGATGCTCGGAAGCTGCAGTCGCTACTCGCAAAGGACCGTGCGTGGCTATCCCCCTGGGAGGCAACCACCCCTGGGATCAGGTATCCGGTGGATGCAAGGGACCTAGTAAGCAATCTTCTCTACCAACAGCGAAAAGGCACGGGTCTTGCCTTCATTATCGAGGTTGACGGCCGGTTGGCCGGTCAGATAAACGTTGCAAACATTCTTCACGGCTCCGTTTCATCGGCAAGCGTCGGCTATTGGATAGCTAAAGACTTTGCCGGCCGCGGAGCAATGCCGATCGCAGTCGCACTCACGATTGACCACCTTTTTGATGAGAGACACCTTCACAGGGTAGAAATCGATATCAGACCCGAGAACGGTGCGAGCCTGAGAGTCGTTGAGAAGTTGGGGCTTCGTGAAGAGGGGCTCAAGGAACGCTTCATACACATCGACGGTCAGTGGCGTGATCACCGCATTTTTGCCATCACTTCCGAGGAGAGAAAAGGCTCGATGCTCGCAAGACTCGAGAACACGCACTCGCAATAGCGCTACTTTGCCAGCTGGCCCCATATCTTTATAGCCATGGACTTACCAGTTGGATTAGGTGGCGTAACTCTCGTTATAGCCGCAATCGTCTGGTTGATTATTTTCGTTCCCGGTTACACGCAGCGCTCCCAGCTCAAGGCGACAACTAGCCTGATGCGCAAGGAAGCTCGAGAGGTTAACCGCAACAGGGTTCTGACCGACCACGATCGACTTGGAAGACTCTTGGCAACCCAGCGAGGCTTCTCAGTCCTTTTTGCACTATTTCTTTTGGGTTTCTTTGCCGCAGCCATGTCAGCCGCAGTCGACTCGAGCTTCTGGTTTCTGGCCGCAGCAGCAGGTGTTCTCTCAACCTTGAGCCTCTTTGTCTCCAGGGCAGCTGCTAGCCAGGCGCAGTCGATTGCAAAGCAGCTTCACAGATCTCGGCAAGATGTCCGTTCGAGCGCTGCCAGGGCGAGAGCCAGATCGCGAGAGTGGAGCCCGAACCCGCTACCCGAACCACTTGCCAAGAGGAGCAACCCGGTGGAAGAGAAGCCGGTTGCCGATGTCATCGACATTTCGAAGCCGCGACGAGTGCTCGCTAGTAAGGACATCGACGAAATCTTGGCACGGCGCAGGGCCATCTAGAGATTCCTCACATAAGCTTCACTCGTTTGTTCGAATGGAGATAAATACAAATGGGTCTAGGCGATTCAATTAGAAAGTTTTTTGGCCGCACAGCTAAAGCTGTTGGCCAGTCCGCTGCAGAGGTGAAGGTGGCAGCTAAGGATCTTGCCGGCGATGCTCTGACTGAGGTCGAGAAGGGCGCGCAGAAAGTTGCTAGCGAGGTAAGCAAGGTTAAGAAGGCTACAGCTGCCAAGCCGGCAGCTAAGAAGCCAGCTGCGAAGCCGGTTGCTAAAAAGGCCCCCGCTAAGCCAGCCGCTAAGCCAGCCGCAAAGAAGCCAGCGGCCAAGAAGCCAGCCGCAAAGAAGCCAGCGGCCAAGAAGCCTGCCGCAAAGAAACCAGCAGCTAAGTAATTAGCGAACGGTGTAGCTTGCCGCCTGGCTAAGGGTTGGGTGGTTGAACTGGAATCCGGTAGCC
>Ga0255779_1002471_pt1 | contig 19621 bp, 15 predicted proteins | sample 011ome_21_FD_179977 | JGI IMG/M metagenome (GOLD analysis project Ga0255779, IMG submission 179977) | Coastal salt marsh microbial communities from the Groves Creek Marsh, Skidaway Island, Georgia - 011508AT metaG (version 2) | ecosystem: Environmental > Aquatic > Marine > Intertidal zone > Salt...
GGAGGGGAATTGGCGCTGGCCAGGCCTGCCTTGCCTAAGCAGACGGATTCAACTTGAGGGCCGCCTGGCAGGGACAGAAACACAATGTCTGCCTGCTCGGCCAATTCAGGGATGGATGCTGCGCGGGTAGCTTTGGTATCGGCAATAGATTCGTATGCTGCATCGGCCATGTCGAAGGCTATTACATCGCCATCGTGCTTAACAGCAACGTTACGACACATTGGGCCTCCCATGACACCAAGTCCGATGAAGCCGATCGTTGGAGTAGTTTCTGTAGTCATGCTTTGTGTTCCAAATTATTTTTATTCAAAGTATGCGTTGGCAGACATAGCCAGCTCGGAATCAGGGCCGCGAGCCCATAAGTCAAGAGAGCCATCTTTACCGTCACGGGCTTCCAGGGTAAAAGGTCGGTCGACAAAGAGGGGAGTGATGCCACGAAAATCAAACCCCGTCATTTTTTTACTTTTCCTTAAATCGGTAGCGAAACCCTGCAGCAGCGTTGCGGTTAAAGGGCCGTGGACCACCAAGTCAGGATAGGCCTCTACATCGCGTGCATAAGGTAGATCATAGTGGATGCGATGGCCGTTGAAGGTGAGTGCAGAAAAGCGGAACAACATAGTCGTATCGGGCTCTACGAGCCTGCTCCAAGTCGCGGTTTCTTCGTACGGCTTGGGTGTGGGCGCGGGGGTGCCCACCGGCGTTGCTTCTTTATACACAATATCTTGTTCTTCAATAATGCAGGTCTGGTCGTCATACGAGGTTGTGTGTTCGACTGTGACGAAGCAGAGTTTTCCTCGCTTGCCGGATTTATTGACTACGTTGAGAATTTTGCTGGTTTTTGTTGCCTCTTTGTCAATGGGGAGGTCGGCAAGATAGCGGATGCGGCTGCCGGCCCACATGCGTCGTGGCAATGGAACCGGGGGTAAAAAGCCGCCTTTGGCGGGATGGCCGTCATCACCTAATCCACTTTGTTTCACCGTCGGATTGAAAAACAACCATTGCCAGCCTGCTGGTAAAGGGTCACCGGTGGTCGGGGGAGAGTCCAGATCCAGAGTTGCCGCCATGGCTGCCATAGTGGCTGAGTGGATTTGCTCTGAGCAGGACTCGGTTTTGCCAATCCAATCTTCAAAATTCTCTTCAATTGCTGGTGAATCGGTCATTCTGGGGCTTTCCTTTCACTTTTTTCTAGCGGTGTTTGTGGGGTTTATTGCTTTCGGGATGGTTGGCTATCTGCCTTCTTTGTTTTTCGTAATATATAATGCATTATCTGCAGGTGATAATCTACAGTGCTAGAGCATTTAGTGGGGGTCTTGCGATAAGCTGGCGCAAGACCCCCACTGTCGCTAGAATTGGTGGTTTAGACTTGGCTGTTGCCCACGCGAGTATATTCATGGATTACCGAACTAAAGAAGAACAGGTTGCTGACTTTTTGAGGGAAAATATTATTTCCGGTGTTTATCCTCGGGGGTCTCGCTTAAAGCAGGCAGACATTGCTGGTGAGTTGAAGCTGAGCATTACGCCTGTTCGCGAGGCCTTGAAAATGCTTGAGGCTGAGGGCTACATTTCTCGTGATTCCTACAAAGGAGCTAAAGTTGTTCCATTCGATGCAGATGCCTCGGCCGAAATTCTGCAGTTGCGATTGATGTTAGAAGCTCGTTTAGTGCAAGGTGCATTGGATAATGTGACTGCTGAAGATATTCAGTCCTTAAGAGCCCTGGCAGCTGAATTTGAACGCGCGTTTGAGAGTGGTGATAGAGCGACCGCTCGCGGGGTTAATTATCGCTTCCATCGTCGATTGTACGATATTGCTCGAATGCCTCATACTCTGCATTTTGTGCAGATCCTGTGGGCCCGCTATCCCTTTGACCTTATCAATGCTGCGACGGGTCGAGGTACTAAGGCAGTAGAGGAGCATGAAGAGATCCTTGCTGCGTTTACTGCCAAGGATTCCGCTGCCGCGATGTTGGCCATGCGCAAGCATATCGAATCGGGTTGGAATGTATTGAAAGCGGAGTCAGAAGCTACCACAGCGGCTCAGTAGGCTGTGCTGAGGGCAATATCTTGCATGGTTTTTGTTGGCGGAGGTCTGCGCAGCCTCTGTTGCCGAAGCAGAAGAGGCTCTTGTTAATAAGCGGCGTTCGGCCGAGTTTTCATGTTTCAGTCTCGAAGGCCTTGTTCTAGTTGTATATTACCACTGGCGATTCGTTCATTTGTTGGGTTTGGGGTTTACTTTGGCCCAGGCGAACTCATCGCTGCCCTGAACTTTGGCTGCGCCGCTAGCTAAAAGAACGGCTTGTTCCCCTTCAGAGTACCCTAGCTCGGTCAAGATGGATAGCGTGTGTTCGCCCAGTTCTGGGGGTGGCAAATCCGGCAGAACTTCTTTGTGCCCAGGGAATTCGGGGACTTCAAAGTTTAGATTACGGAAGCTGACCTCGCGGAGTTTTCCGGGTTGGCGAGCCTGCTCTGCATCTAATACGCGTTCTATAGGGACGACCTCATTAAAGCCAACGCCGCCTTCTTTCAGTAGCTCGCAGGCTTTCTCAAAGCTGTGGCTAGCAATGGCAGCTTTTACGGCCTCTTCAACGCGGTCACGTTGCTTTTTGCGGCCGCGCAACTTATTCAGTTCGGGATCATTCCCTGCTTCCATGTTTAAGGCATGGGTTAGTTTTTTCCAGTGAGCGTCGGTAATGATCAGCAGGTATATCCAGCGGTCATCAGCAGTTTGATAGGCGCCATAACCCGGCATAGCAAACTCGCCGCCGGCTTCTTTTTCGGGCTTGCCTAATAGTTGGGTTTTTAATTGTACGCCGGCCAGATCTCGGGCGGCCAAATGAAGGCCTGTTTCATAGAGACCGATCTCAATGTTCCGATCTTCAGCGCTAGCCGCGGGGTTGAGCATGGCGGCCATGATGCGAATGACTGCATAGGTGCCGGCAAACTGATCATGATAAGACGGGCCTAGGCGGCTAGGACGACCATTTATGCGGTGATCATCCATAACTCCGGTTGAAGCTTCTGCTACAGGATTGGTGGCAAGATCATCGGCTTGTGGCCCGTGAGTATAGCCGCGAATATGGCAGTAAATTATATCCGGGTTGATGGCCGCAACATCAACAGCACCAATACCGAGCTTACGAGCGGAAGCGGGGGCGAGGTTATGAATGAACACATCGGCTGTGGTCAGAAGGCGCTTGAATACTTCTAGGCCTTCGGGGGTTGCCAGATTTAGTGACATCCCTTTTTTGCCGTGGCTATAGGCGATAATGGTGCCGCTGGGGCCGCCGCGAATTAGTGAGCGGGTAGTGTCTCCGGTAGGAGGTTCAACTTTGATCACTTCGGCGCCTAGCTGCGAAAGAATGTGGGTGGCAAAAGGAGCTGCGACCATTGTGCCTAGTTCAATGATCCGGCATCCGGCGAGGGGGAGGTTACTCATATTGTTAACTCAATGGTTTTAAAAATATAATGCATTATACATTACTTGTGTCGGGCGGCAATTTACATGGGGGGCAAGTGATCGGTGTCATGTGTCGTGTCAGTCCGTATTTCTAATCATCATCGAATATCGATCGTACGTGACTTGCGGGTAGCTTTTCGCTACAAAGTGACACGCTAGTGGTGGTGAAAATACTGGCCAGCTCGCCTAGAACTGTACAGGAGTAGGGGTTGGGAGCTTGATTGGCCAACCATGTGACAGCCATGTGCAACAGCGCGTTGTCAGCAAACCATTGGGGTTGAAGGGCCCCGGTATGGGTAACGCTGAACACAGCAACACCAGCAACAAAGCCACTGATAGCGCCAGCTCTAGTGACTCCGCGCCACAATAGTCCCAAAACCAGCGGGCCGGAGAGCGCTGCCATCATGCCGCCGAGCCCTACCCATACCAGCAGGAGTACATTCATTTCGACAAACTTCCATGCCAGTAGTGCAGAGATTAGCAGGGTGGCGACCGTTGCCCAGCGGCTGATGCGAAGCGTGGTAACCTCAATCTGCTCTGTAGAGCGATGATGGTGAAATCGAGGGGCCAGAGTACGGCGATAGAGATCATTGGCGATCACTTGGCTACTGGAGATAACCAGACCATCAGCAGTAGACATTACGGCTGCCAGTACGGCGGCACCTAATAGGGCTGCTGCCCAGGCTGGGAATAGTTCGATAAATAACGTTGGAATTGCGGCATTACCGCCAGCACCCGAGCTGATCAAATCATCCCCAAAAATGGCTCTGGCAAGCAGTCCTCCAAGACCTATAGAGGGGAGCAGCATGCCCATAATAAAAACAGCGGCAATAAAATTACTGCGTTTGGAACTGTCTTTTAAGGCCCAAAGCTTATTGCCCAAGTGGGGAAGTAGGCCCAAAGGTATGGTTGCTAGGATCAGGCAGGCAATTGACCACCAAGAGCTGACTAAAGGTGATTCGGGGTTAAGATTACCAACAAAATCAGGGTTTTGGTGGCGGAGGTTTTCAATTAAGCCGGTAAGTCCGCCATCAATACCAAATCCTATCAAAAATAACACTAGAAGAAACACTGACAAGATCAGCATTAGTATGCCCTGTACGCCATCTGTCAGGATGTCGGCATGGGCGCCGCCGGACACCACGTAGATGGCCAGCACGCCACAGGTAATAAGAAGTGCCCAGAATTTTGAGAGTCCGAGCATGGTTTGAAACATCACCAGACAGGAAACGAGTTGACCGGCTAGATAGAAAAACAGCAGTAGGGAAAAGATTGCCACTAACAAGCGCAGGCTGTCGGATTGGAATCGGTCGCCCAGATACTCGGGGATTGAGCGGCTGCCAAACTTGTTGCCACTTTTGGCAACGATCGTCATGCAAATCATAACGCCGACATACACCCCTACGGGATAGAGGTATAGGACCCATAGGGCCGGCAGCCCTGTGCTGTAGGCAATGCCGGGAATGCCAATGAAGGTAGCTCCGCTAGCTGCGGTGGCTGAGTAGGCGAAGGCGAGAAAAATGGGGCCGTAACCCCCTCGTGCTGTGGCAAACTCATCGGCATTGGTGACTTTTTTTTGTCCAATGTAGCCGAAAGCCAGCATGGCCGAGATGTAAAGGATCAGAAATCCCCATGACCAGAAGAGTAAGTTAGGGCTGAGGTTGGTGGTCATAATTTTTCCCGTTTATTATCTTGTTATCTTGTGTTGGGGTTGCATAACCCTTTTTAAAAATAGATGATGCATTATATATTAAGTGGTTGGCAACCCGTGTGTGTATCATTGGGGCGCACCGCTTTTTGAGGGTGGGTTGCACGCGCTCAGGCGGAGTAGAACTGCAGTTAGCGGAAACAAATTAAGAGACGAGACCTTGGTAATGGTAGAAAAATATCAGCTATTTATTGATGGAAAGTGGCGAGACAGCTCAAGTGGCGAGACGATGCCTGCAGTTAATCCCTTTAATCAGGAAGTTTGGGCCGAGATCCCCGTGGCCACAGAAGCCGATGTGGAAGAGGCAATTAATGCAGCTCGCCGGGCTTATGAAACCCAATGGCAGCATACGTCACCGGGGCAGAGGGCGGATCTACTCAATAAGCTGGCCGATCTTTTAGAGGCTGATGCTGATCGCATGGCCCTGATTGAGACCACGGATAATGGCAAAGTGATTCGCGAGACGCACTCACAGATGGGGTATGCCGCACGCATCTTCCGCTATTGTGCCAGTTACACCGATAAAATTGGTGGTAATGTCATTCCATTGGATCAAAAAGATGTGATGGATATATCTCTACGGGTTCCTTACGGCGTAATTGCCGCTATTACGGCATGGAATTCTCCAGTGGCTATTTTGGCCAATAAACTACCTGCCGCACTGGCGATGGGAAACTGTGTGGTAATCAAACCTTCAGAGCACGCGTCAGCTAGCACGTTGGAAATCGCTAAGTTAGCTGAAAAAGCAGGCTTTCCACCGGGCGTGATTAACGTGGTAACCGGCGCTGCTTCGGTGGGTAAGGCGCTAGTGGAATCCCCTGAAATCGATAAGGTCTGTTTTACCGGAAGCCCTGCCGTTGGTCGGCAGATTGCTATGGCTGCGGGAGCCAATCTTAAACCGGTTGCATTGGAGTTAGGAGGCAAATCCCCAAACATTATTTTTGCGGATGCAGATTTAGATCGAGCCATTGTAGGTGCTCTTGCCGGTATTTTTGGTGCGACCGGCCAAACGTGCATCGCAGGATCAAGATTGTTGGTGCAGCGCTCCGTCTACAGCGAAGTGGTCGAAAAGTTGGTTGAGCGAGCGAAAGAAATCGTTATGGGTGATCCGCGGTTACCTGAAACCGAAATGGGCACTGCTGCTAATCAACCGCAGTTCGATCGCATTATGGCGTTTATTGATAGGGCCAAAGAGGAAGGTGCGCGCCTGGTTGCCGGTGGTGAGCCTGAAGATTATGGTGAGCTGGCTAAAGGATTATTTATTCAGCCAACAATTTTTGCTGATGTCAGCAACGACATGTGTATTGCACAAGACGAAATCTTTGGTCCGGTTCTAGCGATTATTCCTTTTGAGGATGAGGCTGAAGCTATTGCCATTGGTAATCAAACAGAGTTTGGCTTGGCCAGTGGTGTCTGGACGGAAAGTCTCCCTCGAGCCATGCGGATGATCAAGGCGTTGCGTGCAGGAGTTGTATGGGTGAATACCTACAGAACCTCTGCACCACAGGCCCCATTTGGCGGTGTGAAAAACAGTGGCTTTGGTCGTGTGCGTGGTGAGCTTGGTTTACTCGAGTTTACTACGACGAAAAATGTGATGATCGATTACTCCGGCGACAAACGTGATCCATTTGCCATGAAGTTCAGTTAATTGCTTGGATGAAGTTATCTTTATTCATGTCTGAACATATCGACCGTAATAAGAGGTTCGTAAAAGCTTGTACATCAACAGAACTTCTAATCATTATGGCCTCTTCTCCGATTCTGCAGAAACACCTGGGCGACCTTTTTTCTTGATTTTAACTAATCAACACTGATGTTGAGCTATTGGTTCGGAAGCGGTAAGCTTGAGGTGTCGTGTGAAGAGTGGTCTCTGGATGAGGTTCCTGATCAGGACAGTTGATCCACGAGATGACGGAGACTTCTTAGGTCAGTGAATCGTGTGCAGTGGGGATGGCGCACATGAATCTAGGAAATCCAGTAGTCACTGATACGTATAATTAGACAGTGAGACCATGAGGGGGAAACCCATGAATCGGAGAGAGTTCCTGCAATGTGCCGCCATCATGGTGGGCAGCGCTGGCGCAGCCGGCCATGTGATGGCGCTGAGCCAGGCACAGATGATCCATTTGGCATCGGCAGATGATTATGTAAAACAGCCAGCAAATCTGTTTACCGTTGAACAGCGTGCTATCGTCAACGCCGCGGCGGAGGTCATTATCCCTCGAACTGATAGCCCGGGTGCAATTGATGCCGGTGTGCCACATTTTATAGAGTTGATGGTGCAAGATTGGCTCAACCCGGAAGAGCGTCTCATTTTTATGAGCGGACTCAAAGATCTGCAAGAGCGCATCCCCAAAGAACTCGGGGCGTCTTACGACAAGCTGTCGGCTGAGCAGCAGTTGGCGGTGCTAGAGGCTTTGGAGAACGAGGCCAGCGGCAGCCCTTGGTATGCGCAGGGTAATGTGCGCCGAGCCTATATCAGTGATGCGCCGTTTATCTGTCAGCTTAAGGAGCTGACTATCTGGGGGTTCTTTACTTCGGAAGTAGGGTGTACACAGACACTGCGATACAAGCCAATGCCGATGAAATTCGATGGGCACTACCCGCGCGAACCCGGTGATACCACCTGGGCCCCTCACGCCTTTTATCGCTGAGATTTAGAGTCAGCTAGGGATTGCTTGATATGATTACAACAACAAGCTACGACTTTGACGCCATTGTCGTGGGCTCCGGTGTTACCGGTGGCTGGGCAGCGAAAGAACTGACAGAAAAAGGTCTGAGTGTACTGGTGCTAGAACGTGGCCGAGATCTGCAACATGGCACCGGTTATCTGGGTGAGCACGCGCCCAGCTGGAAGCTTCCCTTTAACGGGAAACCGCAGCGAGAGCTGGAAGCGGAAAACTATGAAGTGCAAAGTAAGGTTTACGCTTTCAGTACGGCCAATATGCAGTTCTGGAACAACGACAAACTCAATCCCTATGCTACGGACGAGGGCTCACAGTTTAATTGGTTTCGCGGTGGCGTGGTGGGCGGCCGCTCACTGACGTGGGGACGTCAGACCTATCGCTGGAGTGAAGAAGACTTTAAGGCCAATGCCAAGGATGGCCACGGTATTCCCTGGCCAGTGGATTACGATGAAATAGCCCCGTGGTATAGCTATGTGGAAAAGTTTATTGGTGTGAATGGTCGCAAAGAGGGGTTGCCACAACTCCCCGACGGTGAATTCCAGAAGCCCATGCCCTGGTATGCGGTTGAAGAGACCATTGCTGAGCGTTTGAAAAAAAGCGCTCCCGAGATCACCCTTACCAATGCTCGTACGGCAATTCTCACTGAAGACTTGCCTGGTCGCGCGGCTTGCCACTACTGTGGCCCGTGTGAAAACGGATGCTCCACAGGTAGTTACTTCAGCTCGCAGAGTTCCACGCTGCCCGCCGCTCGCGCTACCAAAAAGATGACTCTGCGTGCTAACTCTGTGGTGGAGCGTCTGGAGTATGATCCCGCCTCTGGCACGGTCAGCAAAGTACATGTGATCGATTCCGAAACGCTCGAGCGTCATGTGTTTTCGTCACGCATTGTATTCCTGTGTGCCTCGACCGTGGGTTCCACACAGCTCCTGCTAAACTCGACCAGTGAAGCGTTTCCCAACGGCCTAGCCAATCGCAGCGGCGTGTTGGGACAGAACCTGATGGATCATTTCCTTGGCCTCGGCACTGTGGGCATGTTCGCCGATAACCTCGACACTTATTTCGCAGGCAATCGTCCGACAGGTTTATATATTCCCCGCTTTCGTAACCTGCCAGGCCAGACAGAAGAATTGGATTTTGTACGCGGCTACGGGTTTCAGACGGCGATTAGCAGCAGCAATTGGATGGGGCAGTTAAATGCGAAGGGTTTTGGAGTAGGATTAAAAGACAGCCTCAGTCAATTGCGAAACTCCTGGACGTTCTACGCCGGTGGTTTTGGTGAATGCCTCCCCAATCCCAAAAACCGTGTTTACTTGAGCAACAAGAAAGACCGCTATGGTATGCGACAGGTGGCCTTCGAGTTCAATTGGGGGGAGAACGAAAAAGCCATGGCGCGCGATATTCAGGCACAGGGCAAACGCATTTTGGAGGCAGGCGGTGCGGCGTTTACCATGTCGTTTGGCGATGTTGAGAATCTGTCGATCCCGGGTTCTGGTATTCACGAAATGGGTACGGCGCGCATGGGTGACGATCCCGCTCAGTCTGTGCTGAATAAGTACAATCAGGCCCACGATGTGCCCAATTTATTTGTCACTGACGGCTCCTTCATGACCTCTTCATCCTGCGTAAATCCATCACTGACCTACATGGCCTTTACGGCCCGCGCCTGTGATTATGCCGTTAAACAACTGCAGGCGGGCGCTCTTTGATAGTCGCGCTCGTTAACTCATCAAATGTCCGAGGCAACAATATTTTCTGAGGCTTGGACTCGAATTCTGAGCCTCTATCCTGTAAATCGATTCTGCCGCACATCATCTGAGGACCGCATTGGTACTGACTACGACAGGCTGTCAGGTGCAACCGCCCGAGTCATTATGAGTGAATAAGATCGACAAGCATCATTTGATTGTGATCGCTGATATAGGTATCGAACCGGTTGAGAGGCAGTTGGTTTTGCGGTTACGCAGCTTCGTTAACGTTAAGGGGTTGATTGCCTCTAACTTCTGAGCATTTACATGGTGAGGCGATTCCATCGCGGAAACTTCGCCCGCAGTTCCTGTAAATGGATAGGTCGTGAACTGCATGCGGATTATTTAGCGTGTCAATTCGAACCTGAGTTACCCCAAAATCGACTTGACCGCTGGGGCAAAGTTGAAGATTATATTGAACACGTGTTCAGCATTGCTGTCCGGTGCCAAGAAAACGGTGGGCGCTGTGTAATTCCCGCCGAAGCCGATCAACTTAATATCGGCACGTCTTCAGCCCAGCAAACACACGCTGTCGTGCAATATCGACATCCTGTACGACGAGCAAATATCTTTAAGATTGGATTATTTATGAAGAACGAAGTTGTTTTTTTGGCCCTTCTAAGCATCATCGCCTTGCCATTGGGAGCAGCCACCACGGAAGATGTTCGCACACCGAATATCGTGCTGATCCTAGCGGATGATATGGGCTTTTCCGACATCGGAAGCTATGGCGGTGAGATTGACACACCCAATATCGATAGACTTGCGGAAGAAGGCGTCAGGTTCAACCAGTTTTACAATACAAGCAGGTGCAGTAGCACCCGAGCATCTTTGCTTACAGGCATGTACCCTCACATGGTGCAAATGGGGCATCTGGCGGGGAAGCGTTTCAATGAGGTTGACGGCTTTCGTGGCGATCTAGACCAGAAAGTCCCCACTCTCGCAGAAATCCTTCGGCGCGCTGGATATACCAGCTACATGGCGGGCAAGTGGCACCTTGCAAACTACGATGTGGGAGAGCTGACAGGCAAATCCAGCATTGCCGACTTAGCCAATACCCCGTTAAAGCGCGGCTTCACCGGTTTTTACGGGAATATGCTGGGTGGTACGAATTACTTCAATCCGCGCTACCTGTATTCCGGCAATACGCTGGTTGAGACGGTTGATGATGGCTTCTACTATACGCATGCCATCTCGGAATCATCTGTAGACTTCATCAGCGGTCATCTGGTCGATAGCCCTAGCCGGCCATTTTTTCTCTACGTTGCCTACACCGCCCCCCACTGGCCGATTCAGGCACCGGAATTGACTATCCAAAAATATGAACAGCGCTACCAGCAAGGTTGGGACGAGGCGCGGCGTCAGCGCTACGAGAAGCAGACTGATCGAGACCTTATTGGCAAGAAAACAACCCTTCCGCCAAGGGCGAAGGGTATCGAACCGTGGGAGTCTGTTGAGAACAAAGACTGGCAAGCGCGCCGCATGGCTGTTCACGCCGCTATGGTGGAAGAGCTGGACAAGGGTGTGGGCGAAATCGTGAACACCCTGCGCGCTCGCTCTCAATTGGATAACACTTTGATTATCTTCCTTTCTGACAATGGCGCCAGTGCTGAGGTGATACCCTCTCCTAAAAATGAGCAACAGAAAAAAATGCTCGCAAAGTTTCTTGGTAAATATACGCCGTCCTCCGGGGAGTCTATGAATTTTGGCAATGATCCAAATCTGCTCCCGGGAGGGAAAACTGAACTGCAGACTCTGGGCGACGAGTGGGCCCAGGTGTCCAATTCTCCGTTTCGCCTCTACAAAAGCTGGGTTCATGAAGGGGGTATCGCCAGCCCATTGATTATCCGTGGTCCCGCAGTGGCGGGCAAAACCGGCAGAATAACTCAAACCGTGGGACACGTAATTGATATTGTCCCAACAGTGATGGACCTGCTGGCCAGTTATGGGCTGAGTTTCTCCACCATCGGTAACTTCGACGGTCAGTCACTGCTCCCCGCTTTGAGGGGAGATGCACAGCGCCGTGACATTTTGTTTTTCGAACACGAGGGCAACCGCGCGGTCAGGGATGGACGCTGGAAACTCGTTGCTGAGCACGGGAAGGACTGGGAACTGTACGATATGCAGGAAGATCGCGCAGAAACCAGAAACCTAGCCGAAATGTACCCCGAACGAGTTGCGCAAATGACTGCTCAGTACCGGGAATATGCCAAGACCCACAAGGTGCTCTCTTGGGATCAAGTCAATACCAATACCACTCAGCACTGATTGGTGCTCTAGACGGAGGTGTGGCAGATGAGCGCAGTATGTCCCCCGGGGATTCATGATCATCCTATGAAAGGAATAAAAATGCTGAGTGATAAACGGTTTAAGGACGGTCTTCCCATTGTGCGCGGCATCCTGCTTTTTGGTGCCGTTATGACTCTTCTGGTGATTGCAGGTTGCGCCAATATCGAGGGCAATACCGGGGCGAAGCCGCAGATGGGCCAATTGTCGCCCATTGAATACGTCGCCCCGGAACTTCGCGAGGCATTTCGCCAGCGCGCGGAAGCGTGGGGAAACAACGGTGTTACGTATTCCGATGAGACGCTTGCAAGGTTTCGTATCCAAGCCGACAAGTTGGGTAGCCGTTCAGAAGTTCTTGCCGAGCCAAGGGTTGAAGAGGTAATGATTCCAGGCCCCGAGGGCGCCCCTGATGTTAGAGTCTATGTCATTGGCGCACACGCGCTTCGCAAGCGTCCGGCGATCCTCTTCATGCACGGTGGTGGTTACATTATTGGGGCCGCTAAATCGGATGTTCCCCGTCTACAGGAGCTGGCGCAGAAGCACGATGGCGTAATCGTTACCGTCGATTATCGTCTTGCGCCGGAAACCGGGTTTCCAGGCTCGCTGGAGGACAACTACGCCGCTCTTAAGTGGCTCTCCGGTAACGCGGAAAAGTTTGGTGTAGACCGGGAGCGCATTGTGGTGATGGGTGACAGTGCGGGAGGTGGGCACGCTGCAATGCTGGCAATTGCAGCCCGGGATCGGGGTGAAATCCCTATCAAAGCCCAAATACTAACGTACCCAATGCTCGATGATCGTACCGGTAGCACCCGAACAATGCCTTATTGGATGGGTTATGGTTCCTGGAGTCCTGCGGCAAATCAGTATGGCTGGAGTGCTCTGCTTGGGGTCCCAGCCGGTTCCGAACAGGTGCCCGCAGGTGCAGTGCCTGCTCGGGTCAAAGATTTGTCAGGTTTGCCGGACACATTCATTCGCGTTGGCTCCATCGACCTGTTTGCTGAGGAGAATATTGAGTACGCCAGACGACTGGTGCATGCGGGAGTGCCTACAGAGTTAGTCGTTATCCCGGGTGGGTTCCACGGCTTTCAGCGCATGATGCCGGAAGCCGAACTATCGAAACAGTTCAACGAAGCTTTAGATACGGCGATTACCAAGGCGTTCGGCGTGCGAGCAAAGCAAGAATAGCATGGTAAGAATACAATGAAGCTAAATCGCCAAAGTCGCCTCTCACTGTATTATCTGATCAACGTGGGATGGCATGGTCTCCTATCAGTATTACTCACTCTGATGGCTGTCTCTCTCGTCTGGGCTGCCCCCCTTGGGCTGGTATCGGTTCCTGTAGGAGGTGCCGTTGTACAGGGGCGCGTCGATGATGGTGTGGAGCGTTTTTTAGGCATTCCCTACGCCATACCGCCCGTAGGCAGTCATCGCTGGAAAGTGGCTCAGCCTGCATTGGGTCATGAGGGCTTATTGCAGGCGCAGACTTACGGTGCGGCGTGTCTGCAACGTCTACATCCTCGACGCCCGAAATTAGAGCTGAGTGAGGATTGCTTAACGCTCAATGTGTGGCGGCCTGAAAAGTCACAACATAAGTCCATGCCTGTCATGGTGTGGATTCACGGTGGTGGCTTTACCACGGGCAGTGGACAGATACCGGGCGAGGTACTGGCTCGCGAAGGGATTATTGTCGTTTCACTCAATTACCGATTGGGCGCACTCGGCTTCTTTGCTCATCCCGCGCTTAAGAGTTCAGTGGCTAATTTCGGTCTGAGCGATGCGACTCAGGCATTGAAGTGGGTGCACGACAACATCGCTGACTTTGGAGGAGACCCGGCCAACGTCACGCTGTTTGGGGTATCGGCCGGTGGCATGATGGTCAACTTGCTTTTGGCGAGTGAGCAAGCCGAGGGGCTGTTCCAAAAAGCCATCGCTCAGAGCGGATATATTACCTGGCCATTACCGGTGACAGAAGAAGAAAAGGCCAAAGCAGTGCGAGATATTGATGGTCGCACTATGGCAACGGCTGAACAAGAGTGGCAACAGCGGGTAAAAGCTGTCGCGCCAGACGCGACGACAGCTGATGCATTACGAGAATTGAACGGTCAGACCTTAGTCGCTGCGGTGAACGGATTTGCCCGCCCCATTGTCGACGGTGTAACAATACAAGATCAACCGTACCGTTTGGCGGAGAGTCGCTCGCGAGAAGTTCCATTAATTACCGGCGGTAACAGTTTCGAGGGCAGCATCATGCCTTACTCGGGTATCTCTGTGGCGCAATATCAGCAATCATGGGCTGGGCAGACCGAGATTTTTAGTGATCTCTATGCCAGTGATCTGCGATACGATTCAAATCTGGCCTATAGCCGGGCCTTTGGTGATGAACGCTATCTGTTTTCGGCGTACTATTTAGCCCAGGCATGGCAGAGCAAAGCCACGCGGGTATGGCTTTACTACAACGATATGCCTCCCTCAGAGCAAGAGCCGGGTGCGCCTCATGGTATTGATAAGCAGCTCCTGTTTTACCCTGATTCATTGCCCACTGATCGGGTCAAAAAACAGGGGGAAACCCTGCGTAACTACTGGCTTAACTTCGCCCGTTACGGCGACCCCAATGGTAAGCAAGAAGAGAAATGGCCTCCGTATCGTCTGTCGACACGGCAATGGCTGACCCTGAGCGAAACGCAGCGCACCGCTGTTGTGAAGTCAGAAACGATGCAGGTGCTACAGCAGCGTCTGAAAGCGCGTGAGAGGCTCATACAGCCTTACCAGCGTTCAGGTGTGTTAGAAACATCCAAGGGGCGTTGATATGATACGTCGCGCTTGTCCCTTAAGCCCTTAGTGTAACCCTGATCTTTGAACATAGGTGTGCTTAGAATTTTAGCATCTCCTGAGAGCAGTAGATCGACTGTAGAGCGGCGCAACGCAATCCGCCACACGCCATCGCGCTTTTCTAGCCGGTCTACATAACGGCCACTGATGATGCGTGCGCTGACACCATCGCGGTTGAGGAGGCACACCATTACATAGCTTTCACAGTAAGCTTCGTTGCCGTCGATGTTACAGGTGTGAGTGGTGATATTGTGGGTGTGAGCTAGAGCGCCCGCCTCATGAACCTGGTTTGCCCAGCTAGCGTACTTCGAGCCTGAATTTAGAACATAGCCGTGTTCGTCTAAACCATCACTGTGATACGTGCTACTAAGTAGCTCTTCATCAAAACGGTCACACCCACGGGCATGGTTGGCGATACAGTCTAGAATTTCACTGCGGTCCTTAAGGTATTGCACATCTTTAATCAGATTTTGAAGGGTTATGTCCTGCGTCATGATGCTCTCTTTTCCTTAAAAAAATACGATTTCTCTTGTTTCATATCAGCGAATTACGAACGGGTATTGCTCTCGTGGTGCAATCTTGTGGGTATCGCGATAGGAGGGCGGCTGTCGGCCACCCTCGTCGGTAAAGCCGTACTTTACTGCCATCTCGGCTCCAATTACCGTTGTCCCACTGATCGCTAATAGTTCGGGGTCATTGTAAAGCGCCCACACCACGTGCCCTGTAAATTCAGGAGTCTCCGTAATGTTTTCCAGATAGCTATACTTTTCCGGATCGGAATCGATGACCCTTTTTAAACGCTCAGTTTTAAGAGCACCCATCCAAACAGAGAGCGCGGCGACGTTAAAACTCTTAAGGTCTTCAGCCATGTCGGCAGCAAACTTGTCCATGCCGGCCTTGTGCGCCCCATAGACCGGGCCGTAGACATAGTGCACAGACCCCGAGGCAGAGGTGAACATGATTAGACCTCGCCTTTGCTCTACCATAATGGGCGCGGCAAAATAGCTTGCCACGTAGCTGCTGCGCAATCCCACATCCAGCATATCGACAATGCCTAATGGCTTTTCCCAGAAGTTGCCTGGTGCAGTGAGTTCATCGTTCAGTGCACAGGCATTATTTACCAGAATATCGAGTCGTCCTTGTTCACTTTTAACGTGTTCAAACAGTTTTTTCACCTCTTCATCATTGGCGTGGTCCACGCGCATGGCAATCCCTTTGCCACCTGCCGCACTCACTGCTTCGGCAGTTTCATAAATGGTGCCAGGAAGATTTGAGTCACCTGTTTTTTGTGAGCGGCCCGTGACATACACCGTGCAGCCGTAGCTTCCCAGAGCGATAGCGATACCTCGTCCAGCACCGCGGCTTGCCCCCGTGACAACGGCAACAGTGGGAAGATGGGGTATGGATTTTGGCTTCCGAGTTTTTTTGTATGTCTTTTGCATGGGTATCATTCTGAGGGAACATTTCGCTAAATAAAGGGCTCATCTCCGGCGATCTGAGTGCGATACATTAAACGCCCGCTATCCAGTGGGTAGGGTGTGGCGCGGTGCATAGTGCCGGTATTGTCCCAGATTACTAAGTCTCCCAGTTGCCATTCATGACTGTATACAAATTCTGCCTGAGTTGACCAGTCTCGCAGTCTAGTCAGTAAAGCACGACTTTCTCGCAGCCCCATGCCTTCGATGTGGGAAGCGGTGGCCCCCAGAACCAAAGACTTGCGTCCGGATCGATGCGTCCAGACCAATGGTAAGGTATTGGGCTTTAGGTTCTGCCACATTTTAAGCGTTTTGTAACTGGGTTCGGGATCAACGTAGAGTTGCGCGGTCTCAAACATATGAACCACTTTTAATTCCTCCAATGCGCGTTTTTCATCGTCGGGGAGTGCATCATAAGCGGCATAGGTGTTAGAGAACTCTGTTCGCCCACCACTCTCAGAGAGACGCCTTGAACTCATTACCGAGGCAAAAATGGGAATGTCCAGCATCGTGCCATCTATGTGCCAGAAAAAAGCCCCTTTGATGTAATCGGCATTGGGATTTTCCAGTGGATCCAAACTGATTTTTGTCACTTTGTAATCATGAATATCGGTCGTATTTAACGTCCGAGTGAATGCGAGTTGCTGTTCATCTGTCAGATTCAATCGAGGAAATGCAACCACGCCGCGTTGCTCAAGCAAAGTCCGAATTTCGGTGGAATAAGCACCCTCGATTAACGCCTGTATGTCATGGACGTGCAGTTCGGTGGCGATGTTTGGGGTCAGATCGATACAGGTAAGGCCCGCTGCAGCAGTCGTGGTCTCGATGGTCGTCATTTCAATCACTCTAAATCGGTGGCACAAGAAGGTGTTACACGAAACAATGCTGAACACGTGTTCAACATTTTAAACAGGCAAAGCACTTGGTTGTCAAGTGGTGAGGGAGTGAGGTTGGTGGAGAGAGGTAGGGAGAGAGCTAAGGTTCCAACATGTCGAGAAGCGACTTCACAATACTAATGGCCTCATCGTGACCTCGAGTGATCCCAAGACCCTCTTCCATGACTAAGGTGCGTGCAACCGCAATTAGCACAACACTTAAACCATCAGGGCCGCAGCCATCGGGCAGCTTCGACAGATCGGAGAGTTTACTCAGTAATTCCGATCGACTACCTCGGATATTGTGAGTATGGAGGGCGATTTGGTCGCGGATCACCTTACGGTGATTAGCCAGAGCCATAAACTCCAGTGCGAGTGCATTGCGACTTTTGCTGTAATAGGTACGCCAAAGACTCTCAAGTGAGTCGATTGCTTCCGCCTCCTCATGGAAGCGTTGAGTCTCAATGCTGCGAAGCCAGACGGCCAGTAACAGATCATCAGTGGTAGGAAAGTAGTAGTGTACCAACGACGGCTTGATATCAAGTTCTTTGGCGACCCGCCTACTCGTAACGGATGCGTAACCCTCTGAAATCATCAGTCGCTCTACTTCATCCAATATCTTGGCCCGCGTGGCTGATGTCTCAGAACCAATGCGGATGGATGATTTGCGTTTCGATGATATTTGTCGATTTGACATTATTTATGCTTGTTTTGGGGTTTCAATAAAAGTCAGCGTATGAATCCATACGAAAGTGTACGGCGCCCTGAAGCAGAGTGCAAAGTCTGGTTCACGAACATTATCCGCTAAGACCATTGAGCATGAAGCCTGCAGATAGAGTAAAGGTGGGTGAATGAGAGAGCGTTGAATCGAGGGTGAGTTTCAGAAAAACGTCCGTATCGGCATCTGACCACTAGATGCGGCTATTAACCCCGCCAAGCCAGCGAAATTGGTGAAGGTGGATGGATTTTTCAGCTTGGTTTCAGGTTTCCTGCTTATAGTGTTGGGGAATACCGATTAGTAGCCAGAATAACCCCTACTTTCATAAGCGAGGGTAATTAACTAACGGATCCGTGTTGTCTTTACTGCGAGGTGTGGAATGAATTTGAGGAAAGTGGTGTTGGCGGCAACGATAGTGCTTAGCTCTGGCGCTTGTGCTAGCGCTTCAGAGGTGGCGCCTTATCAGCCAGCTCTTGAGTTAGACCTTGAATCTATGCCTTTGGTTAGGTTGGTAGATGAACGCTATATGTCTTTTCAGATAGGTATGTCACATTTGACTGGCGGGGAGACTTGGAAAACCTACGATGATAAAAATGGGCAAGGTGAATCCAAGCAAGATGACAGTTTTGAGGCTATTCGAGAGTTTCGAGCCCCGACAGATCTTACGAATCAGCGTCTACGCAACTTAACATCTGCTTTAGCACCGCTTTATATCCGCTACGGCGGCACGACAACCAATTCTGTCTACTTTCAGGATGATGAGGGCCCTCGGATAAAGCAACCACCGGAAGGCTATCGCTGGATTCTTACCCGTGATAGCTGGAAAGGAGCGTTGGAGTTTGCCGATGCCGTTGATGCTAAGGTACTGACAGGTTTTACCGTTAGTGATGGGGTGCGTGATGAGAATCATGCCTGGACGCCAGCTCACGCCGCGCCATTTTTGCGTTACACCCAGTCAATTGGTGGTGAAATTTATGCCGCAGAGCTTTACAACGAGCCTAACGCCAGAGAACCAGGTCGGACCGAAAAGGGTGAGAGTGCAGAGGCGTTTGCTCGAGATTTTGCCCTGTTTCGGTCTTTTATGGACGAGGCCTCTCCGAATACCAAGTTAGGTGCTCCTGGCGTTGCGGAACTGGGTACTCCGGTGCCTGTCGCTTCGCTACAAACGGTAACGCCCGAGCAATACATGTCCTCCGAGCCCAGAGTAGAGGCGGATCTGATCACTTACCATTTCTATGGGGCCGTATCGGAGCGCTGTATTCCCTCGAGCTCGCCTAGTGGCATTTCAGCTGAGCAGGCGCTCACAGAGGAATGGCTCCAGCGCCCCGACAGAACCTTTCAGCGTTACAAAGCCTTGAGGGATCAATTTGCACCTGATGCCCCGATCTGGTTGACGGAAACCGGAACGGCTGCATGTGGTGGCACGCGCTGGCAGCCGACCTTTCTTGAAACCTTCCGCTTTTTGGACACACACGCACGGTTGGCAAAGCAAGGGCTGGATGCAATTTTTACTCACGCGCTAATCAGTGGCAGCAATGGCGTAATTGATGAGAAAACACTGGTTCCCAATGCAAACTATTGGGCGGCTTTATTGTGGCGTCGATTGATGGGAGTAGAGGTTTTAGATACCGGCGTCCAGCAATCGGGCCTGCATACTTATGCGCATTGTCAGCGCGGTGGTAACGGTAGTGCGGTCATATTGGCAATTAACTATCAGTCAGTGTCAACGACCATCAATATTCCTGGTGCCGCCGAGATTTATTCGTTGACCGCACCAGAGTTACAAAGTCGCACCGTATTGCTGAATGGGCAGGCCCTGCAAGTAAATGCTGACGATACTTTGC
>Ga0255779_1002507_pt1 | contig 19439 bp, 24 predicted proteins | sample 011ome_21_FD_179977 | JGI IMG/M metagenome (GOLD analysis project Ga0255779, IMG submission 179977) | Coastal salt marsh microbial communities from the Groves Creek Marsh, Skidaway Island, Georgia - 011508AT metaG (version 2) | ecosystem: Environmental > Aquatic > Marine > Intertidal zone > Salt...
CATTTCCATAGTTTGATAAGTGTGATTCACAACTACCATAGGAATGTCTTTGATTGTCAAATGAGGAGTAACCATTCGGAACAGTGACTTCATCTGCTTTGCTCGTGTCATGTCTGCTACTGACTTACCGTCAAGTGCGTCTTCAACTTCTTTCTTCGATGCCAGATTACCTACAGAATCTACAATCACAATCACATGGTCACCACGTTCAATGCCATTCATCTGAGACATTACATCGTGCTTCAACTGCTCAATGTCTGTGATAGGAGTGTGAACAACTCGGCTAGTATCGATGTTGAAAGTGTCGAAGTATGCCTGAGGAGTACCAAACTCTGAATCGTAGAACAAAACAACAGCATCGTCATACTTCTCTAGATAAGACTTCGCAAGTAAAAGAGAGAACGCTGTCTTGAAGTGCTTCGAAGGACCTGCGAATACTGTAAGTCCAGGAGTAAGACCACCGTCTAGGCGACCACTGAGTGCTACATTCAAGGCAGGCACTGATGTTTGAATCAAATCTTTTGTAGTGAAGAATTTTGATTCGGTTAGAATAGCTGTATCTTTAATCGTGCTATTCTTTTTCAATCTTTCCATTAAGCTCATTTACTTTCTCCGTTCATCATTAATTTTTAAAGCTGTGTCAAAAATATTTAAATCATTATAACACAGAGTTTTCATATGTGTCAAGTCTTTAGGAAAACAACTACCACCGAAACCTAATTTTCCGTCTGGACCAGGAACGTCCCAATGAGTTCCTCCTGTCCAAGAATCCTGGGATAGAAGATTAGACACAAAGGAATAATCTACGTTTTCTCTCTGACATATTTCATAGAATTCGTTAGCGACTGCTACTCGCATTGCCAGTGCTGCGTTTCGCATCAGTTTGAACATACTTGCTTCTTTCGGCTGACAAATATTCACGGGCTTGTTTACATTCTCAAACAGTTCTACTAGTTCATCGTCAGTTTCTTTCATGCCGATAATCAAAGGCAACTGAGGATCGTCAACGTCAACTTTCCAGCATCTTTCTCTTAGAAACTCCGGCATAATGTACGCTTGAGGAAACAGTTCTACTTGCTCAGGTCCGATAGTACTACGAATAACTAGCTGACATACGTCCTTATACTCTTCGTAAACTGATTGTAGTATGCTAATGTCTAGCTCGTTTCCTGTAGTAGGAGTAGGAACACAGACAAACGCATATTCTACTGAATCAAAATCACAATATAAATCTTTTGCTGGATCATGAATTTGAATATTACAATTTGTTTTCTGTAAAAGATATTCTGTAGCTTTACCAACAAAGCCGTGACCAATAATTGCTACGTTCATGAAAATAAGTCCTCAAGAGTGTTTTTATATTCTGTTTCCCACCCGAGAGACTTTACAATTGTGTCCATTGGATCCAAGAATGCTTTTTGAAACATCAAGTCGTAATCTATATATCTGTGTATATCAAACTCTGGTGGTATTTTGCTATTGAAAGATATACAATTCTCACGTAAAGTGTTGGGTTCTTTTAGATACAAAAATTTAATTTTATCTCCTTCTTGGATCAATTCGTATTTTTGAGTTATTTTATACTTTTTCAGATAATGATTATAAAGAAGACTGCCACGAACATGCATAGGGGTGCCTTTTGCATAAATGTCTGAGTTGCTAGTATACTTTTGTAAATTATTGCAGCCTCTAGGAAAAGCAATATCTTCAGCACTCATTTGTTTAAAGTCTTTGCGAGTCTTTTCTATAAAGTTTTGCAAAGTCTTTTCATCGGTAGTGAGAGTAAGCCTAACTGCTTCCTTTAAACTCTCTCGAACTGGCGCAGGAGTAGAAGATCGAACAATCTCAAGACCCATGACTTTTAGCTTTGGTTCTGTATATCTTGTGCCTTCATCATCATACACAGTCATTGCATAACGCTTTTTAGCAATCCAAATTGCCTTGTCTGCAATTGCTTCTCGCTTAAAGAATATTTTTTTCTCATAAGCATGAGTATATTCTACTAATGAATCCATTGCCTTTGATATGCAAGGCTCTATCTGCTCACTACCAATCTTGTCTAGAATGTCAATCAACTTGTCTTTGTCTTTATCAGCAAAAAACTTATCTACCACAGCTTTGAGTGTGATGTAGCATGAGTCAGTATCAGAATAAAAACTGTACATCTCATCTTTAGTGCCAACAATCTTATTTACGAAAGTATCTAGCGCAGAAGCGGTAGCACGAATGATATACTGGCCAGTGAGAGTGATACCTTCTGCAATTCTGTCATCATAGAATCGAAAGTACTCGTTTGCCATCGCACCATAAAGAGAGTTAAGCTGAATTTTTCTCGCCATTTGAAAGTTGTTGTACTTTGCAATCTCATTCTTGTACTTGGGATCTTTCGTGTCTACATAATTTTGCTCGGCTGTCTTCATCAGTTTTTTATATTTTTGTCTGTCGTCAAAAAACTTCTGTACAATCTCAGGCATGTAGCCTAGTTTATCTCTAGTAAAACACTGACCGTTTGCAGCTACAGCGTATTTACCATCAAAGTCATACTTTCTTTCAAGCATGCCGTCCACCGTCACATCATATATCTCTCCCTGCACGAGAGTTTCTGGTGACATATTATACTGCATGATGATAGAAGGATACAGGGAAGTGGCGTCAAAACTTTCTACCCATTCATATTGACCAGGAACAGGCTCTTGCACATAGGCACCAGCAATACTTCTGCTTTGTTTCATGCTTTTTTGACCAAATACAACTTTCTGTTCCCACAGATGATTGTACAACAAGCAGTCCCAAGTCTTTACTGGCGAGGCCACATCAGAGTAGTTCATCTTAGCATCGTATGCCATAGTCAGACAAAGTTCAATCAATTTGAGTTTGTCTTCTAACTCGTCAACAAGTACAGTATCTATGATGTTATATTCTACGAACAGATTCCAATCTTTCTCATAAAAATCTTTGAATGACTCATGAGGATTTTCTAGCTTTTTATGTCCAAGTTCGACTTCAGCGATAAAGTCTAGCTTATAAGATTCACGAGTAATATAAGTAAATTTCTTGTAGAGATTGAGATAATCAAGTTGAGCAATACCCCATATATCATATCTCATATATTCACGATTGCCCATTGTAACAATTTTTTTGTTAATAAGATTAAAGGGGCTAAATGCTTTTTTCATTTTCTCATCGAAGAGTTTGTCTACTCTGACAACAAGATACGGCATATCGAACAGTTCTATGTTCCAGCCAGTAACAACATCAGGAGGATTGTTTGCCCACCAATTACAAAATTGTTGCAACAAATCTTTTTCGTTTGAGCAATATCGATAATCTACATTTAGATGTTCAGTATGTTCAGTAGGAGTATATTCGCCGCAACCCCAAGTTATGATCTTTTTGGTGTATGCGTCTTGTACCGTAATCAATGTTACTTGTTCAAGAGGATTGAACACATCAGGAAAGCCATGTTCAGTTGTTGTCTCAATATCTAGTGAAAATATTTTGATTTGAGATTGATCCCACTGAATAGCTTCAGGAAACTTCTCTGTCAAATACTGATAGTTATATTGCGTTTGACCGTAAATAGGAAAGTTAGAAACATCAGAGTAGTTATCGACAAATTCAGAGGCTTCTTTGTTGGTGCTGAATTTTATTGGCGAAACAGATTCGCCTGTCATGGATCGGTATTCGCTTGGCTTATCAGAATGAACAAACAGAGTAGGAGAGAATTCATCAGACTTTTGAATTCTGTTGCCTTTCTCGCTAATGCCTCTGTAAAGAATTTTGTTGCCGTAGTGTCTAGCGTAAGTGTAAAACATAATAACTCCCTATCATTTAGACTATCATACATGAAAGGGAGTTATTTGTCAAGTCTTTTATCATCCCTTGAAATTTCTGTCCAGTATCATTCCGTAGGTATTAACTGTTTTAGGCAAATTGAGGTTCTTTTTTAATTTCAATTTGTTTTTCTTAAATGGATTATAATTTACATGATGATGCCATCGTCCATATCTCCATACAACCCTAGCAACATCGGGATGCATATCTGCAAGCATCTGAGACTTATTGATTGTGCCATCTGTGTTATAGCCTTCCTCATTAATTGCCTCACTGTTTTCTGCATGATAGAACTCTGCTGTGTTACCACCAGCTACTGTTTGTGTTGCCATCTTACCTTGCATGAAGGCATTGAATTGCAGACATACATCGCCGTCTTTCATTACTCGGAGACAGATATCAGTATCTTCGTTATATCTGCCACGCCATCTGTGTTTGCAGTCATTGCGAATTAACAGACAAGAATAAATTCTTGTGTTTGCTACAAATGGAGGATACGATTGATTCGGAGCAATGAAGAATCTGTATTGAGGTCCTGCAATGTAAACATTCTCGTATCTGTCACAGAAATCTTCCATCACACGAAAACCAGTAGAACTCTCAAATCTGATTCTTTCGTTTTGATGCAAGCGATAGAAGTCTGCTAGATTGTCGTCAAGTACCCAATGCCATGTTGCTCCCATACTGATAGAATGATCCCATGCCCAGTTTCTAGCACGACCAGGACCATCTCCGTGATTAGAAAATGGAGCAACTAGCAATGTCACATAGTCACGAATACCAAAATTATCTAATGCAGCCTCATACGGCGCTTCATCTTGTGGCTCAATGATTATGTAATGTGGAATTTTCATACGAGACAATGATCTTGAAGTAATCATTGTATCAGCACGACCTTTAGAAACAATGTACATAGGATGTCGCAAGGGCTTGGGTTCAGCCTCATCTACCCATCTAAGTAACATATTTTTAGTAACATTGAGTCGTGGATGCCAAGTCGAATTAGTCTTAGCTGTCAACTCTTGACCAATAATTTTAGCAAACTTTTGATAATTCTCTTCATCTCTAAAATGAACATGAATAGTTCTAAATGCAGGAGCATCGTTTTGTTCATATTCTGGCATATCAATCCAATGATCTTTCCATTTTGAATTGACATCGACAACCGCATCTTCTATCTCTATTTCTAGTTTAGAAGTATCTTTTACAGTGGTTTTTGGAATTAGAAGAGATTTGTCAATCTTTACTGTAGTTTCTTCATCTTCAAAGAGTTTTACTTCTGGCTCTGCGGGATAGTTTATAACTTTGGTCTTATAATCTATCATTTGTCCAATCAATTCACAAAATTCTGCCATGTCATCAACATTGCGAAAATGAACATAAAGAACTTTATAGACGCCTGCCACTTCTTCTTTAGTCTTGACTTTAGGAGGAAGGGGCACAGGAATCTCATCGCCAAAAAAGCGATCAAGTGACATAGTATAATCGTCATTTAATCGCACATCTTTTTCGAGATAATTATCGTATGCTGCTGATTCTTTTACATCTGGCTTCAATGTTTTCACCTACTAATAATAAATTAAATAAAATCATAACATAAAGAAAAAAGAATGTCAAGTTATATCGATCGTTCAAAAACTCTATACGCACGTAGAGAAAAATCAGACGGATACTACCCCTTCGGCAATAAGTCGTTGGCGGTTGACCATGTGTTGTTCCTGTACATCATCTTTAGATTGACCTTCGTACAGTACAGCATGTCCTTCTTTGATTAGAACCTCACCGGCTAGGCAGTATCGGTCTTCTGCTGCATAGTAGACTTCGAAGTCGCCTAAGATACGACCGAACTTACCTTTCATGTCCTCGCCGTCTTTTGCCACTCTCGTCTTTAGCACCGCTGTCTTGCCTAACAGGGACTTCAATCTAGCTTTAGCAGCTAAACCAAACTTCTTTTCTACCTTGTCCCTAGTGCGTGACTCTGGTGTATCGATGCCCATGATGCGTACACGTTCATCTTTCAACCATACACCGAACCCTAGATCGATGTCAACGTCTACAGTGTCACCGTCTACTACTTTAATTATTGTTGCTCTATATTCGTACATAATCTATCCTGTAATGATTTGCTTAGGAATAGCTATATTATCATCGCCCATAGGGGTTATTGTATAGTCTAAACTTTGTACAAATTCTAAAAGTTTTTTTCTTTTCTCATAAAACCAATCTCTATTCCATGCTTCAAAAATTATAACAGGCCGGCACTTTTTTATTGTGTCAACTGCTCCTAAAAATACTTCATATTCCATTCCCTCTACATCTATTTTAATCAAAGAAACGTCTTCAAAATTAAAAGAATCTAGCGTAGCAACTTTGTATGAAGTCTTATTATGTATAACATTGTTAGATCGAAGTTTTTCGACTTGTTCTGAAAGAGTGATATGTCCAAAAGAACCTTTTATGTGTGGAGTTTGTCCTTCAACTACTCCTGAGTTATCAGAGATCCCTATGTTATGAGTTACAATATTTTTAAAATTATTTAGTTTTATGTTTTCCTCTAATTCAGAAAAAGTAAGAGACACTGGCTCAAATGCATGTATTGTGTAACTAGGAAATATCGAAGCTATTTCACAACAAAATGTACCTATATTTGCACCAATGTCTAGAACAATTCCTGTATTATCTTTAAGATGATTTATAGCCGCTTGTATATTATGAGCATCAAAAAAAGAGTTTTCTTGAAGAACATCATAAATTACATCTGACCTATCATTTATTATAAATTTTGTATTGGTAGGTGAAACAAAAATTTTCACAATCTAACCTGTAATGATTTGCTTAGGTGGTGCTTTTGCGATGTTATCGTCTGGTACTACTAGACCACTGCCGTATCGTTGATTGTATGCATTGAGCAAGTCTGTACTAGGGGTAAACACAGATACTACATGAGCGGGCATGATTGGTACTACATGTCCTTTCGCATAAGGAGCGTAAGGAGTGAGGCCGAGTACAAATTCGTTCTCATTCTCAGGTTTAGGACGCATCATGATATAACATGGTTTTTCAATTTGAATCATTCGACCTGCTTCGAGAGTTACCTCGGTGACAGCACCAATGATGTCTTCTCCTGAAGAGAGTTTAATAATTTGTACATCGGCCATAATATAACTTCCTTTAGCCTTCTAGGCTATCAAGTGTCTTCTTAAATTTATTAGCGTGGCTTCTTTCTGCTTTTGCTAGAGTTTCAAACCAGTCTGCAATCTCATCAAAGCCCTCGTCTCTTGCTGTCTTAGCCATACCAGGATACATATCAGTATACTCGTGTGTCTCTCCAGCAATTGCTGACTCTAACGCCTCTCGAACAGTTGCAGCGGGCAACCCTGTTTCTGGGTCGCCGCTGCCTCCATCAATCAGATATTCCATGTGTCCGTGTGCGTGACCTGTTTCGCCTTCACCCGTACTACGGAATATTGCTGCAACATCTGGCTCGCCTTGAATATCACACATAGTAGCAAAATACAGATACCGTCTATTCGCTTTACTTTCACCTGCAAATGCATCTTTGAGTGCTTGTTCAGTTTGTGAGCCTTTCAATTCCATTTTATTTCACCTTGATCTCTTTGGGTTTCTTCTCTTCAGGTATAATCCTTACAAGAGAAATATTCAACATACCATCAACGAAGTCCGCACCTGTCACTTCGACATCTTCTGTCAATGCAAAAGTACGAGTGAAGTTTCGTGCTGCAATTCCTTTGTGATAGTACTCTTTTTTGTCTTCTCCACGATCTTGAACACCTTGTACAACAAGTTTGTTGCCTTCTGGTACTACATGGATGTTGAATTCATCCTTTGTAAAACCAGCAGCCGCAATCTCGATGACAAACTCTTCATCTGTAGTTTTGACAATGTTGTAGGGGGGATAGTTGCTTGCGATCTCGGAAACAGTTTCCAAGTTGTGAAACATCTTATCAAAGCCCACTGTGAATGGACGAACATTATCAAAAATATCAGCGACATCTGCCGCAGTAAACTTACGAGTTACCATTTTGCTTCTCCTATTAAGCGAGTTTTATGTGTGAGACCCTTGCGGCGTCTCGGGTGGTGCTAATAACAAGCCCGCTCTATCCTTACTATAGACTAGACGGACTTCACTGACGACTTGCCATCAGCATTGTTATTTATACATCATTTAACTATAATACTAAACTTTTTTTGTGTTGTCAATAGTTTCTATTAACATTCCACCTAAATCATACTTATGCCATCTGTGTACGGCTGCTTTTTCGTGATGCAGTTTGTGAAAACCTTCGCCAAAAGTTAGCATACCTAGCCAGAAGTCATCATTTGCTACTCTGTTTCTGTGTGAGTAACTGAACACAAAACTTCCTATGAGTTTACTGAATCCTGCAGGTGCTAGATAAGCATATACAACAGCAAACGGATCTATTAAATATAAAATACCTGCATACGCTGCTATGATGTGCCAGTAATACTTAGTCTGCTTTCTGTATGCATCCTGTCTTAATAAATCTCGTACATACTTCAATTGTATTGGCGATAAAACTTGTAGAAAGTAGCTTCTGAACCAGCCTTTAAAGTGAGGACTGTGAGGATCTTTATCTGTGTCTGAGTATCTATGGTGCTCACGATGATTCGCTACCCATACCATCGCAGGCCCATAGAATGGAATGCCAGCAAAAAATAGAAGTATGTTTCTAAGCCAAGGAGGGCAATTGAACGCACGATGAGAGGCTAGACGATGGTATCCTATAGTCACACTAATCATCATACAACAATAAACGCCAAGAGTTATTGCCCATTGCCATGGTGTAGCATTGAGCATTAAACTCGTTGAAAGTATCGCCACTACTTGTCCTAAAAGCAACAAGTAGGGAAACACTCGCTTATTGTTAAGCATAATCTATCGCTTCTTACCTATGTTATACTTAGGAACTAGGTTCCAGTCTTTTTTATCTTTGTATGAAATAATCTTAACTTGACTCATAGGACAAGTTACTAGGTCAACGTCATTCTTAATTTTAACTAAGCCCCATTCTTGTAGGAGCTTGCCTATCGTATTTCTTCTAGCGATATCATTTTCAGTAAAATCTGCTTCTTTACCATCAAGGGCAAATAGCTCTTTAAAATGGGTAATGAAGTATCTACCTTGCTTGTGTAGGATATGGCAGGACTGATATAAAGTATTGTCCTTTTTTGACGCCACTCCTATACGAGAAAGAGTCTCTTTAATTTTTAAGAAGTTTTCAGGATCTTCTAACAGGATTTCCAAAGGTTCATAGCCTTCGTAATCAATGTTAAAGAAATCATCTTGGTCAGTCATTTCAATCTACCTTATTATTATAATTACAACTGATTGTATTTATAACTTTACAGATTACCACCCTTTGATCTGGCAAGATAGTCTTTAATCTTGAGAACATCGTCATCAGATAGAATTCTCAAGGCTTCTTTCGCTTTGTTGAAACTATAACCAAAATATTCTTGAACTGCATCTAAATTTTCTTCTTCAGACTTAATCCATTTGTTGTATCGTTTACTTTTGCGAACGACCGCACATAGAAAGTCATACTGCATCTTACTATCTATGTGGGGACGAGAGTTCATTTCGTTTGCAGGGATAGTAGTATCAGCAGAAAATCCTAGCGCACGATTCACAATGAAAGGATTGTACTCTTTCTCTGTAGCTTCGTCTACGATAAGATTCTCTTTTGTGAAACTGATACTGTTAGCAAAATCAAACGGACTTATCTTTTTATTTTTTACTTCAAAAGATTTCTCATCGACTACTTCGACAGGAGGTCCCAATTCTTCAAGAAAACTCATAATTTATTCCCAGACTGTTTTAGTCCTACTACCAACTCTTATAATTGCAGCAATCTCATCGGGAGAAAACTCAAGCAAAGAGTTGTCGTCCTCAAGATGTTCCCACTCTAAATTACCCTCGGGTGTCATTTTCAAATCTTTAATCCACATATCATGCGTGTGTCCTGATTTGAAAACGAGTCTGATTTTAATTTGAGTTTCGTTTCTTGGCCATTTCATTTATTAGTCCTTAAACTGTATGCTTGCCATGATTTCAGTTAGACAAGCAGTGAGGTTAATTTCCTGATCTGCTACGAATGCTGCCTTGTATTGATAATCAGCAATCAACAAAACCATTTGAGGGATTGTTTTAATCTCAGGAAGCAACGAATCATAAATGTAACGGAAAATGCCTTGAGGATCAGTATCAACATTGTTAGCAACCCACTGACGCATCTTCTTCCAATCTTTCTCTTTCAATGAAGAGATAAGGTCTTTAGTATTTATATCAGATATATTGCTAAGAATGCCTTCATCGATAATGCCTGATGAGCTATAACGCTGCAACTCATTAAGTACACGGCGATAGTCTGGAATGTATTTCATCAAAAGTTCAGCAAGAACTTTGTCCTTGTATGTAATACCTTCAGCATCGAGAACATACTTCATACGTTTCATAAACTTGCTTGCAAGTACAGGCTGATCTTTCTTGTCAGTTCTAAACTCAATGACTGTAGTTCGACTGTGAAGAGGATCGATAATCTTTTGCTTGTAGTTACAAGTGAATATGAATCGACAGTTCTCAGAGAATGTTTCGATGAATGCTCGAAGTGCAGGCTGTACTGATTCACGATTGAGATAGTCTGCCTCATCGATGATTACAACTTTAGTTTTGTTCTCGAATGAGATAGCACTAGCGAAACTTTTGATTTTTGTTCGAAGGGTATCGATTTGACGGCCTTCATCTGAACCATTGATAACGATATAATCGCAACCTAATTCTTCACATAATGCTCGTGCAACTGTAGTCTTACCTGTACCAGCAGTGCCACAAAGGAGAAGATTGGGTACTTCTCCTTTCTTTAGAAACTCTTTGAATGTGGCTTTTGTTTTTTCAGGTAGGATACAATCTTCGATAGTTTGAGGCCGATACTTCTCGACCCAGAGAAAATGATCTTTCATTGTTCACACCATTCATAATATATATTAAATTAACTACCAAACTTTTCTGTAGATTTAGTAGTATCACTGAGATCAAGTTGTATGTGTCTGCCTTCCTCTTCGACTTTTAAGTCGTCTATATTAGGAGGCAGTTCATAACCAAAACAAGCACAAGGAATAACAAAAGTACCATTACGTTCCTTCACTATAGATGAACCGCATTCAGGACACTTTATTATTTGCTTTCTACCCATTATCGTCTCCGAAAATTTCTACATCGCCTGTCATTACTTTCTTTGCGAAACTAATAGCAGGTCCAGGTCGGGAGTAGACATACTCAACTGTGTCATCTCCCTTTGTAAATTCAACTAACCAACCGTTGACTGCTTCTCTGATGTTTATGTTCAATTGAAAGTCATTCATATTACACCTCAGATGATTGATGTAATGCCAACCAATACTTAACATCAGTCTTGGTATTCACCATGTGCATGAATTTCTTTTGAGAAATTATAACACGATAGTCACCAGGAAGAACTTTTAGATTCTCAATTTGCAAATGCGCTTTGAAAGTCTTATCTGTTTCTGTAATAGTTTGTTTGAAGCTATTACTCTTCGGTGTAGCAGGATCGCCTACAGTAAGTGTAGCTTTTGTACCATCGCCTACAACACTCATCATCGGAGCAGCGGTAATGCCTGCTGCTTTTTGAATCATGCTCAGGTCTTCTGCTGACAGATCAAAGCTGAAGAAATCATCAACTTCAATTTGCTTGTCGGGTGCGCCAACAATGATCTCAGGATCAGAGTAGTAATATTCAAACAAACTACGATCCTTTGACACTGTAATAGACTCATCACCAAAATTTACTTCGGTATCTTCCATGAGAGTCAGTAAGCCTAGAAGGCTGTTCAAATCGTAAATTGCAAACTCACGATCAAAAGTTTCTGCTACTGTAGCACGAGCAAAAATGTTCTTGCCTGTGCTAATAGTAGAGAGGGTATTGCCTTGACGAACAAGAAGATTTGTGTTCACCGCAGCAAAGTTTTTAAGGACAGAAAGTGTATCGTTACTAATTTTCATAATTTAATCTCACAAAGTTAATATTGTCTATACAGTATACAGACATCATAATAAAAAGTCAAGCGTTAAGTGTTTTCTACAATGTCCATAGCGAGAGATATGCCTGCTTGTTCGCACTTATAGACAATACCAGCTGCTTCCCAAATAGGTTGCGCTGTGTTATAAAAAGCATTATATACGCTTGAATCAGATGCAGTTTGCCTTAGTGTATAAACTAGAGAATCTGCGGAAGTAGACTCTTGGGTTACAATCTCATGCAGCTCTCTTGCCGCTTGAATTTGGGCTTGCTGATCTGCTGCAAACTCATAAGTCCACTCTACATCAGTGGAAGGACGAGTGAAAGTGTATTCTACAGTAAAAGCCATTCTTATATCTCCTGAAAATGGATGATTAACTTATCTTATTTATAAGATATGGTAACTGTGTCATCAGAATATTTTCGGTCATGCTCATAAAGTGCTAAGAAACCGTAGTGAATAATTTTCACGATATCCTTTCGCCACTCGTCTGGCGTTTCACCTTTCTTACCATATCGACCATTGTACTTGTCGATGTTGCCGTGAAAGAACCCGTCACCGTGTCCTCTATCGACAATGATCTCGGCGGACTGAAGTCCGCCTTGACCGTAGTGGGCATTGTAAGTAGAGTCGATGTACTTCTTAAACTCCTCAATCAACTCGTCCTCACGGAACTTATATATTTTCTTTCCCATTAAAATGATACCTCTGATTCAGTATTAGCCATCTCTTCTTGCCAAGTAGGCTGCTCTTCGTTCGAAGGATCAACCTTGCTGTACAAGTCGATGAATGCTTGCTTTGTATCCTCGTCAAAGCGATTAGTACAAAGCGTGATTGCTTTTACCTTGTCGTTGAAGACGGCAAAAGCATTTACAATATGCTCCAGCCTGCGAGTGCTAACCAACTCATCGATTGCACCTTCCATAAAGGTCTTACGGATAACGTCCGACCATGTAACGAGGTGTGTAGCGAAGTCTTCATCGACACAGCCTGCTCGTTCCATCTTGTTGAGAATGATTTTTTTCTCAACGGACATTGTAGGATACTCCTGCTCAACGGTGATGGCAAATCTCTCCAAGAAAGCCTCGTCAAGTAACTGGGCGCTAATAAACTTACCATCATCAGAGCCACGACCTTTTGTATTAGCCGTAGCGATAATTGTAAACCCGTTAGCAGGAGTAATGGTTTCGCCGTTTTTCTTGTTGAAGTAGGACTTGCCTTCGAGGACAGCTTGGAGACACATTAGCTTATTCGATCCACGATCTACTTCATCAAGTATAAGGACAGCACCCCGCTTCATAGCGGTGAGGACGGGCCCTTCCCTATAGACGACATTACCATCAACTAGTGTATTGCCACCGATTAGATCATCCTCATCGGTCTCAATACTAATATTAACACGAATAGCCTCACGCTTTAGATTCGCACAAATTTGTTCTACCATTGTAGTCTTGCCGTTACCAGAAAGACCACTAATGAATACTGGATAAAACATTTGGCTTTCAAGGACTTTTTTGAGATCCTTGTAGAAGCCAAACGGTACAAAGGTTGAGTCCTTCGCAGGAATTAGATTTTCAATTTCCATATCAAGTTTAGCCTGTGTGACAGTTTTTGCTACAGGGACGGTGTTGTCTACTACAATCTTAGGAGAGGTAGTCTTAACAGCCGCTGGCGACTTTGTTTTTTTAACTGCACTGCCTTGAAACATCTCGGTTAAATCAAATAAGCCACGACCAACTTTTAGTCGTCTCTCATTTAAGATCCATGCAGGATAAGATAGGTTGTGCTCTTCGACAATGGAAAGAATTTGTTTTCTAGAAACATTATCTGTACCGTGCTTGGCACGAATTGAAGATAGGAGCAATTCTCGATCGGTAGTGTTCATCATAATAGTGTCCCTCACAGACATAATTAAAGTTTGTTTTTTCAGTTTACATATACATTATAGCAAGTGGTGTAGCATTTGTCAAGCATTAATTTCACTAATTTATCTCTTATAAATCAACAACTTACGCTATCTGAGATGAGAATTTCTGTACAAATAGTCGATTTTGAGCCTTATTTCCAGCGAATTTCTTGAATCCTCGAAGTAAATCACCTCTGGTTTTAGATTTTACTTCCAGCTCGGCATCGACTGATAAGTCTGAACCATTGATAACGTAACGTACATCGAATCCAACGGTGTCTTTAACCTCTAGCAGACCAGTAGAACGATTTGACATAATCTGATCCCATTCAGTGTAGTGATCGCCATCATGATTGATAGTAAACAAACTCTTACACTCTTCAAGGTTTCGCTTGTTCCACTTTGCAATCAAGTGATAGTTTATTACCTTAGAGCCTGTAACCTCTTTATAGAGATCAATAAGAGTAGCAGTTAGTATAGCGTTTGGATGCGCCCAGCCTGTTTTATACATAGGCGTTACGGTGCTTCCGTACTTTAGTACTACTGGTGCTCGACCACCCCAGTTTGAACTTTGTCGAAGAGCTTCAACACCCTCGACACTTTTCCAGTATGTGGCATAGTCAGTCGCCTCGCCATCAGTAAGAATGATAGTGTTAAGAACCTCAATACGATTTGCTTTACGAAATTGTTTTGCGATCTCAAGACCTACAACTAATGTTGCGTTTAGAGGCGTAGCGCCCAGATTAAAACCCTGATGATCGACACGGATATCTGTCCTATAATTTGTTGGAGTGCGGAAACTATCACGCCACAGTAGCAAGCACTTGTATGCCATTTCAGTTTGTTGTTTAGTGAAACTAGATGACAGCAAATGAGTAAGAGTCAGGTCTTCTAAGAAGTAGTCCTTGTCTTTAGCACCAACTGGCGGAGTATGATCGTATCCATTTATAGAAGTAAAGCCGTACACTTCGAAAGGAATGTTGACTTTACGAGAGAACATTGACAGCCTAATTAACTGCTCGATAGTACCTCGCATGTTAGGATACATAGAACCTGACATGTCGAGATACATAATCATACCATGATTCTTGCCTTCAGGTATAGTAGTGATTTGCTTGAACAGATTGTCGGAAGTCTTGTAAGACCACAAACGCTTGTCGTCAAGGTCGCCAGTCTTGGATGTTTTAGCTTTGATATAGAGAGACGCTTTGCGCTTCATCTCAAAGTTGGCAACCATTTGACTAACAGACTTTGAATTCTTAGCAATAAACTCCTTGTAATTGTTTTCAGCTACAGTTTCGATGTTTCGATCTGACCAGCTAGAAAAATTCTCATACTTGTAAATAGAGGCAGCAGTTTTAATGTAGCGTGAAGGATCTATGTTAGTAGGTATAGTAACATACACAGATTCTCTCTTAGGCTCATTGTCTACTAGGCGCTGTTCGTTTTCTCGGAACTCGGCATCTGTGATTGAACCGACACCGCCATCCTCGACAAACTTCTTGATAGATGTAGGAGTCTCATCTTCTTCATCCTCACTGAATAACTGATCGAATTCATCAGGCTCGGTACCACCAGAGAAGCCTGATTCTAGTTCACCTTCTTCATCGGTCTCTTCGGTTGACTCAACAGGAGCCTCGCCAAAAGATTCTTCGTCATCGGCAGGGCTGTCATCAAAAGATTGATCCTCGAATTGCTCTAGGAGATCTTCTATGTTTTGTTCTGCTTCTTCCTTTGCTTTGCCGTGAAGTTCACGAGCCAGAGCTTCGACATCTTCCCAAGTCTCGGTAGTAGCACAACGGTCTACAAATGATTGCTCATCGCTACTAAACTGTACATTGAGAAACGCACCGACCTTGTAGTGAAGGTTGATACGGTCGATAAGAGGAAGAGTATTGACATCTACATCCTTAACACCAAAGAAATCACGCTCGAACAATTCACGATAGCCTGCGTAAAATGATTTTACAAGACCAGGATAGCGTGACTTGATGTTGCGCTCGATACGTGCGTCCTCAATGACATTGAGAAATCCTTTAAGTGTAGCGTCCTCGCATACTGCATCATGCCAGCCTTCGGCAGGAGTGTCCCATGCGTGACCAACTTCGTGACCGATAAGCAGGTCTTGAAGTGAGTTGGACATATCTTTCCAGTTAGGAATGTAAAGAGTACGGGTAGTAGGATTGAAAGCAGCCGTAGGAATATTTTTCTGCTCTACAGATATATTCTCGGTAGCAAGTAGCTTGGCTAGAATTGACTTTGTTTCGATCTTCATATGACGGTCCTCACAACCTTTTCTCATTTTGTACTACTATTATAGCACCTGGTTGTGAGGATGTCAAGCATTTATTTCTCTAAGAAAATCAATGACTTAGGCTTTCTTGGCCCTCTTTCGAGGGTTTTTTGGGGCTGTTTCGGCAACTTTTTCGGCTTCCAGTAACTCGTTTCGCTTCTGGAGTCTCTCGGTGACTTCATCTGGAGATAACCAATAGTCCTTACCTTCTAGTATACTATCAATTTCTTCCTGTGTAAAGAAGTCTCTGTAAATACTTTCCATGAGACCACGAGCCCACTTGTCATTATGATGGACTTGTGCCATCATTTCATTGCCCTTGCCGATGGTGCCGCCAGAGAAATTGTGGAACATAAAGATACTGTGATCTGAAATCTCACAAACATCTGCCATCAGGAACAAGAAAGTCGCTGCCGACATACAAGCTCCTTCAACTGATGCGACAACCGTTGCTCGTGATTCTGAAATTGCTCTCATCAACTGAACCGCTGTCAGTGCTTGCCCGCCATAGCAGTTAATGTGTAAATAAACTACGTCTTGCTCACCAGAGGATCGAAGAATTTGATTCCATTCTGCATAATCTTCTGGACTGCCAATTGTGCTGTTCAAATAGAAGTCTAGTATCTGTCCTGTTGGACGATTAAATACTCCTCGTACTACTGGAGCTACTTCGAAGTCTCCACGATCTTTTACCATTCTACCCATACTAAACTCCATTTATATATTATCGTAATAACGTGTCACTGCTTTTATTTTTTCTACTTGTTTATCTATAATGGCTGTACGATTAGGCCAGTGTATGTAATCCTTCTCAGGATTCTTTTGAAGATTATACAGTAGAGGTAAGATAAGATCCTCTACTTGCTTCAACTTAGACGCAACATCTTGCTGCACTAATTCTCGATGTTCATTTATCATGCCATCATTGTTTGTAGTTCTGACTAAGCCTTCAAGTCTTTCTAGTTTGTCTAGAATAGTTTGTAGTTGCTCGTCATCTACTTGTGCTACTACTGGCTGTGTTGGTTCACTCGGCGTTGAAGGTATATCATCTACCGCAGTGAAACCAAAATCCCAATCGTCTGACATAGCTATGCCCTCTTTTGCCTTCTTAGCACTTTCTTATCAAGTGCCTTTAGTGCTCTTTGAATTTTTAGACTAGATGCTCGCATAGTAAAGTTCTGACCTACCATATGGTCATACTCGTGTAGAATAACACGGGCATAGACTCCGCCAAACTCCTCAATAACATCTTCACCGTTTTCATCTTTATATTTTAACACACAAGCATCGGGTCTTGTCAAGTTCAACCATAAGCCAGGATAAGAAAGACATCCTTCTCTCATGGTAACGCCTGTTTTAGACACTGATAATAATTCAGGATTAAAGAATGCTTTATCTGAGAGACCAGAACCTCCAACGACAAATACTTTAATGTCTAGGCCAATCTGATTTGCAGAAAGACCTACACCGCCGAATTGCTTCATTGCTATCAGCAATTGTTCTTTAGTTGCTTTAGCGTCTTGTGTTTCAAAATCAAAATCCATAGGTGCTCGCTTGAGCAGTGGATCATTGAATGAAATTAATTTTGCTTTTTCCATTAATTTAATTTCCTAATTATATCTATGTCTATTGAAATAAGGCATTTCATTTTCATCAACTTTATCATAATTCAATTCAATAAAATCTTTTTTATATTTAGTTGTATCAAAATACTTATTACTTTTATTCACTATGCAATCATGTATTTGATCTGCAAGAATTAAATTATTTGTATTGCATAGATGACAATTTCTAATATCTCCTTTAAAGAAATTTCTATATTCTAAATAGGTAGAATTTTTATATTCATTTTCAGATATAGTATATAAATCTTCTTTTATAATAACACAATTATCAGTAGAGGAAAAAATATGATTCATATCATTATAAAAATGTATCGAACTTTCAAATGCTGGTATAACAATACATTCGTTAGGAAGATATTTTAAAGATAATACTAAAGTTTTTCTCAAAGAGTGTGCAAGATCAAGGCTAAAATTTAAATATATACTAGTATACATTATTTTATGCTCTTCATAATGTGCATAAGCAGGATGCTCTTTTGGCAAAGACCCATCAATAAACGATGTCAAATAAGAAGCATAATGTGGTTCAATGTCATCAACCAAGATAGGACTTCTGTACATAGAAGTCAAAACAAAAATTATAATATCTTGTTCGTCATAATGATGACTAGAGAGATATTTGCCATATTCACGCAAAGAAAATTCAAGTGATGATCCACCGTGAGAATAATTTTTTATCTCTAGATTCAATTTCTTTGCTAGTTCTAAAAACCAAATATTTCCAGAAGTGTCTTTTTCGGACATTCCTACACCAAAAGCAGAAAAACTGTCACCAAAAATAACTAATTTTTTGCTCATTTAACCGCCATGACCGAGTAGTTGTTCTTCTTTTCAAATCGTATTACACTTCTAAACTTGTCAAAGAGTTGATCTCCTTTGTGAGAGATTACAAAAACATTTGTCTCTTCACCAATAGTATTTAGAAGTTGCATTACATAGTCTGTGCCATTTACATCTAGTGAGCTATCAAACACCTCATCTAGTAGAAGTAGATTAGTGCTTGCGCTGTTCTTCATCTTAGCAATTGTTCGCCAAGTGAATACAAGTGCTAAGTCAATACGCTGCTTCTCGCCTTCACTGAATGAGGCATAACTAAACTTGTCTCTGTGCCTTGACTTGATTGTCTCTTTGAATGTCTCGTCAAGATCAAACTGAACAAAGAAGTCCATTGCCTTTAGATACTTGTTTACTAATTTATTTATTACAGGTAAATACTGACGAATAATTTTAGTTTTGATACCAGAATCTTTTAACAGCGACTCGGCAATACTATTGTATTCTTGCTGCTCGCTGTAGTCAGTTTTCTGTTCTGTTTTACCCATCAATTCTTTTGCAATGTCTTTTAGTTTTGCTGTTTCTTTCTCGATGTCGCCTACTTTGTTTTCAGCGTCAGTCTTTTCTACGACAAGCCGTTGAAGAAGAGTTTGGCTAGACATAATACTATTGTTAGTATCTATAATCTTCTCTTGTATGCCAAGAAACTCTTCGTAAGTTTTGTCTAGTTCTTCCCACTGTTCAGCAAGTTTAGTGTTGCCTTCTTCGAGTTCGTTTATCTTGTATTCTTTCTCAGAAGTAATTGTTTCTTTGAACTCATGTGGTATGCCTTGCTTACATGTAGGACAGTCATCGTGATTGTGATAGAAGTCTAGTTCTTTTTTCTGCTCACGAATCTTTCTAGCGAATTCTGTTTTGAATGCCTCTA
>Ga0255779_1002512_pt1 | contig 19419 bp, 19 predicted proteins | sample 011ome_21_FD_179977 | JGI IMG/M metagenome (GOLD analysis project Ga0255779, IMG submission 179977) | Coastal salt marsh microbial communities from the Groves Creek Marsh, Skidaway Island, Georgia - 011508AT metaG (version 2) | ecosystem: Environmental > Aquatic > Marine > Intertidal zone > Salt...
TATCGCCCTGCGGTCCCTGTGGCCCAGTAGCACCAGCAGGGATATTGGCAATATCAGCCTCGAGCTTTTCAAAGTTGTGATTGAAATCGTCTGCCTCGATGACATCACCATCGTTGAACTCAATCAGGTCGTCAGCAAACGCATGGAAGCTGGCAACAACCGATAAAACCGTAAGAAATCGAATCACCTCAACTCTCCTTGGAACGCATCAGATAAGCCACAGCCCACAGAGCGGCTGCGAGGGTAACGGTTGCCCATAGGGGCATGAAGGGAACGGGTAGCGCATCAGCGCCAGTGGAAGCCTGACCGAAAACGGCCTCACCGAATCGTGCAGTGCCGAACCTTGGTAGACCCTGAGCAACAGCCAGCCCAGAGAAGAACACAGCGGATAGAACAACGAGCTTTTTCATGGGAACCCCCTTTGGCTCTATTAAAGCGCAGGGGGCTGAGATTAACTAACGCCTCCTCCACTCCCAAGGCGGCATGGGGATAGCCCCTAACCCGCAACAGCGGGAGCATTAAAGGGTAAATATCCCAGCCTGCGACGGGGCACTTTCAACGACCCCGCTATCGCCAACATCACGCATACCGCGCCGTCGATCTTAAAAGCACCTCTCCGCGTCTCGGCGGGTTTGGTCAACGAAAGACCCCTTCCCCGTTCGAGGGCTATGTAAGTGCAAACTGACCCTCTGGAATTCAACGGTTTTACATACCGCCGCTTTCATCCGGCGGGATTTTGTGTGCATCCTGTGTGCATCGCGACCCACTTTCGCGCTCGCCAAAGCGATTTGTATTACCGAGTGGCACCACTGAAACTCGCTTAAACATTAGGGTTTTGGAGAGTGTCAAAGAGTGGTGTGACCACTTGGTACCGTCTTGAAAACCGTTGAACCGAGAGGTTCCCGGGGTTCGAATCCCTGGCCCACCGCCATATAAGAAAAAACGCCCGCTTTGTCGGGCGTTTTTTTATTAGTTGCTGTTACCTCGAACACCATTGCGTGTGGGGGCCCTGCCTTACTATCACTGCAGCGGCCAGCAGCGTGCGTTGGTGTTGAGATCAGACAAGGGCCAGACGGCTCAGTCCGGATTAGCCTCATATACCGTGTTAGCGATATAACTTCTCTTCAGAGAAACAGCCCCAGCAACCTCAGCGCTGTAGGCCTGAAACTCGGGGGTAAGATAAAACTTCTCCAGAAAGTTGAGTGCTTCGACTGGAGAGTCAAAAGCCGTCCAAATCTGGTGGGTAGCCCAGCCCTGATTACCCAGAAGCAGGGTCTGGAGCCCATAGGCCTTGGATGCCCATGGATACGCTTCCAACGCCTTCGAAAGTTTTTGCCATGCGGGCACAAAGGTTGCCGGATCAGTGACCTCAACTGTCCAATTGACCATGCTGCGAGTACCCCGGCCATCCCCCTCGACGATACTGTGGGTGGTGAGGGTTTGCGCTCGATTCTCAACGCCGACACTCGCTCCAGCCTTCATGAATTCCTGAAATGCCGGTGACGTAGCAAAAGTCTGGCCAGCTTCAAGGTAGCGCTCGGCGCTCTTGAAATAGAACGACACCACATGCGTCGATTCATCCCACCCGTTATGCCCCAGCGCATAGAGCGTCACCTCAAAGTTTTTATCCGCAATGTCAGGTGATGCCATCATTTTATCGAAGGCACCGACACAGGCCGCGGGCTGAGGACAACTAAAGTAGTAGTTGGATTGAAACTTGGAGTAATTAGGTTCCGAGTGGTTGTCGGCTGAGGCTACCCCTACAAATGCCCAAGCGAGCGCGGCTATCACGATCTTTCTCATTGTCAGCTCCCGATTCTGTCGTTGTTAAAATCTATGCGAGGTATTGAAAACCTCGCACGCTTAACACTATAAACACAGTCAATTCGACAGGTGGTGTTGCAAAATTCAGGCTTAGTGTCCTGTAGTTGCAACACGGCACTGTCGAACCCGGCATTGCCACATTTTTGCGACGTTTTTATACCTATTCAAAGACTTTGAATCGGTTCAAGACGGCTAAATTCTGATAGGGTCGGCGGCCTCTTTCAGCTTTGCCTCTTATGACCCGCGCCCTATTTTCCAGTTTACCCCTGTCCTCTTTTCAACTCGCCGCGCTAGACGGACTCGGCTATACCGAAATGACACCTGTGCAGGCCCAAAGCTTGCCGGCGATCCTTGCTCGTAAAGACGTCATTATTCAGGCCAAAACTGGCAGCGGCAAAACTGCCGCCTTCGCAATCGGCTTGCTAAACCACCTGAACCCTCGACATTTTGGCGTACAGGCGATGGTGATGTGTCCGACAAGAGAGCTTGCAGATCAGGTGGGCGACGCCATTCGTCAGCTTGCAAGTCGCATGCCCAATATCAAGGTCGTGATGCTATGTGGGGGAAAGCCATTTGGCCCTCAACGCGACTCTCTCGAGCACGGCACACACATTGTGGTCGGCACTCCTGGGCGTATTCAGGACCATCTACAGCGACGCACCTTAGATCTGAACGGGCTCACCACCCTCGTTCTCGATGAGGCTGACCGCATGCTGGACATGGGGTTTGCCGACGTGATGACGAGTATTACGGCTGGCCTACCCAAGGCGCGGCAAACGCTGTTGCTGTCGGCAACGTTTCCTGACGACATCAAAAAAATAAGCCGCTCTATTCAGCGAAACCCGGTATCAATCAAAGCCGAGACGGTGGTCGCGCAAGACGAAATAACGATTACGCAACTCTTCTTTGAAATCCAGAAATATGAGCGCGATACCGCCTTGATTGCGCTATTTGAGCATTATCAACCCCAGAACGCGATGGTCTTCTGCAACACCAAAAAACAGTGCGATGAAGTAGCGAGCCTGCTGCACGCGCAGAATATCGAAGCTGCAGCCATACATGGTGATCTCGAACAGCGTCAACGAGATCAAGTACTGCTCCAGTTTGCGAATGACTCCTGCCCGGTCTTAATTGCCAGTGATGTCGCAGCGCGGGGCCTCGATATTCCCGCGCTCGAAATGGTGGTCAATTTTGAGTTGCCGAGAGACGCTGACACGTATATCCATCGAATTGGTCGCACTGGTCGGGCCGGGCAATCTGGAAAGGCATTCAGCCTCGTCACACCAGCCGAAGCGCCGCGCATGCGGGTGATTGAAGATCATCTCAGTATCATCGGTATATGCGACCAGCTGGCATCACTCAACCGCGATCCAAATTATTACTTGTGGGGCGCCATGACCACAGTGCAAATTGATGCAGGCCGCAGACAAAAGATACGCCCTGGCGACTTGCTCGGCGCTCTCACCGGTGATGCGGGGTTAGATGCGAGTGCGATTGGAAAGATTACTATTGGGGACAATGTTAGCCACGTGGCAATTTCCAGAGCGGCGCTCCGACAGGCAATGAACTATCTCTCTCACGGAAAAGTGAAAGGCCGAGCTATTCGAGTGCGTCAGTTAGGGGCTACCCCGTCCCCTTTGCACTCAAGACAAAGAGACGCCAGGAGAAGGCGATCGTGACCAAAAAAGCAGATTGTGCTTTTAGCGCTGCCCGGCTCTCCCGCCGCCCCCTAAAGGCGAAGGGTGTGGCTGCAAGCAGCGCCTGAAGTAGTCCATTATCCAGCGTTTTGTCGAAGCAGACTTCGCCCTCGTCTGCGAGGGACCCTCGCGCTATTTCGCGTCTTAAGGGTTTGTGCTGATGGGGCTTCTTGTAAAGCGCACTTTTTAGTTGCCAAAGATGCTCGGGCCCTGGCCCAACCTCGAGGTAAAAGCTGCCGGGCCGCAACACCCGACTAATTTCTGCGTCATTGCAAGGAGAAAATACGCACAGCGCCATATCAAACGCCGAAGTCATGACAGGCAGATCCCTTGAGCTTGCTACGGCATACTGGTGGTGCGGATAAGTTTTAGCGGCCAGCTTAATTGCGGGCTTCGACACATCGACACCATAGATTGCCAGATGCGGTAATCGTCTAGAGAGCACTCCCGCGTAGAACCCTTCTCCGCAACCAACGTCCAGCAGCGTCCTGATCTGGGGTCTTGCGAACATCACATCGCAGAGCGTCTCTGCCAGAGGCTGATAAAGCAGCGCGTCGTGAATTGCTCGTCGACCCAGCACCATCTCGAGGCTGTCTCCCGGGTGCTTACTTCGCTTCTTTTGTACGGGGAGCAAATTGACGTAGCCCTCTCTCGAGCGATCAAAACTGTGGTGTGCGGGGCACAACAAGCGGTCATCGCTCGCCTCAAGCGCCTGCCCACAACTCGGGCACCTCCACACCATAACGTCGTCCCCGTCGGGTCAGCAGACCGGACCATCATGCTCTAAGATACCGCATCATGCGGCACTCGACGATCTCCGTCGCAAGTCCACACTGCCGATCTCATAAGGAGCTGGCGAGTATCGAGACCACCATCAACATTACGCGGCGCTGGATCAGCTCTTTTGTCGTAGATCTCAATCTGTGCCCGTTTGCCCGTCGCGAGGTAATGCGCAACAGCATGCGCTTCCGGGTCTTCGCGAAATCGGGACCAACGGACATCCTTCACGTCCTCAGTGAGGAGATTAGCTTGCTCCACAACAGCCAAGATATTGAAACGAGCTTTCTTATCTTGCCTGCCGGCATGCCAGATTTTCGGAACTTTAATGATTTCCTCGACACCGCCCAAAGCCTGCTTGAAGTGACTGGCTGGGAGGGCATTTACCAGCTGGTAGGATTTCACCCACAGTACCAATTTGCCGACACCGAACCTGACGATGCGGAGAACTACACCAACCGCTCACCGTTTCCGATGTTACATATATTAAGGGAATCAAGCGTCAGCGATGCCGTTACAACAACTCACGACGCCGCACTAATCCCACAGAGAAATACCGCCACGCTAGGCCGCATGGGCTCCAGCGCGCTCAAGGCTCGGTGGAGCAGTTGCTTCATAGATCATCAGCCAACCTAAGATCGGCAGCCCAGGGAGGAGCAGTCAAAGCAGGTGTGACACCATCATCCCGTAACCCACCACACCCAAAATCCAGACCAAACTGCGAATGTACTTGATCCCCGCAATGTAGATGGGCACGTACGCAATCCGAGCCCAAAAGGCGATTTGGGCACCTTGCATGACCTCGGCATCCAGCCCGGCAGCGTTAGCAACCAGCGCGAGCGGCAAAAAGAAAACCGCCGCCTCTATAGAGTTTTTCGCGGCTCTCTCGGCTCGCCCACCCATGGGGGACGCCTCTTTAAGATTGTCGCGGTTGCCAAGACCGATCTCCCGACCCTCTTTGGTCCACTCCTGGTTACGGATCGCTGCACCCACCACGACGGTGATCAGGGTCCATAACGTAAAGTAAACTGTGAGTTCTAACAGTGCCGTCATGCTGTCCTCGCTTTGTTTTTGTGAACTTAAGTTCGATGACCTGCCGCCAACAACTATACACTGCACTCTCTGGCATTACCCAATGAAAAAGCCCTCAGCCAGCTAATATCCGGCACTATCTTTTTCAACGTGTTTATCCTAGTTTTAGACAGACATCACCGGATAAACCCACGCGCCAAACCATCAATCAAACGCGTTAATGGGAATGCCAATAAGGTACTAGCGACATGAAATGCAGCACTCTCACCGATCAGGCACGGTACTGGGCCAACACCCAGCCCAACAAAATCTGGATGCGAGACCTCAACGAAACCGGGGCCGACGAGTTCACCTGGGGTGAGACGGTCGCAGAGATAGATCGCGTTGCATCCTGGCTGGAGGCGGAGTTTGGCGAAAAACAACGGATGGCGTTGCTATCCAGAAACCGCGCACACTGGATCATGGCAGACATGGCGATAATTCACTCCGGCAACGTCACCGTGCCGCTGTTCACCACCCACGCCACTAATACAGCGGAATATATCCTCGACTTTACGGAAACCAAGATCCTGTTCCTCGGTCAAACAGAAAACTGGGACGGAGTGAAGTCAGTGCTGCCAGCAGACTGCCTACTCATTACGTTACCCGGGGTGGAATGTGACCTGCAACACACGACCTGGGTTGAGATCGTCTCAGCGGCACCGGCCGATGCACCCACCTATAAACCCAGTAGTGACGACATCGTGTCGTTGGTATTCACCTCAGGTACAACAGGCTTACCAAAAGGCGTTATACAAACACACGCTAGCAATTTAGTTCCCATGCGTCGCTGCCAGACACTGTTTACGCAACAGGAGCAGCCGCGCTTTTTCAGTTACCTGCCGTTAGCCCACATCGCGGAACGACAGATCGTTGAATTCAGCTCAATCAACACCGGGGGCGAGATTTGGTTTAACGAGTCTCTGGAAACTCTCGCCAGAGACCTCCCCCAATGCAAGCCCCACATCTTTTTTGGTCCACCCAGGGTGTGGGAGCAACTGCGCCAGTCCATTACGGCCAAATTTGGCGGGGCCGATGCCTTAAGCACCGCGCTGGAGGCTGATCAAGCCGGCGTGCAGGCCCTAGTCGTCGGCGCACTGGGCTTTGGAGAGGTCGATTACCTTCTCACCGCCGCTGCACCGACACCCCCAGCGCTGATACATTGGTGGGAATCTGTAGGGGTCAATTTGTGCGAAGGCTTTGGGCAAACCGAAGCCATGGGCCTGATTGCAACGGACCCCTCCGACCGGCGCATTGGCTCAATTGGTCGACCTGTAGGTGAAGTAGAGGTCAAAATTGGGGATAACGATGAAATGCTGATCAGGGCGGAGGGCTGCACCCCCGGTTACTACAACCGACCCGAGAAAACCGCGGAATTGTGGCAGGACGGCTGGTTACATACGGGCGACAAGATCAAGATCGATGACGACGGGTTTATTTTTATTACCGGCCGCGTCAAAGACTACTTCAAAACCATTCAAGGCAAGTTTGTCGCACCACCCCCAATAGAATCCTTGTTCGCGGAGAATGCGCACTCTGAACAGCAGTGTCTTCTGGGTCGGGGGTATTCTAAGACTGTGATGGTGACCGTGGTGAATGAACCTGCGCGCGCCTTACCTCGAGAGGAAGTCGAGGCTGCGGCTCTGAGCACAGTGGAGACCATCAACCGCCAGATCGACAAGCACGCGCGCATCGGTGCCGTGATCTTTAGTCAGACACCATGGACGATCGAAAACGAGATCCTGACGCCGACCATGAAAATTCGACGTGAACAGATCGAACAACAATTCGGCCAAGACGCCGAGCGCCTTGCGCGGGAAGGTGCGGAAGCCGGTAGCATCCTGATGCACTGGGCGGATTAGAAAAGTTTAGAGACATCAAGAGGGACGGTAGGCCCGCTTTAAATACTCGCCTTCACCGCGGGCATCTCGGACTCGTACTCCTCGACCATATAGCTGCGAATCAGTCCTCGATCGAACAATCGCTCCTCATCAGCGACGATTTCCTCCTGCGCCGACTCTGATGCAATCAGTGTCATTGCTGCGTCCATGGTGAGCTGATCAGGGAACCAGATCTCCATCAGCACATCGAAAGGCAGCTCATTGGAGGCATGGTTGGGGGTATCAGCGACGGTGAGGTAGCGACGTTGATACTTAACGGCGAAGCCGCTGAGATACTTCTCGCCGATTCTTTTGTGGTGGGTCTCGTAGTGCTCGATGAATGCCTCGCGGGACAGTCCAGACTTTCTGGTCAGCAACGTTACAACTTTAATCACGCATCACCCCCACTACGGCCTCTATCGCGAACGCATTACAACCGGCACCAACAGCAGTCGTGCCAGATTGCGCCTATAGAATCGAGGTAGACAACGACACATCCGCGAACTGCCACACCGTCTCAAAGCGCGCAGTCATCTGTTCCGCTGCTGCCTCATTCCCCTGCCGCCTCAGTGCTTCAGCCAACCCAAACATCGACCAGCCATTCATGGGGTAGTGCTCGAGATCCTCTTGGAAAACCGCTTGCGCCTCGGCGACCCTGTCGCTGGCCAATAGAGCTGCACCTAACGACTGCCGCGTCGGGTAGTACCAGAATGGCGGCTCGGTGTAGGGCAGCGCATCCTGGAGCGCAACTGCTTCTTCAAATGCCATCACCGCGCTAGCCGCATTATCTGAGCGATATGCCATCTCGCCCCTTAGTAACGCCTTGGCAATCTCCAGAAGATCTGTGGCCGGGTAAACATTCCCCATGAAAATCTCGTCGACCTCAGGCTCGAGTTGCTCTATCGCTGCTAACTCGACCAGCGCGGCATCTGCATCACCCAGCGCCGCGTGGGCGACACCGCGCCCGTAATGCCATATCGCTCGGGCAAACGCGAAGGACTCGTAAGGCTCAGGCTCAGCGAGGATCTCTTCCCACTTCGCGAATCGCACCAGAGAAAGCATCGGCACTGTGCGAAAGAACTGAATAGTCGGGAACTGTTCCACCTGCTCGACTCGTACATTGGCCACCACGCGGCGAGCGCTGTCGAGAGACAGTGCGCTTTGGCCTTGCATGGTCGCCGACGCCCACAGAAAATGAATGTTGTGCGGGTAATACAACGCAGGGTAAAAGCCCTGCGCGTTGCACTGGGCTATATAGGCCTCATCCACCTCAGCGGCGCGGATATTGGCCAGTGCCGAATCCTGATAACGACCTACTTTGAAGTAAATGTGGCTGGGCATGTGCACCAAGTGGCCAGAGCCCGGGACCAGATTGGCCAGACGATCTGCAGCAGATTCCGCTTTTCCTGCGTTTGAAGAGGCTTCCAGCGCATGAATATATAGGTGCAGCGCGAGAGGATGATCGGGGTCAGCGTCCATGACGGCCTCAAGGCTGGCAATCACCGCCTGCGTGTCAGGCTTGGCCTCTCCATCAGGGCCCCAATAATCCCATGGCATGGTGTTCATCAGCGCCTCTGCGTAGACCGATGCCACGGTGGTGTCATCGGGGTAACGCGCGGCCATGTCAGCTAGCGCATCCGCCCATGCCCGATCGAGCGGGTCCCGCGGCGTATCGGTTTGACCGTCGTAACGCTGACCCAGCGCTCTGATCCAGTCTTGCTCCTTGGGTGTCACACCATCAATCAACACCAAGGCTTCATCTATTGCGGCGCGGGCGAGGGCTCGCTCAGCGGGGGTCATAACGGCTTTGCCGTTGCTGGTCACGTTGATATTCGGCCCTGTTGCCAGCGCCTCGCCCCAAAAGCACATGGCGCATCCGGGATCTAGCGTTTGTGCGGCACGAAAACTGCGAATGGATTCGGCATGGTTAAAGCCGAACGCCAACACCATTCCCTGATCAAAGTAACGCTGGGCATTGGAGTCGGCGGTAGTGATAGGCATGTGATAGTCGCCCATACCCTCGAACAATGGTGCTCCGGCTCGCTTCGTTAAACTCTGAGTTTGGCTCTGGTCTGATTGGGAATCGACGTCGCCGCCGCATCCCACCAAGCCCACAGAGCCTAAGATGCCCAGTAGCACTATTCGCTTACACATTCTAAACATGCCATCTCCCCTGAGGAAAAACCTCACCGTAACATGACTGGGACTACTGCCCACCCGCCGTCCGCTCACCGATCGTCACACTTCGGGCGTCCGACACGAGCGCATCAGCGTGGTCTGATGTGAGCGTCTTTAAAAATGCCACTAGCGCTTCTTGGTCGGACTGCGTCAAGTGAATGGACCGCGTTCGGGGATCCTGAGCCGGGTCTCTCCCACCACCCTCAGCGTAGAAAGCGACCACCGCCTCGAGTGAGGCAAGCGACCCGTCGTGCATGTAGGGGCCAGTGAGCGCGACGTTTCGCAGGCTGGGTGTGCGATAGCGCCATTTATCCCCGGCAAGCCCCGTGACTTCATAACGCCCGTCGTCAATGAACGTCTCGGTCTCGGCGTCGACAGTCGGCACCACAAAAATTCCGGGAGCCAGTTGAACTGAAGGGGGCCGGAGTGCGCGACCCGCGCGAAGATATCCTGCTCCCGTGTTGTAGAACTGACCATCTGTGAAGAGCGCCCAGGTACCGTTGATCGTGTGACAGCCGGCACAGCCCTTGTTCTGGAAGACGGCGAAGCCTCGAGCCGCAAGCGCCGGATAATCCTCAAGACCCGATCGATTCTTGGTGGACAGTTCCTCGCCTCCGAAGTACCAGCGATCAAACGGCGAGTCGCCAGACAACAACGCGCGCTGATAGGCCGCCAGGGCCCGCCCCAATGTGGTCTCGGTAAGGCCCTCCTCGAAGACTTCTGCAAACTGCTCTCTGTAGCGATCGTTCGAGGCCAGCTTCGCCAGCACCATTTGGCGAGAATCGTTTGCCATTTCATTATCTGCAAGCAATGGCGACCAGATCTGCGCCTCCAGTGACTGCTCACGCCCATCGAGGAAAAGGGCTTCGGTAAAAGCCACGTTGTAGAGCGACGGTACATTGCGCCGCACGCCTTTACCAAGATGACCAACGGGCGTGGCCAACTCGTTCTGGGTAAAGCCCTGCTCGGGGATGTGGCACATGGCACAGGACAGCGTCTCGTTTTTTGACAGTCGCCGGTCGAAGAATAGCTGGCGCCCTAAATCGATTTCAGCGGGAACCAACTGAGTTTTCATTGCAGGCAGCCCCAGCGGTGGGTTTACGCTCAATTCATAAAGCGCTTGCCGTTCCCCAGGTGTCTGTATAACCGCCTTCGAGTCAGTGCTGAACGACACCGCCTCATACCCCACCCTAGAATCGGCGAGACCGACCCTGTGGGCCCGATCACTCGCAGGGGTGCCGGCGTCCGCTAGCACAGCGGCCAGTAGCAGCCACAGAAGTGAGGCGCCACCTAAAAACAGCGCCCCCCCCCGTTTTACATAGGTTCGAAAACAATTCGCAGGCTTGGCTGAAGGTGATAGCATCGGACTAATTGTGGCAGAAATACTTGGGGACAATGATGATAACGAGAGGTTTTTTCTCGGCGCTGATCACGCTGGCAGTGCTGGTGCAGCCGACGTGGGCAGACGAAACCTGCATGTCGCCGTATATGGCCAAGATCGTGGGGCAAGAGGACTATGTCTATATCTGGACACTGGGTCTTGAGGGTGTGGGAGACGGTGAAGACAAGTTGGTCACCGTTGATGTTAATCCCGAATCCGCCTCTTATGGCACGGTTGTACACTCCATATCGATGGGCGGCCGCAATGAGGCACACCACTCGGGCCTCACAGATGACCGTCGCTTCCTTTGGGCCTCCGGCCTCGATACCAGCAAGATCTTCATTTTCGATGTCCACTCCGATCCGGCCGCCCCGCGCCTGCACCGCACCATCGAAGACTTTGTTGATAAAACAGGCGGAATCGTGGGCCCCCATACCAACTATGCGTTGCCTGGGCGGATGCTGATTACTGGACTCTCAAATAATCGCGACCACGGTGGCCGAACAGGTATGGCCGAGTACACCAATGGCGGTGATTTCATTACTAGCGTGTGGATGCCGACCGATGACAATCTGCAGGGCGCTGTCAAATCGGGTAACTACGCCGACGGTTATGGGTACGACGCCCGGGCTTTACCCCGCCGCAACGTATTGGTTTCCTCCTCGTTCACCGGCTGGAACAACTACATGATGAACCTCGGCAAAATGATGGGCGACGCCGAGGCTATGAAGCGATTTGGCAATACCGTTGTGATTTGGGATCTTCATGCCAGAACACCCAAGAAGATTCTCGACGTGCCAGGCGCGCCTCTCGAGATTCGCTGCGCCTGGGGCTCTCAGTCGAACTACTGCTTCACCACCACAGCACTGACATCAAAGGTATGGTTGATTTACGAAGATGAAGACGGCGAGTGGCAGGCGAAAGCGGTTGCTGACATCGGTGATGCCAGCAAAATCCCCCTTCCGGTGGACATTTCCATCTCGGCAGACGACAGGCATCTGTGGGTTAACACTTGGAACGATGGGAAGGTGAGGCTATTTGATATTTCAGATCCATTTGCGCCAAAGCAGGTCATGGAAGAGAAGATTGGCGAGCAGGTCAACATGGTGTCGCAAAGCTGGGACGGAGAGCGCGTTTACTTCACGTCATCGCTCCTGGCCAATTGGGATAAAACTACTGTCACAGGGGAAAATGACCTGCAATATTTCAAGCTGTACCAATGGGATGGCGCCACGCTGAAACCCCAATTTAATCTCGATTTTATTGAGCTTGGCCTCGGCGCTCCGCACCAAATGCGCTTTGGCGCACGCGCACTCTATGGAGGCTCGTCGGCACAATCTCCGTCAGGTCTGGGCGCTCCGCCCGCGTACTGAGCCACCCTTGAGACTCTGCCTATTCCTGTCGGCGTGGGCCTGGAGTGCGTTGTCACTTTGCGCCCCCCATGATCACAAAGCTTCGATCGTGCTCGCGCCCGGCTACGCTCCGCTTGCTTTTTTGCCGCCCGCGCCGGGCAGCTATGCTTTACCCACAATGGGCGACGCCGGCGACGGCGACGTCATCGATAGTCGAGGAAATGCTGCTCGACTTTTCGAGTTTCTGGGCGAGAAGCCCACTATTTTAAGCTTTATCTTCACCACGTGTGACGATGTGAATGGCTGTCCTTTGGCGACCTATGTGATGCGGGGCGTTCACGATGCCCTGCAGGCAGATCCAAAGACCGCTAACAAAGTTCGATTGATTAGCTTCAGCTTCGATCCGCTGTTCGACACGCCGGACGTGATCGCGGCGTATGGTGCGCAGTTTCGTGACCCCGACGCCGACTGGCAGTTTTTGACGACCGACGGGCCAGACAGCCTCGACCCCATTCTCCGAGCCTATGACCAATGGGTCATTCGTGATTACGATGAGAACGGCGATTACATGGGAACAATGTCTCATATATTGCGAGTATTTCTGATCGATGAGGAGCGACGCATCCGAAACATTTATAGCACTTCATTTCTCCACGCCGATACTGTGGTCAATGATGTGCGGTCACTCATCATCGAAAGTAATGGCCCCGCTGCCGTCGTTGGTCGGTAACCCGCGAAACGCCCTCTAGGGAGTCCACATAATGTACATAGATGGTGAATGGCTCACGAGCGATAGCCAATTTTCCGTATCTAACCCTGCCACGGGCGAGATTATCGGCCACGTGGTCGACGGAGATGCCACCCATGCCAAGTCCGCTATCGAGGCCGCTAGCCGTGCACTGCCCGAGTGGGCGGCACAGACCGCCTATGCACGATCAGCTCACTTGTACCGAGCACACCAGCTAATGCAGGAGCAGCACGCTCAGCTAGCAGAGTTGATGACGCGGGAACAAGGCAAACCCTTGAAGGCCGCTATGAATGAAGTCAAATACGCGGCAGATTTTTTATTGTGGTTTGCCGAAGAAGCCAAGCGCATTTACGGAGAAACCATCCCTTCCGCCCGTGCGGACCAGCGTTTTATCGTGCAAAAACAACCCGTCGGGGTTGTCGCGGCAGTGACACCCTGGAACTACCCCATTTCCATGCTGACACGGAAGCTGGGCCCTGCTTTGGCCGCCGGGTGCTCGGTCGTGCTGAAGCCTGCAGAGAGCACACCGCTCTGCGCCATTGCCGTCTTTAAAATTCTCGAGGAAGCCGGCCTCCCCGCGGGTGTGGCGAATCTGGTGACCAGCAACAATCCAAAACCTATTGGCGATGTTTTCTGTACCCACCCGGCTGTCCGGAAATTGACGTTCACTGGGTCGACCGCGGTGGGTAAACAACTCGCGACCGCGTGTGCACCCCAATTGAAACGGGTCTCTATGGAGCTGGGTGGGCACGCCCCTTTTATTGTGTTTGAGGATGCTGATCCGGTGCATGCCGCCAAAGGCGCCGCCCTGGTGAAATTTCTGAATACGGGCCAAGCGTGCATTAGCCCCAATCGTATTTTTGTTCATCGCAGCATTATTGAACCGTTTTTGGCTACGCTGACTTCACGTGTTGCCACACTACAGGCGGGCGACGGGTTTAATCCTGCAAACAGTATTGGCCCCTTAATTAACGAAGCTGCTATCGCCAAAGTCGATCGGCAGGTGCAGGATGCGGTCGCCAGAGGTGCCGCATTGCTCGCTGGGGGTAGCCGGCTGACGGACAATGGCTTGGAAAATGGGTGTTTTTATGGCGCTACCCTTCTCAGTAATGTTACACCCGACATGCTGATCTATCAGGAAGAAACGTTTGGTCCGGTGGCCGCCGTGGTGCCCTTTGACGACGAGGACGATGTCATCGCGATGGCTAACGACACCACTTATGGCCTTGCCGCATACATTTACACGCAGAATTTGAGCCGCGCATACCACGCATTTGAACAGTTACACTTTGGCATTATCGGCATTAACGATATTAACCCCACCAGCGCGGCAGCCCCTTTTGGTGGGATGAAAGAGAGCGGGCTGGGTCGTGAAGGTGCCCGCGAGGGCATAGAAGAGTACCTCGAGACCAAACTCGGCGGCCTCAGTATCTAAAGGCGAAAGTTAGCAAGGAACCCACTATGGCAGCCCCTGATTATCCCGGTCTGGACACACTCGCATTACACGCGGGCTCGCAGCCTGACCCGGCAACTGGCGCTCGAGCAACCCCTATTTATCAGTCGGCGTCCTTCTGCTTCCCTGACTCAGACTATGCCGCCTCGTTATTCAATATTGAGCGCGCAGGACACGTTTACTCCCGACTGAGCAATCCAACCAATGCGGTACTTGAGGAACGAATTGCCGCTCTCGAAGGAGGCGTGGGTGCCATTGCCACTGCCAGTGGTCAGGCAGCGTTGCATCTCGCCATCGTCACGCTGATGGGTGCGGGATCCCACATCGTTGCCTCGGCAGCACTATATGGCGGCAGCCACAACCTGTTGTCGTATACCCTGCCCCGCTTTGGAATCGACACCACCTTTGTTGACCCGAGAGACCCTCAGGCGTTTGCGAATGCGATTCAGGACAACACGCGACTGGTATTCGGCGAGACCCTTGGAAACCCCAGTCTCGATGTGCTCAATATACCCGCCATCGCGGAGGTCGCACATCAAGCTGGCCTACCCCTGATGGTTGATTCAACCACAACGACCCCTTACCTGATAAAACCCTTTGAACTCGGCGCAGATATTATTCAGCATTCAGCGACCAAGTTTCTGAGTGGGCACGGTATCGTTATCGGTGGACTGCTGGTAGACAGCGGCCAATTCGATTGGGACGCATCGGGAAAGTTTCCAACCCTGTCAGAACCCTATAAAGGCTTCCACAATCTGGTTTTCACTGAAGAATTTGGACCCGCCGCCCTCATTCAGAGGGCACGCAAGGAGGGGCTCAGGGATTTCGGCGCCTGTATGTCACCCACGTCTGCGTTTCATATTTTGCAAGGCATTGAAACGCTGAGTGTCCGTATGAGCCGGCATGTCGAGAACACGCGAACGATTACCGCCTTCCTTCTTGAACAAGACGAAGTGGCCCGCGTTGGCTACCCAGAACTCGATGGCCACCCGGACCGAGCCCTGGCAGCAGAATTACTGCCTAAAGGCTGCGGTGCCGTCTTCAGCTTTGACCTCAAAGGCGGCCGTGAGGCCGGTATAGCTTTTGTTGATGCGCTGAGCGTGTTTTCACATCTTGCCAATATTGGTGATGCGAAATCCCTGGTCATCCATCCGGCGAGTACCACTCACCACCGTATGGATACTGACGCATTGGCGGCAGGCGGCATTGGCGAGGGAACCATTCGTCTTTCCATTGGTCTGGAGGATCCGAAGGACCTTATCGCGGACCTGAAGCAAGGCTTAAGGGCAGCGCGAAAAGCCGCGGGGCATTCCTAATGCATATCGAGGTCGATGGACACGCCGTTTATTGCTACACCAATTCTCGAGCAATCGACGCGAGTAAACCCAGCATCGTGTTTATTCACGGGTCGGGCATGGATCATACGGTGTGGACGCTCGCCAGTCGGCACTTTGCCCGCCATGGTAATAACGTCGTGTCGGTTGATCTGCCCGGCCATGGGCGGTCTGACGGTCCTCCACTGGCCTCCGTCGAGGCAATGGCCGCCTGGGTTATTGCTGTGATCGATACGCTTACAATTGATCAGGTTGCGCTGGTTGGACACAGCCTGGGCAGTCTTGTCGCATTGGAGTGCGCAGCGAGCCAGTCTGATCGGGTAAGAGCTATCGTCCTCGTCGGCACAACCTCCCCTATGCCCGTCTCTGACGCCATTCTTGAAGCGGCCAAGGCAGATGATCACGCCGCCTTCGATATGCTTACCCAGTGGGGCTTTAGCAAGCGCCACCAATTCGGCGGCAATCGCAACTCGGGAATATGGATGATTGGCAATACGCTGCGACTTTACGAGCGATCCCGACCTGGGGTTCTATTTCACGACATGCGAGCCTGCAACGAGTACACAAATGGCACAGATCAGGCTGCGAAGATCACCTGCCCTGCTTTGCTTATTCTGGGGGAAGAAGACCGACTGACGCCGGTACGGGGCACCCGCGCCTTGCAGAAGGCAATTCCCTCGCCGCTGGTAGAAGTGCTACCGGGTGCTGGGCACACCATCATGGTCGAGGCACCCAACGCCATGCTCGATGCGTTACACAAGGTACTGTGAAAACTGAGCGCGACCCCCGAAAAAAGGAGGCATCTCACTGAACGGTGAGTATCCGGGGCTCAGCTTTCGGACTGCAGCATCTGCTCGATCTGAATGATCCGCTCCTTGCCGAAAAACATCTCAGCTCCGACAAAGAACGTGGGCACGCCAAATGCACCTCTTGCTGCAGCCTGTTCAGTATTGCGCAGCAAACCATCTTTAACCGACTGTGTTTGGATCGCCTGAAGCAGCGCTTCGGCGTCGAGCCCTGCACCGGACCAAACCGCCTGCGCGACCGACAGATCTCCCATATTCCTCTCCTGCTCCCACATTGCCTCGAGATTCGCATCAACATAGCGTTGTTCAACACCCATTTGTCGCGCAGCGATAAACCCGCGCATTAGCGAAATCGTATTCATTGGAAAAGCCGGATTAAAGCGAAATCGATTCAGACGGTGCGCCGCGATAAAGCGTTGGGTTTCTAACAGGTCGTAGTCAAGCTTTCCCTTCACATCAGCGAAAGCCTGCATGGGCGCCTGGTTGTTCGTCAGCTTGAAAAGGCCACCCAGCAAGACGGGGGTCAGCGACAGCGTGGCATCATGCCGTTCGGCTACCTCCTTGAGCACGTGATACGAGAGGTAAGCATTTGGGCTGGCGAAATCAAATAAAAACTCAATGGGGATTTGCAACGCTGGTCTCCTGATCAAAACTGAGTATCGGCTATGGTGGTTCGGTAAAGAAGTCGATCGTAGCCGTCGTAACCGCCCGTGGCTGCATGGAGCAATGAGCGGTTGTCCCACATTACCAACATATCAGCCCGCCAATGATGAGAGTAAATAAATGCCGACTGGCTCTGATGCACATAGAGCTCTCCCAGTAGCGCGTCGCTTTCCTCTTTCTCAAGGCCGACGAAGCCTTTGATATAAGCCGCAGAAGAGAACAGCGTCTTCTTCCCGGTTTCCGGATGCTCGCGCACCAACGGATGCTGATAAGTAGCCAATGCTGCTTCACTGGGCAGAATTTTCATGCTCCGACCCTTCTCCTGATCTGCCTCACCGTAGGCGCCATCAGGCGCGTAACCAAGTGCTGCTGAGTGAATCGCCGTTAATCCCTCCACTCTAGATCTCAGGCCCTCTGGCAATTGCTCATAGGCCAACACCTGATCGGCAAACAACGTGTTCCCGCCAACCGGTGGAATCGTGATGCCATAAAGTGCAGTGCCCGCAGGAGGAATAGGCATGAAGCTCCAGTCGCTATGAAAAACCTCAGCAAATATGGTGGTTTTTTCGTCAGCTTTACGTTGGATTGCTGCGACTTGGGGGTGCTCATCGATATGGCCAAAAAAAGGATCTTCACCGATATCACCGAACTGCTCGCTAAAGCTGACCAGCTGATCGGGAGTCAATTTCTGGTCAGGGAAAGCGACCACCTTGTGCTCGAGCCAGTGCGTTCTGATCTCCGCCACCAAGTCTTTAGATAGAGGGCGATTCAGACTGACGCCGGTTATCGTTGCGCCACAACACGCACCTGAGGGTTGGACTGACACCATCACCATCTTCTCCCGAACTCACCGTCAGGTTTAGCTATTGCAGTCTCTCCCAAGCAAATCGAGTCTTGGGCTCGCCGACACGCTTAGATATTGATCTTATGGTTCCACCACGGCGTGTCGGAGTATGACCGCAAATCCAACTCATGCGTCCACACCGAACGGTGTTGCTGTGCGAGATGGAAATAGGTTTCTGCGATCTTTTCTGGTAGTAAGAGGCCATCTTTCTCTCCACCCCTTGTTCGCCGTAAAGCTTCGAAGCGCTCGGGGCCAAGCATTTTGCCAAGGGTATCAGGTGCATCAACGGCACCGTCTATCACGATGTGCACTACATGCAACCCCTCAGCCGCATACTCTGCATTCAGTGTCTGACACAGCATTCTCCGTCCCGCCATCGCTGCCGCGTGGGAGTGTTGTCCGCTATTGCCGCGGACAGCCGCCGTAGCGGACGTTACTAAAATCGTGCCATGACCCCGTGCCACCATCAGGGGCACCATTACTCTGGCAACGCGAAATAAACCCAAGCAGGCCATTCTCCAACCCAATTCAAAGGTCTTGAGCGGCGTCTCCTCCAGCGAGCGATTTCCGATCTGCGCACCAAGGTTATAGACCACGGTGTCTATGGGCCCGATAGCCTCGACCTCAAGAAGCAGATCTTCCAGCGCAGCATCCTCAACAGCATTTAACAAATGTCCACTCGCGGACGCCCCCGTGGCGCGAAGCGTCTCGACCATCTCACTGAGACCATCGGTATTACTCCGACGACACAGTGCAGAGTGGTAGCCCTCGGCCGCAAATTTCTTGCCGACGGCACCGCCAATTCCTGCGCCCGCGCCAATGATCACACAGCTCTTTTTCACTGCTTTATCTTCCCATCCATTAATCGAGTACAGCGCCCGCTTGCACCAGCGCGTCAATGTCCGATTCGCTATAGCCAATCGCCTTCAAAACCTCACGTCCGTGCTCGCCCAGACGCGGTGCGGGACGTTTAAATTTACCATTGGCCCTATGTGCCGCATTTGCTCGCCAGTAGTGGGCTCCGCCTTAATCACGTCGGCACATTTGTCAGCCAACATCATCGCAGCCACCGGCCCCAAAACCATACTGGTCAGATCTAAGACTTTTATTCCCATAAGCGCGCCCATGCATTACCTCGAGTTCAACAGGATTTGGAGGTTATTTAGCCCCTATTGCCCTAAAGTTCTAGTCGCTCGATGCATGTTAACGCCGCTGAGGTTTAGGTAAAGGCTTATCACCATGGGTCGCTGTAAATACCAGGCCAAAGCTGCGTAATGGGCGCTGTGTTTATCCCTTCAGAACAGCCCGATGGGGCCCCCACTTTATACAGTTGCGCGCCAAGGATCGTGTGTGACATTGTCGCAATCTCGCCAAATCGCAGTTGTTCACCGACTTTAAATACGCCAGGAAA
>Ga0255779_1002513_pt1 | contig 19411 bp, 15 predicted proteins | sample 011ome_21_FD_179977 | JGI IMG/M metagenome (GOLD analysis project Ga0255779, IMG submission 179977) | Coastal salt marsh microbial communities from the Groves Creek Marsh, Skidaway Island, Georgia - 011508AT metaG (version 2) | ecosystem: Environmental > Aquatic > Marine > Intertidal zone > Salt...
GAAGCGTTGTCACTCCAATTGGCCACACAAGAAATCGCTTTTTGCGCAGAATAATGCCTCCTCCTTCTCAACCTCCTCGTAATGATCGCGCTGAGAACACACTTCTCTCCTCATCTTCCTCGATTTCACAAATCCGCGCTTTGCTCCGTCGTCTGACGTGCTCGTCGTCGTCAACTTCGCTCGCCGGGAAAATCGACGCCGTCGAATCGATGCTCGAACTCTCAAGAAGAAGAAGCGGAAAAGGGAACGGTGGTCGAGGAGAAGACGGTTTCACGACGACTGCAACACAAAACGACGATTCTGATGATGACGACGATTTAGACAATACTAATAGCATTCCATGGGCCATCGATATCGTTCGAGCGAACTGCGTGTTGCCTTTGCTTGGAATCGTTCAGTCTGTGCGAAGAAACGCGCTCACGTTGGAACCGATCGAAGAAGAAGATGAAGGCGGGGATAATGCGGACGCGTTGCGTTTAGCGGATGGAGCGTTGTTACTCCTGGCAGAACTCGCGAACGTTGGTCAGAGTGTGCTCGAAAGTGTTGGATTCGAAGTGATTCGCGACGAGGAGACGGGTACGTGCGCGTACGTGCACGCGGAGTCCGGGATGCGCACGAACGAGTTGCCGAGAGTTAGTGCGATGATGGACGATACCGACGATGGGGAAGGGGATTGGCCGTTGGATGTTTTGTGCGAGTGCGTGAGTTTGTTGGCGCCGAGTGGCGTGGACGAGAAGAGGGGAGAGGTTTTGTGGCAGGTGAAGGTGGTGGACTTTACGTTAGGAGAGGAGGAGAAAGGAGAGGAGGATTTAGCCGTGGTGGACGTGGCGTTGGAGGAAGAAGGAGGAGGAGCGGATGGTCGCGACGTCGCGAGGGCGTTAATTCGGGGCAGTTGGAGAGGGTCGAATGGAAAGGTGGAAGGCGAAGTGAATCCAGAGGAGGTTTTGGGGTGCGCTTTGGATGCGTGGAAGGACGCGATGTTCGCGTCCGCCGTGCACATGGCCAGGGAAAGAAAACACAAAAAATCTCTTAATTCATCCGTCTCGCTGTCGTCGTCGTCTTCGCCGACGACTGTTTTGATTTTTGGTTTGCGCGACGGGTCGTTGCCGACCTTTCTCGCTCGACGATATCCTCCGAACGAGTTAGAGTGCGTGGTTGTAGAAAACGATAATCGCGTGGTGGAGTTTGCGGAGAAGCATTTCAAGTTTTCCTCGAAACAGCCTGGCGTAGAAGTTAAAATGCTTCTTCCAATGAATGAATATTCGTCGGACGCGGAAACTCGAGACTTCAAGTGCGACGTCGTTCTCGTGAGCGACGGAGCGCAGTACCCGGTCGAAAAGTACGTAAACTTGGAAGGCTTGACGATACCGGTTGTGGCCGTCGCGAACGCGAAGACGCTGCCGCACGCAAACATTCTCGAACCGACATGGTTAGGACCAAACATTGTGCGGTGCGTCGATCCCTCGATTGAAGTGAACGTAGAGGAGGATGTAGAAGTAGAAGTAGAAGTAGCAGTAGAAGAAGACGCATCTCGTGCGGCCAAAAGACGTAAACAGAGCGGTTTAGAGGAAGAAGAGAATACCAAAAAGGTCGACGCCTTTTTCAAGCGATATAGCGTTAAAAGCACGGACTTGTTACTTTTCAATTGCGGATCCGAACTGCTTATGCGCGCTTCGAAAGAGACGAAATTAGAGAATTTACCCTTCGTTATAGATAGCATTGACCGGGTTCCAGGCGCTTGGAACGTAGGTGGTAATACTAGCGCCGAGGTGGAAAAGATGGAGAGCTTCACCGTTGCATTCGCGGAGAACGAAGACGATGGTTTCGAAGATAAAAATGCGCATCAAAACAACGCATCGCACGCGAGAAAGAATCTGGACACTTCCAATGCGGCGTTTAGTCTCTTTGGAGATGATGATGACAACGACAATACAACGGAGAAGCAAGAAGTGGCGGTGGACGAAGATGTAGCCGCCCGATGGGAACGCCTTTCGGAGTCACCGGCGCAGTGCGCGTCGTATTTCACTCGCGAACGCATCGCCGCGGTACAAGATAGAATCAAATCTACCCACGATTGGAGTCTCTTTCAAAAAGACGTGCGCTTGTTGGGATACGCTTCGCCGAAGAATTCGGCAAATGTCACGGCGTCCAAAGAAGAGGAGAAAGAGTTGTTGATAAAATTTAGCCGCGTGGTGGAAACTTTGAAACGGAAAGGATACCCGGCGACGCTGGCGTTCGTTACCGATGTCGCCTGGGAGATTGTCTTGAAACTATGGACGATTGCGGAAGAAGTGTACGATCACGAAGAAGTTGTTTTGGAACCGTCATTTGCGGCGTACGCGTTGGAAAAACCAGCGTCGATCCTGGAAAAAAAGAAGAGCGAAAACGGAAATAAGAAATACGTCGGGCAGAATTTTGGACAGCCGCACCGCGACTACGCGCGCGATGACGACGCGCTTTCGCTTTGGCTTCCACTCAACGATGTAGACGTGGATAACGGATGTATCTACGTACTTCCAAAAGAGCACGATCACGAGCGAAACGCTTCCAAGAACGGCAGCCATAAATCGAAACCGGACTTCCCGATTGAAAAAGCCGTCGCTTTAGCACCGGTAGAAGGTGGCCGGGTTCTGGGATGGTCCGGCGACGTCGTGCACTGGGGAACGTCTTGCCAAGCGTCCAGCGCTTTACCGCCGAGGCAATCCATTGGCGTCGCGTTTCGGAAGAAAAAAGCGAACGACGCGACCGGAACCGTAGGCAAAACGCCTTCGATGACCAAATCGGAAGCGTTTTCCTTGGACGTTGCGGGACGACTGAAGGCAATTACCGTCGCGCTCGGCGCGTTTGAGCACTGGTATGGAAGCACAGATTCTATCAAGGCTAAAATAAGCTAAATTTGCTAGTACTACGGTGTGCATTAATGAGCTAGTAACTATATTGAGTATCCTAAACGTGATCAAAATCAGGCGCTTTTTCGGCGAAATAACTCGATCCTTCCTCTTGAAGCGTCTGTAAAACTTCAAACACAAACGCCGTCAGCGCCGCGCTTCTCGCCGCTTTCTTCGTTTCTGCTCTCATCGTAACTTCCACATCTTTCTCTCCCTTCTGTTCTCCTTCTTTCGGTGGTGCCCCGTTCTCCATCTTATCTCTCACTAACTCCACCAAGCGCTTGAACCGCTTCGGATCGTCCGCGGCGAACTCTTTCTTCGCGCTCACCTCCGGCGCGAACGTCCCGTGCGCCTCTCTTTGCCTCCTCGCTCGTTCGCCGTCCGCGCTGCTATATTCAGCTCTCGAGTAAAACTTCTCCGTCGCTCGCTCCCAAATCGCCGCTCGCGCTTCTTCCCCGAGAGACTCCGAAAACATATCCGCGTACACATCCAACATTTTCTGGTTGGAAAAAACGTTGAATTCGTTCTCGATTGCATCGTACGCTTGGACGTAGTTCGCTCTCAACATCTCTCTCGCTTTTTCCAGCTCCTTCATCTGTTCTTCCGGGGGAAAAGAAGATGTCGTTACTCTTTGTTGTTGTCGTTCTTCTCGTTGCCTCTTCACCCCAACCATCGAGAGGCCGAGTAAAATGCCGGCGAAAAGAAACAGACACTTAAGAATGTTTCCAATCGCGACGAGGTCTTTTCGTTTCCTCGCTTTCGACCCCGAGGTTGAGCTTTTGTTCGACGACGAGGACTTCGATGAAACCTTCTTCGTCGTCGTCGTCGTCGTTTTCGCGTCGTCGTCGACGCCTTTTTTTCGCCTCCGCATCACGCTCTGAAATTTGTGCAGAAAAAGCTCTTCTTTCGTGAGTTGAGTGTTTCGTGAAGATGTGAAGAAAAAATTTCCTTCGCGAGCGAAAGTCATCATCGCAGCACATCAATCCCGGCTCTACTTCATCGTCTCATCCCGCAGTTCATATTCCAATCTCTGAAAAAGTAGACGATAGTCTTTTCCAATGTTAATGGTGCTCCTTCCCTTCGCGATGGTTCGGGTCGTTGTGCAAAGCGTGCTTCGCCGAGGAAACGAACACGTAGACGTGGACGAACGCAAAGACGAGGACGAAGAGACCGCGGATAGAAGGCGAATCTCGGAGGAGGCGGAGAGCGAGGGAGATTGACGCGTCGAGTTTCTGACGACGGGTGGTATTGCCTTTCTTGAGCGCTTTTCTATCGTCGTCGTCGTTGTCGTCGATGAGAGTTCCTTCGTTTCGGCGCGGGGCTGCCGCCGCGGCGGTGCGTCGTCGTTGCGTTCCTTTTTCACCTCTCTCTCCTCCTCCTGTTGGATGGACGTTGAATTCGTCTAAAACGCTCGCGCGATGCGAGGCGGCGTTGCTGTTGTTCTCATTTTTACACCTCGCCAACTCTCTCTCCGCGTCGGATTTTTGCGACTCCAGCCCTGCTAACTTCATCCTTCGAAATTGTAACTGTTCGTCCAACGAACGTAGTCGACGTTGCATTTCCGCTCGATAATCGACCGAGTTTTCGCGATACCGCGCCTTGTTTTGGTTTTGTTCGTATATTTGTTCGTCTAAAAGTTTCAACTCGCGTTTCGCCTCCTCGACGAGACGGTTGAGTTGGCGCCTGCGCTCTCTCTCCTCCGCGTTTTCTTCTTCTTCGGTAGCCTCGGCGGCGACTGTCCTCGTCGACGCAGACACGGACGCCAGGCGACTTCTCTCAATTCTCAACCGTTCCTCTGCTTCCGCTATTCTCCTTTCAATCTCCTCCACTTCCTTCTCCGCCATTTTTTTCTCCCTCTCCGCCTTTTCGCTCTCCTTCCTTCTCTCCTCTTTGGCCAATCGACACTCCCTCGTCGTCTTCTCGCACTCGCCTTGGTCGTTCTTCATGGCCATCACCCGCTCCTCCTCGAACCTCTCCAACTCCATTCGCGCATTTCTCTCTCGTTCCAACAACCGCTCTAATCGCATCGATTCCTGCATCTCGTGTTGCCTCGCTTCCATGCGTTTCTTCGCCTCCTCTTCCTCTCGAAACTTCCTCTCGTTCGCTCGGGATTGAAGCGTTTCCACCTCCGCCTCGAGCGCGCGCAGCGCCGGCAAAAGAAGCTCCGTTTGACGACGCAAACTTTCCCGTCGATGTATTGCGTCTCCGTCCTCTCCGTCTTCGAGAGGAGAAAGATGAGGTAAACGAGGCGCGTCGTCGTCCTCATCGATGGCATTATTAAGCGCTCTCAAAATCTCCTCTGCACTCTCCAACCGTTTCGCATCATCCTCGAGATTTTCTCTCCTCTTCCTCTCGTCCTCGTCGTCGTTTCTCCCGCCGCCGCTGATAAAACCTCTCGCGGTTATTTCCTGCATGACTTTGTTCGTCACGAGTGGTAAGTTTTTCGCGATGGTTTCTTTCAAATCTCCGTCCGTTTCTTTCGATATCGTTTGCGCCGTTTGGTCCAGGTGTTCTAAATTCGAAACGAATGTATTCACGAAATTCATCTTTCTTTCTCTCTTTGCTCTGCAGGTGAACCGTTCAGAGCTTTTGAGACCACGAGTAGACACACACACACAGAGAGAGAGAGAGAAGGAGTCGAAGCAGATCGACGACTTCGGCTTCTTCTCGATTCGCGTTTATTCGTATGCGTGTAAAGTAAGCGTCAAGAATGTCGAGTGATTTGAATTTTTTACTCGACAGAAAAAACTCCATTTTATCCACAAACAACCACCGAAGAAAGGAGACATGTTCGCGCGAAACGCGTGCGATTTCTCTCGCTCTCTCTGACAACATGACGACGATTTTTGCATCGTCGTCGTCGTCGTCGGTTTGTTCGTCGAGAAGTTCTTCTTCTGCGACGTCAAAGCTTTGTTTGAGGAGGAGTAAAAAATGGATTCCCCTCAGCGGCGAGGGAGGAAGGAGACGAACGAAAACGCTCAGAGTTTGGCGAGAGATTAACGAGCACGTGACCGCGGTGGTGGACGCCTCGTTCAGAGAAGAAGAAGACGAGGAGGAAGACGAAGAGGAAACCGAGGGGTTAGGAGGCGTCGTTTCAGACGCGGCGGCGTTGGAGATGTATTTGAGATTGGAATCTGGGAAGCAGCGAGAGTGCGTGGAAACGTTCGTGAGCGAAGAGGCGAGGGAAAAAACGTTGAGCGCGACGAGCGTCGTCGATGTGGAAGAACGTCGCGGAGATGAGAAAAATGGAAACGAAACAATAACGAAGAGTATGAAACTCCGGGAAGCGGAAAGAGCGGCGGATATCTTGCGGACGCACGGTTTGGTGTTTTTGAAATCCGTCGTCCCGGAGGAGACGTGCGACGAGATTTTAGCAGACTTGAACGCGATATGCGACGAGTGTAAAGAGACGTACGGCGACGCGTTGCGAAGGACGGACGTGTTGCTCGGAGTGGGCGACGACAACGGCGATGACAGTGGCGATGGTAAAATCAATGGGGTTAAAAAAGCGTTAGAATTCGCGTGCAAAGAAGAAGGAGGGAACATACGGAACATCCTCTCCTTCGTCGAGGACGCCACGGAGGACGCGGTGTTAGTTGAGCTCTCCGTCCTCGCCACGGAGAAAGGCGCCGACCGACAGGTATTGCACCCAGACGTCGCCTACGACGCCCCGCACGAAACCCTGTATTCCGTTTTCATCGCGTTGCAAGACGTCACGCAAGACATGGGTCCGACTCTGTTCGTTTTAAACTCTCACGACAAACAGACCCACGACCAACTCCCGAAAACCAAATGGACCGAGAAAGAGTTCGACGTCTTGCGAACGAAACGAGCAGTCGAAGCGCTTTTGAAAAAAGGCGACGCGGTCCTATACAACGCGCGTGCGTTCCACCAAGGCGGTGAAAACACGAGCGGTCGCCGCGCGTTGTTGACGCTCACGTTTCTAAAACCTCCCGTCCCGCCGGAGCCGACCAGGCGAAACAAAGAGTGTTTGTGGAGCATCCGCGAGGACGTGTTTCGGAGACAAATCACCGCGAAAGACTTAGCAACCGGAGGAGAGTAGACGTCAAAGTCTAGTTAGTACGTAGGTAGTAAATGTGTAACGTAATAAGATGATGATAAATTGAAGATCATATTTAGTCCAAAATCTCAAGTGTCTCACTCGACAGGACGAGACCGTTATCCACAAAAGAAAAACGCTCGCTTCCCCTTCTTCTTCTCGGATACATAAAATGACGACGCGCTTGGCACTCCGACGCTTTTCGGCGATTCCTTTACGTCGCCTCGGAGACAAACGATGGTATTCAAGCGCCGCCGACGGCTTCGACGCCACTTCATCGTCCTCTAAAGCGCAACCGCCCAGCGAAGCCATCGACGGTTTCTCGGTGTTTCCGCAAGAACTCCCATCGAACGCGCAAGACCCATCGAAGGACGATTTCATCAACGACGCGACGTCTCCACCTCGAACGCGAGAGCAACAGATGGAATACAACAAACACGAGAGTTTACGAGACTGGTTAGGGAGGCAAAGCCGGAAACGGAGCGTGGACGAGATTGTCGTTTTGACTGGGAACATTCACCGAGGAAGCGAGATATTGCACAACGCGGTGTATAACAAAGGGACCGGGTTTAACCACTCGGAGCGGGAACGCTTAGGCGTGAGAGGGTTAGTGCCGCCGAGATTTTTCTCCATCGAGCAGCAAGCGGAGAAGATTTGGCAGCAACAGGTGGTGATGCGAGAATCGAACGCGCCGAAGATTGCGCGATGGCGTCATTTGCAGGCGCTGAAAGATAGGAACGAGACGTTGTTTTACCGATTGTTACAAGAGCACGTGGAGGAGTTAGCGCCGGTGATTTATACTCCGACGGTTGGGGAGGCGTGTTTGAACTATTCGCGTTTCTTTCGACGCGCGAGGGGGATGTTCTTTACCAAAGACGACGTCGGGCACATGCACTCGATGACGTATAACTGGCGAGGAGACGTGAAGATTGTCGTCGTGACGGACGGGTCGAGAGTGTTAGGGTTGGGCGATTTAGGCGCGCACGGGATGGGGATTTCGGTTGGGAAGTTGGATTTGTACGTCGCCGGGGGTGGGTTTGATCCGCAGGAAGTTTTACCGGTGTGCTTAGACGTCGGGACGAATAACAAGAGCTTATTGAACGATAAGTGGTATTTTGGATTGAATTCTCAGAGGTTGGAAGGGGGCGATTATTACCGCGTGATTGACGAGTTTATGCGCGCAATTCGACACCGATGGCCAAACGCGCTCATTCAGTTTGAAGATTTTCAAACCAAACACGCTCTGGAGATTTTAACGAATTACAGGAACGATTATTTGTGTTTTAACGACGACATTCAAGGCACGGCGGCGGTAGTATTAGCCGGCGTATACGGAGCGTTGAAGGTGTTGGGAGGAAAGGACCGATCGGAAATTCGAAAGCAGAAGTTTGTCATGTGCGGTGCCGGTTCAGCGGGCATGGGTATCGTCGCCATGTTACACAAAGCGGTCGTGAAGAGCGGCGGTTTGAGCGAAGAAGAAGCTTACGATAATTTTTACATCATGGATAATAACGGGTTAATTACGAACGAGCGTAAATTGGAGTTTCCGAGGGAAGCCGCGGTGGAACCGTTCGCAAAAGCGAGGAAAGCGACAAAAGAGTTACCAGACGGCGCTTCCTTGTTGGACGTAGTGACGAAATCAAAGTGCACCGCTTTACTCGGCGCATCGACGGTGAACGGGTTGTTTACCGAGGACGTTTTACGGCAAATGGGCGAGCAAAACGAACGGCCGATTATTTTCCCTCTGTCCAATCCAACCTCGAACGCGGAGTGTACATCGGAAGAGGCGGCGAAAGCGACCGACGGGAGGGCGGTTTTTTCAAGCGGATCGCCTTTTGAAGACGCGAAAGGCGCCGTCTCCGGACGACTGATGCGCGCGAACCAAGGGAACAATTTGTACATTTTCCCCGGGCTCGGATTAGGCGCGCTGTTGAGCGGTGCAAAGACGATTTCCGAGGAGATGCTGGTATCTTCAGCAAAAGCAATCTCGGATATGCTCACCGAAGACCAAATTCGAAGAGGTTGTATTTTTCCGCTGATTAAAGAGATTCGTAACATCTCGGCGAGAGTCGCCGTGAGGGTCATAAAACAAGCCGCCGAGGAAGGACAAGCAAAAAGAAGCGTAGTGGCAATCATAGAATCGGATGATGAACACGACACAAAGTTGTACAAGTATGTCAAAAGAGCTCAATACGTGCCTGAGTATAGGCCGACGGTATTTCCAGTCGAAGAAAGTCGGAGGACGGTTGACGACTATTAATCAATGCGCATACGTAGCAAACAAGAATTGTAACATCGACGGAGCAGCAGCTTGCACTAAAAAAAGAAGAAGATACGCGCGCCTATCTAATTGTTCGCATGTGGACGCACTGCAAATGGATATTATATCGTTCTCATAGTATTATTATTATTATTAACAATGGATCTTTCTTTTGAATTCTCGAGCGCGAGTTTTACAGTTTTAATCAAAATTCTCTCTTACGCCGCTTTGACCGCGTCGGTCAACGCCTTTGCGGTCGCCGCGATGCCGTCCCAATCGCTGTTTTTGATCTTCTCTTGGTCAAACGCCGGCGCTACAAAACCTACCGACGACGCACCGTTTCTTAAATAGTCTTGGCACGTGTCCAAATCGGTTCCGCTCGTCGGGTTAATTCTCAAATGCGGCAACGCCGAAGAGACAGCTTTCACCCACGCCGGTCCGCCGGCGACGCCTGGAAACAACTTTTGAATCGGCGCACCCAACGTGTACGCGTAGTGTAACTCAGTCGGCGTTTGGCAACCTGGCATGCACACGATGGTGTTTTCTTTGCACCACTCCACAACCGACGGGATGAGAATCGGTGAAACGATAAATCTCGAGCCCGCGTCCATGGCTTTCTTCGCGTCGTCGACGCTCAGCACCGTCCCGACGCCCATCATAACGTCCGTGCGCTTGGCGAAGTTTGCAACCGCGTCCGCCCATCCCGGTGTCGTCATTGTAAACTCGACGAGTTTAAACCCACCTCTCACGGCGGCGTCCATGGCTAACTCGACTTTGCCTTCGTGCAGCGTGCGCAAAACCGCGCACGCTTTGTGCTGAAGAATAGTCTTCAAAACTTCGTCGTAATCCGATTGCGATCTCGCGTACGACGACATGTTGCGCTTAAACATGGCGTTGTTACTGTTTCTCGTATTGTTTCTGCTGCTTCTGACATTCGTTCCTCCTCTATAATAATTATTACCGAAATACTTTTCTTGGCCGCCTCTCGCCGCGGAGTGCATCCCTTTCATGAAACCTCCAGTCGGCGTAATCCCTTTGCTCGTCAATAATTTCCCCAACGGCGAATCTTCTTTGATCATCTTCGAGTGAAACGGATAATATCTTCCCGGTGGCCCTGGGTTTTGCTCCAACTCCGTCTTCACCACGTCCTCGATAATCTCTCTCGAGTGCGCGATATCGTACACCTCCTGCGCAACCGCCGCGGGTATGACCACCGCCCCGTCTTGATCCCCAATGATCGCATCCCCTGGTCTCACCGTGACCCCACCGCAATTAATCACCAAGTTACACGCCCACGGTTGGTGCACGTGCGGTCCTTGCCTCGGCGTCGTCGAGTGGCAAAACACCGGGAACCCGTATCCTCGCAACACCGCGGTATCTCTCACCGACCCGTCCGTGACTAAACCCGCGACTTTCTTCTGCATCAAACGTAAAAACTTAATGTCCCCACCGACGGATTCCCACGGCCCGACCGAGTTCATCACGATCACCTCTTTCGGCCCGGCGAGCTCGAACGCTTCGTATTCCGGACTGTCCATCCCGGCGGGTTTATCCTTCATAATATCCGGCCTTTGCGGGACGAACTGAATGGTAATCGCCCGGCCGATCGTTTTCGGCTGGCCTTCCGTCAGCGGCCTCGCGCCCATGATGTGCGACGTTGGCCATCCCATCACCCATAACCCATCGATTAAAGCTTGCGTGGATAAAGTCCCGAGTTTTGCCAACAACTCGTCCGAGATTTCCGTCGCGTTTCTCGGGGGTCCCGAGGCCATGCACCGGACCATCATCACGGCGGTTTTATTCGTCGTCGTCGTCGCGGTGTTGACGATGGGAACGGTTGGAAAAGAACCACCAGTACCACCTGCCCGAAAGAACAGGGAAGATGAAGCTCGGAGCGTTCGCGACGACGCGCGACGAAGCATTTTGTGTGTGTAATAAGGAGTACCTCTTTACAGAGAAAAAGTGACCGAAAGCCCTTCTGCTCCTTATCCTCTTTTTTAACGAACTTATTGTTTTAGGGTGTAGGTTTTAGGAGTGGTGTCACTCACCTCAAAGGAGTACTGTTACACTATTACTGTTACTATTATTATGTTCTAATTCTACAGATCGAGCGAGGGTCGGTGCGGGACCGCGTCTGGAACGGCGACGACGAGTTCGACGAGTTCTTCGACGTCGTCGTCGTCTTTTTGTCGTTGGGCGTCGGCGGTTGGGGTCGTCGTTTCCGTTTCCGTCGTTTCGGTCGTCGTCGCTGAAGAAATAATTTCTTCGCGTTCCTCCGCGCGACTTCTCGCGACGCAGTACACGCCGACCACGGTGATTGCGATGCCGGCAAATTGAATCGCTTCCAGCGATTCGTCCAGAAACGTCAACCCAAAGAGCACCGTGAACGCGACTTGGACGCCCGAGTACACCGTCGGTAAGACGCCGTTGACTCGGGTAATCGCCCAACTGTTAATGCCGTGCGCGATGACGGCGCTCCCGAACCCGGAAAAGAGCACGCCACCCCACGCGTACGCGGGGACCTCGTTTTCCCAATCTATGTCTATGAAAATCTGCTTCAATCCTCCGGCGAAGAATATCCACGTCCAGGCGAAAAGAGTCGCTCGAAACAGAAACGTCATTCCGTAATTCTTCATCCCGCTCTTCGTCGCTTTCACCACCATCACGACGTAAAACGAATACGAACACGTTTGCAACAGTAACAGCAACACGTCCTCGACAGACGGACCAACCTCGTCGAAAATCCTGTGCGCTCTCACCGCCAACACCGTCCCCGCGAAACCGAGCAAACACCCGAACGCTTTCAAAAAACACATCCGCTCTAAACCAAACGCGAACGAAAGCATAGCCGTGCACACCGGCATCAGCGGCTGCACGCTCGCGACCGCGATCGCTCCAGACCGCTCGTTACACACGAACACGAGTAAGTACGCGATCCCTAAAAAAGTCCCCATCGGTACGAACCAAAAGCGTTGCTTCCAGGAAATATCTTTCGTTTGCGTCGGTTTTTCCATCCGTCCAAAGAAGTACAAGAACGGCAACGCTATCGCCAATCTCAGCGTACAAAACGCAAACGACGGAATATGTTTCAAAGAAGGATTCGCCAAAGTGTGCATGAGCGCGAATATGAGTTGCACCAAAGTCAACGCCAAGTGCGTGGTACACGTCGACGGCGTTTCGTATTCTTTTCTCAGCCTCGTTTTTATATCTCCGCTGTTCATTATATAGAGTTTCCCCAAACACTCACTGTTCTTTTCGTCTCTCGCGCATCGCTTCTCTCTCTCTCAAATCCTCTTGTTGTCTTCTTCTTCTTCTTCGCGACAACAACAACGAAAACTCTCTGTCTCTCCGTCTCTCTCTCTCTGTCTCGCGGTGGTAGTGATACGTGGTCGTGGTAATCTGTCGCGCAGCAGTCCTCCGTGTGTGAAAAGACGACAAACAGTTGTTTTTTTCCTCTTTTTTTTCAATTGCTTTTGAAATTTTTTTCCTCTGCTTCTTGTTTTCTTGGGCAAACAAACAAACACACAAACTCTTTTTATGAGTCAAGCGAAAAAAACATCGTGATTTTCGGTCTCGCTTTTTTTTTAGACCGGACCAAAAAAAATTAACTCGTCGTTTAAAAAAAATCGATGCATTTGCTCCTTTTGCCTTTGAGAATATTCTTCGATGATTCGTTTTTGTTTCTCCTCAGACACATCTCTCAACAGGAGAGATAGAATCTCTCTCACCTCTCTCATCTCTCTCATCTCTCTTTTCTCTCTTTTCTCCGCAAAAGGTGTTCGCAAAAGGCGAGAGAGAGAGACGAAGAAAAAGAAGCGCATCTCTCCGTTCTCTTCTTCTCTCTCTTTCTCAGTGGGAGATTTTTAGCGCGCGAGTGTCCTCCTCCTCCTTCTCCTCCTCCGCGAAAACACGTACCCCCACATCTTCGTTTGGTTTCCGTCCGTTGAAGAAGAAGAGATTTTGGAGAGATAAAAAATGACGACGAGGAAAGAAGAAGAAGAAGAAGAAGGATGCGCACCGCCCGCGACGCCGTCTCTTTTTAACTTGCGCGAGACGTTCTCTCGGCTGGAGCTTTCGCGCTCGGAAGAAGAGGAGGAGGAAGAGGAGGAGGAACAGGAGCTGCGCGCGTTGTTTTCCTCGGCGCACGACGAGGCGTCTTCTCGTCATTCTTCGGACGACGTGTTGGTGTTTTTAGAGACAAAGACGAAGAGGAAAGACTTTGACGAGAGTAAAGGAGAGGATGATGTAGACGATGACGATGACGACAAAGAAGACAAAGAGAATGCTGACGATTTATTAGTAGACGACGAGGACGACGAGGACGACGAATCGAGTTTACCGTCGTGCGCGATTTGTCTCACCGCGCCGGCGTTGGAAAACTCGTGTTTTACCGTCCCGTGTTTGCACTCGTTTTGCGCCAGGTGCATCGTTCGGTGGGCGAACTTTCAAGAGGAGGAGGAAAACGAGCAGAGGAAAAAACGCGGGTTGTCGTCGACGCATCATCAGCACCATCGTCACGGCAGCGGTGGTGGCTCGAGCTTTGCCGCGAAGTGTCCGTCCTGTCGAGTGCCGTTTGAGAATTTGTTGTGCTATCGAGAGTTGGACGGGTCCGTGCATAAGCTTCGCGGAGAGTTGGATTTACGGGAACATCCGTTGTGTTTGTTGAAACGCTCGAAATGGTTGGGTTTGGAAAAAGACGAGGACGAGATGCACGGCACGAGACGGTCTTCGTATGAAGAAGATTCGTTCGAGGAAGAAGATCGTCGAGATTTTCATCGCTATCATCAAATGAAGTCATCGAACAACAAGAGCCCCGCGTATTACGACGACATCGACGACGAGTACTTCGCGAAAAGAGGCGGCGCGAGAGTTGTTATTGGGAACCGACGATTTGGTGCGAACGGCTTCGTGGCAAGCGGACGAGCTTTGGCGCGACCGATCCAGCAACCGTCGGTGAAGAAAGAAAAGATGAGGGCGGCTGCGTTTTCGTCTTCGCCGAGCAATCAACACTCGATGACGAAAATGAAGGCATCGCCAACGACGAAAATAACGAGCGCTTCGCCGCCAACGCCGGCGGCGACCGCGAAAGGAGCGTTGTTAGGCACCACGCCACCGCTTTCGTCGTCCACGCCGGCACCGAAAGGAAAGAAATCCATGAAAAAGCAACTCCAAAACGAGAAGAAGAGACTAAAAGATCAAGAAAAAGCGGCGAGACGATTAGCCACGCGAAAAGAGTACCAAAGGAAAGTACCGATTGAAGATTCGCAACCGCGCATGGCCGAAGGGTTTAAGACCGAAGAAGAAGAGGAGGAGGAGGAGGAAGAAGAGGAAATAGGGGAAGGCAGCAGAAAAGAAGAAGAAGGAGCGAACGAATCGCCAAGGATGGTTTCGTCGGCAATCGTCGCCGAGGTCATTATGTAAAATTCTAATACTTGTATCATCATCATTGTATAACAACAACAAAAAAAAAGCCGAAAACGTTCCAAATGATCATATTTTCTCCGCCGCCGCCACCAGATCAATTACCTTTCGAAGCGTTCAAGACGGTTTCGCGCATGCCGGCGTAATCGGCTTTTTGACCCTCGTTGAACAACTCAAACTGTCTCGCCGCTTGGCCGACGAACATGTCCAACCCGCTCGCGACGGTTAAGCCGCACTCCTTCGCCTCTCTCAACAATCTCGTCTCGAGCGGGTTATACACCGCGTCGAAACAGACGACCGCGCCAGATTTTTTAATAGCTTCTTTTGGGCACGGCGTTTCATTTACTCTCTCGCCGACCATCCCTAACGACGTCGTGTTCGCGATGACGTCTATTTTCAAATCCCCGAAATTCCCACTCGCGACGTCTTCGACAGAAATTGACGTACCACCGCACGCCTCCGCCAATGCATCCGCTCTATCTTTACTTCTATTCGCAACGACTACGTTGGCTTCTTTAAACTTTGCACCGAACGCTAACCCTCTCGCCGCGCCTCCCGCGCCTAATACTAACACGGTCTTTCCTTTCAACGCCTTCGAATCTGTCGTTTCTGCCGCGTCTCGAGGAATCGTCGGATCCAACGCCTTTTCAATCGCACCAATCGCGGCGACGTAATCCGTGTTGTACCCGCGAAAAGATCCGTCTTTTTGTCTCACCAACGTATTCACCGCTCCAATTTGTTTCGCCACCGGGTCGACGTTCTCGCCGCAAAATTTCAAAGCTGATTCCTTGTGCGGAATCGTCACCGAAAACCCAACCCAATCGTTGTTTTTGTTGTTAAACAAACTCTCATTCTCGACAAACTCCGCGAAATCTTTCACTAATAAAGGCACGTAACACTTATCATCCACCTTTGCGCTAATCAACGCTTTGTTGTGCAACTGCGGCGATTTACTCTGCGCGATCGGGTTCCCCATCACGCCCAAAACTTTCGTCTCCCTCGTTTGCGAAGTGTTCACCCTGTACAACTCGCTCAAATCTCGCAACGTCGGCTGCCCCGGTGCCGACTCGAATCCGGCGCGAATACTCCCAAACGTTAAATAACTCCCGAGCTTTGTCGCTAACAATCTGGAAATCAACCCGTGTTCGCTCATTCCTAAAACCGCGCACGGATATCCATCCCCTCTCGCTTTTTCTAAAACCTTCGCCAACCGTCCAACGTCGTTAATATCCTGGCACACGCACGCGATCTTCGCGATGTCGCACATGTCATTCGCTCGAATCTTCTCGTACTTTTCCTTTAACAAAACGTCCAACGATGGCGTCAACTCGTACTCGTGACTGCTACAAATCAACATCTGCCCCGGTCCTTTGATAACGCCATCTCTCTCGTCCGGCTTCGCCTTCGCGAACCGCTCGATGGCTAACAACTCGCAATCCACGTACGTCGCACCCGCTCGAAATCCTTCCCACAAACATCGCAGTCGCGTCTCTTCGTCGCCGTCGTCTTGCCCGCCTTCCCACGTCGGTCGAAACGTCACCACGCACGGAATCTTCGCCACCTTCTCGCACGCCTCCACCAACTGTCCGATCGCTTCCTTCATTTTCCTCTCGTCCGACCGAATCGATTTCTCCAGAAAATCCACGCGTAACTCCACGATATCCGGACGACTGTTATTACTACTCCTTTTTGCGAGGTGTTCGATTTCAGAGACGCATTCAGACACCGTCGAAGATATGATGGAGGTGGTCAATTTGCACTTGAAATCTTTCATCTTCATCTCCATCGAAGAAGACGACGACGACGACGAGGCCGCCGCGGATGCCACAAAACCCGCTCGCTGCTGCTGCTCGCACTTCTGGTGCGTTCGACGACACCGAAAACTGCTTCGTAAACGCCCTCGATCTCCTCCAAAACTCGACAAAGATTCACTCGATTGTTTTTCCCGACAAAAGATAAGCCTTTGAGCGGATGGAGAAGAAAACTTCTCAGCACAGCTGGTCGTGGTCGTCCTCGCCCCGCGCGGTGGTAAAAGGAGAGAAGATGCAACAGTCGAAGAACAACTCCAACTGTGAGTGATCATTTTAAAAAGGCGTCGTGTGCATGCGCAAACAGCAAGCGCGAGAGAATACCTTTTTTTTGTGCAGTTCTTTTCCCGAAAAGAATTGAAGAATTGAAAAAATTGAGTTTTTACTGCAAACATGTCGCCGAGCAACATGGGAACAACGAGCGCTGAAGAACGACTATCACGTGCTTTTGGATGTTCTGTTATTGCTGAATAGTATTAAATGTATATAATTATTATCGGTACTTGCGCGGAAGCGAGAGAGATGTACTCTTTAAGTCGCTTTGACCTGAAACGCAGACGTCACACACGCATACATTTTATAACTGAGCAACAGCAGGAGCAGCAGCAGCAGAAACTCCTTGAGAAGAGCTCATTCTCTATTCTCTTTTCTCTTTTCTTTTTTTGGGGTGGGTTTGGTTCTAAATCTATCTTCTAATCTATGCGTCGTCGTCGCGGGAGCGGGCTTTGCGGGCGCGAGAGTTCGGAAACGAACTTTGATGAACAATGTCTTTTACTCGTCGGCGTCCTTGGAACTACTCCCGTTGTTGTTTACGTTCCCTTCTAACTCGTCCAACACTCGATCGTAAAACGGTAACATTTGTTCCAACGAGGATAAAACCACTCCCGCGCCGAGGAGAACTTTCAACTGCTCTTGCAAGAAGAACGAGTCCGGAGCTTGCAAGTTCAATAAAAACACGCCAAACGCCGCCGAAAGACGATACGCGTTCTTCTTGTTGTAGTTTTGATGGTACCTCTCCGCAATTGCGAATCGAGTTTTACTCGGATTTCGTATCTTTGTCGCAATTGGTCGTCTCTGCTTCATCATCGCGTTTTCGTTCATCGCCTCGACGTACGCCCGCACCTTTTCGTATTGCGCTTCGCTTTGCGGCCAGACGGCGCTTTCGTACTGCGCCGAAGCCGTTCGCCGCGTGGCATCGTGCGAGGCAAAAAACACGTCCAACAGTTCCTCTATCGTCACTTTAGTGGTATCAAATCGTACTTTCAGCGCTTCCGTGTTCCCGTCCCCGCTGCAGACCGATTGATACGTCACCGCTCTGTCGATGTTTTCGTTGGTGTTTTTCCCTTCTGCGCCTGCGTACCCGACGGTCACGGAAAGAACCCCCGGAATGGATTGAAACGTTTCCGAGGGGGTCCAAAATCATCCCAACGCGAGCCATAATTCCTCCTCTTGTTCTGCAAATGATGATGACGATGTTCTCGACGATTTAGATGACGTAGGAGAAGAAGATGAAGAAGCGTTGAGTCGTATTCCCCGGGAAGTGACGACGACGTTTCGGAACGTGTTTTTCGTCGTTAAAGAGCGGCGGATGATGCGGGAGGAGGAAGAGGAGGAGGCCGCAACTCCCGACGAAAGGAGTGTTGATTTTGTTGATGCCATCAGAAAACGAGCGAGCGATCTCTAACGAGTATTGGTATTCGTCGTCCGTGTTCTTTTGTGTGACGAAGGATGATTTTTCTCAAAGTGAAAGATATGGTACTAGTAGATATATACACGACGTAAGTATGATGTTTATATTAAATTACAAGTTTTGTCTCTCTAAAAATGTATATATGCTTCTTGTTTTCTAAATATCCTTTCTCTCTGCTCGCTCTGCAAGAATCGCGCCGAAACGCGCTTTTTGTTGTCCTTCTCTCTTCCCGTGCGTGTTTACGCGGAAGATTTTTTAGAACAACGGGTTGCCGTTGGTAAACTTCTCGGCCAACACCAAGGCGACCAAACCGACCATGGCACCTCTCCCGTTGGTCAATTCCGCTTCCGGTCTGAACGGGCCCAAGGTGTTGCCCGGCGCGGTGACTCCGTCCGGACTGGACTTCTTCAACACCGGCGCCAACGAGGCGGCCAAGATGACGACGGCGCAAAACGGCGCCAAGAACAAACCGGCGCCCGGGTACGTAACCGTATCCGAAACGCCGTCAGCCAACGTAAACGTTCTCGTGGAGAACACTTGTCCCCACAAAGACTTGTTTTGGGTGATTTCGGTGTACAAAGCAGCCATCCAGCCGATTTGCGCGACGCGGCCGTTGATCATCTCGATCGCGGTCGGGTTCGTGAACACCTTCATGGCGTCGTCGAGGAGTTGCGTGTCGTTCCCGAGCGGCGCGGCTTCGGCGACGGAACCATCCGCGGGGTCGCTGTTTTATGAGAGAGACAAGAACATATTTGGAGAAATACGAGTGGAAAGAAGTGAAATTGGTCAGTCTTTTGAGGAATATATCGACGAATAAGAGCTTGAGAGTGTTACGAAGCACAGAGAAAAAATGCCACCGAGGCACCACAAAACGCTCCTCTGACGTCATCACGGAAATTGATTAATGGAAAAGTCCACGTCACTTCACCTTTCTTTCCGTGCAAAGCGCGCGCAGATCAGATGCGCATCATCGAGAACAACACGAAAAGGACAAAGAGTGAAAGAATGTAGAGTAAACGTACATCATCGCTTGCATCGCTCTCGGCGCTTGCGCTTGTTCACCCGCCGGTGTCGCGTCCGCCATTTCGAACGCCTTCTCCGCGGATTGGACGGCGTCGGCGACGGTTTCGTCCATGGACCCGTTTTCTTTCGGCTCGACGACTGCTCTCAAAGAAGAAGAAGCAGATCGCTTCGACGTGGAGGCGAGCTTGAACGAGGCCACTCTTTGGCAGGTGTTGATGGTTTGTAAAGAAAACATTGTTACGTGTAAGTGTGTGTGAGTGT